>Ga0214471_10000133_pt1 | contig 73311 bp, 78 predicted proteins | sample RVTome_5_FD_207665 | JGI IMG/M metagenome (GOLD analysis project Ga0214471, IMG submission 207665) | Soil microbial communities from uranium-contaminated site in the Upper Colorado River Basin, Wyoming, United States - RVT142D155 | ecosystem: Environmental > Terrestrial > Soil > Contaminated >... | reverse complement strand
CTGCCTCCTTGCGGTTAGCCCACCGGCTTCGGGTCCCCCCAGCTTCCATGGCGTGACGGGCGGTGTGTACAAGGCCCGGGAACGTATTCACCGCGGCGTAGCTGATCCGCGATTACTAGCGATTCCGACTTCATGCAGTCGAGTTGCAGACTGCAATCCGAACTTAGACCGGCTTTTTGCGATTGGCTGACTCTCGCGAGCTCGCAGCGCTCTGTACCGGCCATTGTAGCACGTGTGTAGCCCTGGGCGTAAGGGCCATGATGACTTGACGTCGTCCCCACCTTCCTCCGGTTTGACACCGGCAGTCCCCCCAGAGTCCCCGGCCGAACCGCTGGCAACTGGGAGCGAGGGTTGCGCTCGTTGCGGGACTTAACCCAACATCTCACGACACGAGCTGACGACAGCCATGCAGCACCTGTGCACGCGCTCCGAAGAGGGGCCAATGTTTCCACCGGCTTACACGTACATGTCAAGCCCAGGTAAGGTTCTTCGCGTTGCCTCGAATTAAACCACATGCTCCACCGCTTGTGCGGGCCCCCGTCAATTCCTTTGAGTTTCAGCCTTGCGGCCGTACTCCCCAGGCGGGGTACTTACTGCGTTAGCGACGGCACCGAGGGGGTCGCTCCCCCCAACGCCTAGTACCCATCGTTTACGGCGTGGACTACCAGGGTATCTAATCCTGTTTGCTCCCCACGCTTTCGCGCCTCAGCGTCAGCATCGGCCCAGCGAGCCGCCTTCGCCACCGGTGTTCTTCCCGATATCTACGCATTCCACCGCTACACCGGGAATTCCACTCGCCCCTACCGAGCTCCAGCGAGGCAGTATCAAATGCAGCCCCGGAGTTGAGCCCCGGGATTTCACACCTGACTGACCAAGCCGCCTACGCGCGCTTTACGCCCAGTGATTCCGGACAACGCTTGCACCCTCCGTATTACCGCGGCTGCTGGCACGGAGTTAGCCGGTGCTTCCTCTGGAGGTACCGTCACCCCCGGACAAGCCGGGTATTCGTCCCTCCTGACAGTGGTTTACAACCCGAAGGCCGTCATCCCACACGCGGCGTCGCTGCGTCAGCCTTGCGGCCATTGCGCAATATTCCCCACTGCTGCCTCCCGTAGGAGTCTGGGCCGTATCTCAGTCCCAATGTGGCTGATCATCCTCTCAGATCAGCTACGCGTCGTCGCCTTGGTGAGCCGTTACCTCACCAACAAGCTGATACGCCGCGAGCCCCTCCTTCGGTGCCCGAAGGCTTTCACGTCACGACCATGCGGTCACGACGTCGTACGCGGTATTACCCGGCCGTTAGGCCGGCTATCCCCCGCCAAAGGGTAGGTTGCTCACGTGTTACGCACCCGTCCGCCACTAACCTTGGAGAGCAAGCTCTCCGCCGTTCGTGCGACTTGCATGTGTTAGGCACGCCGCCAGCGTTCGTCCTGAGCCAGGATCAAACTCTCCGAGAGAGAATTCAAACAAGCTCGTCTGAACGACTGGTTCTGTCGTCCGAATCACGATTTCAGAAGTTTACTTCCCTCACGACGACCGTCTGACCGACCGCCGTTCAAACGGGACCGCACTTCTTCCAAAATCCCTCACCGATCGATTGTCAAAGAGCGTTGCCGGACAAAAAAAATTCCCGGCGAGACATGAATTGTAGACGAAGGCTGGAGCGACGTCAAGGGGCTTGAAATGCCTGTCGGGCGGTAAGTTAGCAGCCATGTTCCCGCCCCATCCCGGCCACACCGCCGGCCGTCGGATGCCAGGTGGGTGTTGCGAGGCCCGCCAGGACTGTCGCGTATGGTCTGCACGAGGGTGAGCGGGCACACGGGCCGGCGAAGATACGCGGTGATTGCCACGTCGCGGAATCGCTCCGCGACCGCCAAGGGATCGTCGGGGCTCACCAGGACGATCGCAATGGCGCGATCCTGCCGTCGCAGCGCGCGAATGACCTCCGTGGCGGCTGGATCGCCGAGCGTGTTCCAGCGCCGCGCCTGGGGGCCGCTCAACGCTGCCACAGCTACAACGGCAAGAACACGGTCGCTATGGGCCCGACTGTGCCCCCCTGCGTGTCCTGAATAACCCGCAGCCCAACGGAGAGCGGAAGACTCCCGAAGAGGTGCAGGTCGACTTCGCCCTGCGCGGCCGGACGCAAGGTGAGAAAGCCGGTCGACTCGTCGCGCGCCGTCAAGCCCATGCCGAGACGAAGGCTGAGCAGTCCAGAAACCCGCTTCAGACCCTGTCCGAATACCGCGAACAAGGGGCGGAGGCCAGCACCTCCGCCGACGCGCGCCCAAAGAACAGCGCGGATGCCATAGCTCGCAGCCCGGTCTTTCAGCATGAACACATCAAGTGTTCCAGAGAGCAATAGCTCGCCTTTGGGAACCAGCGTGTCCCACTAGTCCACTGCGACAGCTACTGAGGCTGACGGCAGCTCCTGCGCATCCGAGGCCGAGGACCCTGCAACGGAGCCGACGATCAGGGCGGCGGCAACCCTGAGGCCGCACGTCGCCCGGCCTCCGGAAGGCGACGTACGAATCACTCGAGGCACGGCGGTGCCCGTGGATCAGTGACGACGGTACGCGTGTCTACGCCGCCACCGCCACCTGCTTGGCCAACCACAAGTTGAAGCTGGAAGGCGGGCTCAAGGCTTGTTCCAACGTAGGTGTCTGACCCCTGCAGGATAGGCTCCCCGTTCACAAACCATGTGTACGAGAGTGGTGGCGTCAGGCCCGCCACCGAGGCGACCCACGTGCATTGCTCGCCTGGCGTGATCTCACCGGGACCGGCGATGTTGACTGCCGGACCGCCTCCGCCTCCGCCTTGCTCACACGGGGACGGAACAGGCGAAACCGTGGTATTCAGGAGGTTGGCTCGGCCCGCGTAGGACCCGTCCTCGTCGCGGATCTCATAGTTCGCGTCCCCATACGAAGTCTCCAACAGGCACGTTGGGATCAACTCCCCGACGAAGTCGTCGTTGTTGAATCCGTCAAGGAAGGCGAACACTCCGAATCCAGCAACAGGGGCGCCGATGGCGATGGAGCCTTTCGTGAGGCCCTCCGCAAACAGCCACACCGCGCCAAGCCCAGCGACAAACACGCCACCCACTATGTGCTCCCAGTTGTCTTCATCCGTACGGATCATGCAAAAGTCGAAGTCGTCTTCCCACATCATCAGACCAAACGCCCGATCTCGTGGAACGGCTTCCTCCTGATTCGGGCCGGTTGTTTCGTCAGGGTCAGTCGGGCGTCGCAAGCCCCGCGGCGATGTCGCGCATGGTCTGCAGCAGCGTGAGCGGGTGCACCGGCCGGCGAAGATAGGCGGTCACGCCCACCTCGCTGAACCGTTCCGCCACGGCGAACGGGTCTTCGGCACTCACCAGCACGATCGCGATGGCACGATCCTGCCGGCGGAGGGCCCGGATCACTTCGGCCGCCGCCGGATCACCAAGTGACACCTCCACCACGACGCCGGCCAGCTCGGCCTGGTGCGCGTCGAACAATTCGAGCACCCGTGAAGGGGTCTCAGCGCTCAGCACGCGGAGGCCACCGTGCTCCAAGGCGGCCCGGGCCTCGTCGCGCACGTGTTCCTGATGATCGGCGAACAGCACGGTGTCGCGCGGGCGTGTGCGCGGCGGCCTGGATGAAGCGATGGCCGGTGCCGCGGGAACCGCGGTGGCGACGGCCGGCCCCGCGCGGACCACCCACTGGTACCCCGACAGCCGCCCGGAGGCGTCTCGCCGGCAGCGCGCCGACAAGCGCGCGAAGGCGTTGTCGCCATTGCTCGTCCGCATGTGGACGTCCAAGTCGTCCACCTGACCGCCCTCCGCCATCTCCCGCTGGAATCGCCGGATGTCATCGGCCTGCGGCATGAGTTCCCGGGCATCCAACCCGACGAACTCCTCCGCGTCATACCCGAACAACGCCAGTGCCGCCGCGTTCGCCTCGACCACCTTTCCCGCTCGCGTCGTGACGTAAATGGCATCCCACGATTGCTCGACCAGGGCCCGATAGCGCTCTTCGCTCTCACGTAACGCCTCCTCGGCGCGGCGGCGTCCCTTCACGTCACGTACGACAGCGAGGATCAGCTCGTCCTCGCCAAACCGGTGGTGGGCAACGGCCACCTCGACCGGAAAGGTGCTGCCGTCACCGCGCCGGTGCACACCGCCGTCCAGAATGAGGGGCCGGCGCGTGTCGCGCGTCTCGGTGAACTGCACGTCGGCGTCGTCATCCGGCAGCAACAGGAACTCCAGGCCGAGGGCGTGGGCTTCCGCTCCGATCACCTCGTCCCGGTCGCGCCCGATCCACCGCGCCGCGGTTTCGTTCAAGTCAACCACCCGCCGCGAGCGCGCGTCGGTGATGAACATCGCTTCGCCCGCCGCATCGATCAGATGGCGAAACCGCCGCAGTGCCGCATACTCGGCATCGGTGGCCCGTGCCCGATGAGCCAACTCGTCGCTGAGGCGATTGAAGTCGGCGTTGCGCTCATCGAAGAGCTGTCTGATCGTGGCAAACTCGGAACGCAGTGCCGTTTCCGCCTGCTTGTAACGGGTGACGTCTCGCGCGATGATCGTCGCCGACACCACCGCGGCGTCACGAAAATTGGGTGACACGCGGCATTCGTACCATGCCTCCGCGTCGTGGTGCTGGAGCCCGTGCAGTTCGTGGCTGTCAGCCGCGCCGTGGGCAAATACCCGAGCCAGCGAATCGCGAACGGTTTGGTGCTGTTCCGGGAAGACCCACTCGTACAGGTCGGAGCCGATCACTTCGTCCTCGGCGCGCATCCCGAGCGGCCGGTTGACGAACAGCACGGTCCCGTCGGCGCGCACAATCAGTACCAGATCCGGCGGAAGTTCGGAGGGTGCCCCGTTTGACGCGCGTGCGCCGGGCGGCTCTTCCATCGGGGGGGACTCCGCCCCCAGCATGCGAGCCAACGCGGGAATCACGCGCGTGGCGCGGCCCCGCACCGGCTCGTTCCCGTTGTCGGGATCGAGTTCCGAAGCCTGCCGCTGCGCGAAGAGATGACTCGGCGTCGGTCGGCTCACGCGCGGTCGCCGGGTCTCGCGATCCACTACCGGGTCGTCAGCCATGCAAAGGGTTCAGGAATTCTGTCCTGTACTTACTGAAGCCGCCAGCCTGGAAATCCACCGGTACTCGGACAGCAAGACATATGCCCCGCCGGCCAACGCCGCGTAACTACTTGCATCGTAATAGATTGCGGTTGATAGTTGAGAACATGCCTGAGCGGCAATGTGCCAAGTCTATGCAATTTACGATGATAGGCTGACGCACAACCGCAGCGGCGGTCATGGCCGAGGGCTCTGACCGCCGCGAATTACCGTCGGAGGATGCCGCGGTCAGTTTCCGCGATAGACAATCCGATAAATGCGGCCGCCCTGATCGTCCGATACATAGAGCGAGCCGTCAGGGCCCTGTGCCAACCCAGCGGGACGATGGTTCCCACCGCCTTCGGCGGTCTCGCTTCTGAACCCGTCGGCAAAGACCTGGTACGCCCCGGCCGGTTCGTTTCCACGAAACGGGATGAAGACGACGTTGAATCCACCTTGTGGCAGCGGTGCGCGATTCCACGAGCCATGGAACGCCACGAACGCGCCACCGGCGTACGCACGGGGAAACTGTGAGCCGGTGTAGAACAGCAGCGCCTCGGGCGCCCAGTGCGCCGGGAGGGCCATCAGCGGCGCCTTCTTGTCCGCACAACGGCCCTGGGCGGATCTGTCGCCACCGTATTCCGGCGCCAGGACCTTCCGCTGCAACTCCGGGTCGTAGTAACAGTACGGCCAGCCGAAATCATCGCCCGCAGAGATCTGCACGAACTCCTCGCCCGGTTTCTCCGCGCTTTGTTCCTCGGTGTACAAGTCGGGCCACAGTTGGGCCAACTGGTCCCGGCCGTGTTGCACGCCGTATAGCAGTCCGCTTTGCGGATGCACCGCCAGCGCGAAGGTGTTGCGCAACCCCGTCGCAAAGTGGATCCCATCCGCCTGCGACTGGTGCAGCCGATCGCCGGCAAACCGCCAGGTGCCCGCGCGGGTTTCGAGCTGGGGACATGGGTCCTGCCCCATCACGCCCTGCTGCCGTCCGCGGCCTTGCTGACAGGCATTGGACGGCGACCCCACGTTCACGTACAGGTCTCCATCGAGCCCAACGGCGAATCCTTTGGCCGCGTGCCCGCAACAATCGGGCAGCCCCTGAACCAGCGTGTCCGGGGGGCCGGACGGTTCTAGCGCCCCGGCGCGCCAGGGATAGCGCAAGATGGCGGCATCGGTTCCGAATAACACGTACCCGTCCACGAGACGTATGCCCGTGCCGGTGGATGACCCCACGCGGCGCTCCACGTCGGCGACACCGTCGCCATCGCTGTCGCGCAGCACGACGAAGTCGGTCGGTGGCGCACTGCTGCCGCGACTCTGGCGCACAGCGGCGAACACGTCGCCGTTTGGAGCCACCGCCAGGTGCCGGGCTGCGCCGATGTTGTCGGCGAACACCAAGGCACAGAAGCCGGCTGGGAGGGTCAGGCCCGCATTGTCCTGGGCGCAGGCGGGTCGGTCGGACTGCGCCACGAGCGGCGACAGACCGCCGGCACAGCAGATCGCGAAGGCGAGGGGCAGGAGACGTATGCGCATCGTTGCTCCGGGTCGGAATGAATCGATCCCGCCGGCCCGTCAGCGGGTCGGCGGAGAACCATAGAGGATACTCATTGTTCGTCGGGCATGATTGCCCGCACGGTATCAAACTGAATCTGGCGAACCGGAATCGTCACCCCCCTGCCGGCGAGCAAGATGTCGAGGTACACCGTATCGGTCGAAACCGCGCCGAGAAACCGCCCATCGGCGCCCAGGTACGACGTCCCGCGATTGACACCGATTCCCGTAATCTCGAACCGCTGTCCGGCCTGCTCACCCGCCCCGATCACATCGTACGTTCCGGTCCCGACGACGGCGATGGCCGCCCGGCCCGCGAACTCGGTCCACGCGCCGCCACGGTACTGTGTGATCGTCGTCACGTCGAGGTCGGCCGGCCCGGACACGGTGGCACTGCTCGTATCCACCCATTCGCCACCGGGGATCAGCCCACCGGCCGGTAGCCGCGGATAGATGAATCGCAGTCCGTTGACGATTTGACCGAGGACGCCGGTCGCATCGGCCCCGGATAGATCGGCCACGCTCCCGTCGGCCGACACCACGGCGGTGAGCGCGGCGCGACCCGCCGCTTCCGGGTCGGTCAGGCTTTGACCCTGCGCCTGCAACACCGTATCGACCACCACGCGCGCCGCGAACCCGAGCCCGGCCGGTTCGAGAACGATGGTGAGCTGATATCGCAGGACCGACCCCACCTGTTGCGACTGTCCGCCGACTTCTTGCTCGTACCGCCCGTGCACCGCGACGTAGTAGGTCACCCGGCCCGCGGTGTACGAGACCGGCGCCGACGGCGACAGTGCTGCCCGGCCCGGTGCCGCACCGGCTCCGCCCGCGCACGCAACGCTTGCGCCTACCAGCATCAACAGTCCCGCTCGTGACATTCGTGCTCCCAGGGCCTGAACCGCAGCATCGTGGCGACACACAGTATACTCGCCGGGTCTCCCCGGCACGAGCCGGCGCGATTAGGTTCCGAACGCGGAAGAACGATCTCCGCCGGGTGTACCCGGTCCTTGCCCCATCTTGTCGAGGTGTGATCCCGATGCGACTCCTGACTCTCGCCGCGACCTGCGCGGCGCTCGTCGGCCCGACCGCCAACGCCGAGGCACAGACGGATCGAGATGCGGTCCTGCGCGTGGTCGTCGATCTGTTCACTGCGATGCACGAGGGGGACACGACGCTGCTTCGATCCGTGTTCGCGCCGACGGCGACGCTGGTCACGACGGACACGCGTGACGGCGTGCCAGTCATCGTGCCGGGGTCAATCGAAGGGTTCATCGGTGCGGTCGGTCGGCCCCGTGAGCAATCATGGGAGGAGCGCATCTACGCGCCCGAAGTGCAGATCAGCGACGGGTTGGCCAGCATCTGGACGTGGTACACCTTTCATCTCGGGGATCGCCTGAGTCATTGCGGTATCGACGCGTTCCAACTGGCGCGCGGGCCTGACGGCTGGAAGATCATCGCGCTGGCGGATACGAGGCGGCGCGACGGTTGCGACGAGGTCGCCGCGCGCCAGCCGTTCAACTGAGCGCGGAAGCCCCCCATGAGGGAACCGGGCCGGTTGGAGGCCATCTGGATCAAGCGAGCGAAACGGGGGCAAATGGATCCCGTCAACCACGCGACGCTCGTCGGTGATCGCGGCCTGGTCGGCAACGCCGACCAGGGCGGGCGGCGGCAGGTCACGCTCATCGAGCGTGAAGTATTCGACGCGCTCCGGGTGTCGCTATCCCCAACACTCGACCCCTCCGCACGGCGTGCCAACTTGATGCTAAGCGGGATCCGTCTCAAGGACACGCGCGATCGCACGCTCCGGATCGGTGCGACGCGCGTTCGCATCCATGGCGAAACGCGACCGTGTCACATCATGGACGAAGCGTGTCCCGGTCTGCGCGATGCGCTCGGCCCCGATTGGAGGGGCGGCGCTTTCGGCGTGATTCTCGATGATGGCGACATCGCCGTCGGTGACGTGGTCCGCTGGGTGGAATAAGCCGATCGAGCGATACCCGTTTGGAAACTGGCGGGCGTTCAACGCCGTAGTGACGGTATGGCAACGACCAAGCGGACGCGGAACCCACGGTACACCCAGACCATTGGAGCGCCACCGTACGTGGGTCGCCGATTCGTGCTGGGCAACAAAGTGCGGATCGAGTGGCGGGTGGACGGCAAGAAACGCACGCGCACGATCGGGGTGAATTCGCCCGACAGCCGCCGCGAGGCCGATGAGACCCTGCGGCAGATTCTCGATGATCTCCGGCCCGCACCGGATCTGAAGGTCAACTCGTCGAGGCCGGCGGACGATTCGGTTGTGGACGCCGTGCGGGACGTTGGCGGCGCCCTGCTCGACCTGGCCGACCTCGTGGCCGGCCGCATCGAGCGGACGGTGGCGCGCATCCTGGCCGAGGCGCCCGAGGACAACTAGCCTCGGACGCTGCCAGCGCCCTGGGCGTCATTTTGGCGTCCGAACGCCCCTGCGGGGTGGGTTCCGCCGCGCGAGGGGCCCACCCCGCGCCGTCCGCACGATCAGGTACCCCGGATCACAGCCAAGCGCTCGTCCCAACCGTTCCAGGTTGGGGAAGCTCACCGACAGCGTATCCCCGCTCTCGAGGCGGGAGATGATCGACTGGTGCACGCCCGAGCGGCGGGCCAGTTCCGACTGCGACCAGCCCCGCACCTCCCGCAACTCCTTGAGCCGCAACACGATGGGCGTCATGGGCATCCTATGTAATCTTGCAACGGACGATAGGGGGTCTCATTGTAATTCGATCTTGACAGCTATGCAAGATCACATAGATTGGTGGCCCCTCACCCAAACGACGCGTCATCGACCGCGGAGGTGGTTCATGGGCTCGCCCGCAGCGTTTGCCGACCTCGTCTATCTGGAACTACGCGACCGGTATGAGCGTCTGTGCCGTCGCTCGGGCGCGGTGGGAACCGAGCCGCCCGACCCCGCCCTCGCCCGGGCGGTCGCTGATGCAACCGCGCAGGCGACACGCCGGGATACCGTGCGGGAGCGCGTGCATTATGCCGGCGAGACCTATGAGTACCTGCTCAGACGGTGGCAGGACCCGCGCTGGCGGGCGTTGGTGGCGGTGGCACGGGAGATGGAGGCGCGCGGGGCCACATCGAGCATCGGCGGCCCGCTCGTGGGGGCCTCGTGGCGACGTCGTTCGGCGGGCAGCTACACGCGGGACGGCGCGCTCGCCGGACTGAGTGATTTCGCGACGTTGTAGATCCACGTCTTCGGGACGCCCCCGCCAGGACTCGAACCTGGGACCTACGGCTTAGAAGGCCGTTGCTCTATCCAGTTGAGCTACAGGGGCTCGGCTTCCAAGTTCTTACCGCCTATCCTCATACACAAGCGTGTGCGGGACCGGCAGGCCGCGGCGTTGCCGTTGGGCAACGGCGGTTTGCGGGAAATCGGACCGCTAGCCTGCGACCACCTCGACGATGCGATTCTTGCCCTGCCGCTTGGCCGCGGCAAGCGCACCGGCGGCGGCTTCCACAAGCCCCAGCGCAGGCACGTCGGCGGTCGGCACGCGGGAGGAGACACCGCAACTGACGGTGAGGCGTCCATCGACCCCGCTGACGCAGACGAGGTTGACGGCGTGCACATCGAGCCGCATCCGCTCGCACACGCGCGCGGCATCGCCGGCCTCGAGACCACCGGCAAACAGGACACCAAACGTGCCGCCGTCGTACCGCGCAATCAGATCACCCGCGCGGCGGACGTGCGCGCCAAGCAGCCCGGCTATCCTCCGGAGGCTTTTGTCACCCTCGAGGTGACCGTGCACGTCGTTGAAGGCGCGCAGCCCGTCGACGTCGATCAGCGCGATTGAGAACGGCAACTTGATGCGCGCCGCACGACGCCACTCGTCCTGGAGTCGCTCATCGAACACGCGACGGTTGGGCGCCCCGGTAATCCCGTCCACGCGGTCCTCGCGCAGTTTGCGTTCGGTGATGTCCCGTGCGACCGCATACAGCAGTCCCGTCTTTTCTTCCGGGAATGAGGCCCAACTGAGGTACTTGTAGGAGCCATCCTTGCAACGAAACCGATTCTCGAAGGCCAGAGTAAGCTGACCGCCAGCCAGCTTGCCAACTTCCGCGAGGGTCTGTTCCCGGTCCTCCGGATGGACGAGATCGAGGTACGACGTCGCGAGCAACTCGTCGGTATCGTAGCCGAGCACACGCTCGAACGACGGGTTCACCTTACGGAAGAACCCCTTCGTGTCGGCGATGCACAGCATGTCGACCGCGAAGTTGAAGAACTTCTCGAGATCGTACCCGTCTTGCGCAGCTCCCAAAAGTCTCTCCGTGGACAAGGACCCCGTCGGGGAGGCAGCCGGATTCGCCGCCGAAGCCAGCGCGCAGCCGGATTCGCCACCGAACCACCAGCGCGCGGCCGGATTCGACGCCGAAGCGCCAGCGAGGCGCCGAGATCCGGGCGACCCGGCGAGCCCTCGCCAACGGCGAGGGCGAGTCGGGGCGGCCGGATTCGAACCGGCGACCCCCTGCTCCCAAAGCAGGTGCGCTACCGGACTGCGCTACGCCCCGTTTGTCCTCATCCGCCCGGCGCTCTGCGAGGACACGTCGGCGCCTAAATGTAGAGCGTCCGGAAGGCGCCGACCAGCCACCTCGCCAGCTACGAAACCCCCGTTCCGATTCGCCTGGCGGCGGACCGGTCACGGCGCGCGGCTCTGTATCCACTCCACAAGTGCGCGGAACGCCCGTCCGCGGTGGCTCACCGAGTCCTTCTCCTGCTGCGATGCGTCGCCAAAACTCTTGCCAAGATCGTCGGCGAAGAACAGCGGATCATAGCCAAACCCGCCTGAGCCCATACGTCGATCGAGGATGCGTCCGGCGCAAGCTCCTTCGAACACATGCGGGACGCCGTCATGCCGGTCGAGGAACACCACGACGCAGCGGTACCGACCGCGTCGGCGCGCCTCCGGTGCACCCGCTAACCTCCGCAACAACTCGTTGTTGTTCGCCTCGTCCTGGTCGTTCGGATCGGCGGTCGGCAAGGCAAAGCGCCGCGAGCGCACGCCGGGCTCACCGCCCAGGGCGAACACCTCGAGGCCTGAGTCTTCCGCGACCGTGGGGAGCCCCGATCGCTTGGCGAAATACTCGGCCTTCCTGCGCGCGTTCCCCTCAAAGGAGCCGGTATCCTCGAGGGCGTCCTCCGCGACGTCCGGCCATATCCCGTGCTCCTCCGGGAATACGATGTGATGTGGGATGTCCGCGAGCAGCGGTCTGATCTCTCGTTGCTTCCCCGAGCTCCGTGTCGCCACCAGCAGCTTCGACGTCATGCCAGTATCCGTCGCTGGGCGGAGAACAACTCCGCAATCCCCTTATCGGCCAACGCCAACATGCGGTCGAGGTCTGTTCTGCTGAACGAACCGCCTTCCCCGGTGCCCTGCACCTCCACATAGCGGTCGGGCTCGAGCACGACGACGTTGGCATCGACGTCGGCCCCCCGGTCTTCCTCGTAGCAGAGGTCCAGCAAGGGCGCGCCGTTCACGATCCCCACCGACACCGCCGCCGCCAACCGTCCAAACGGATTGGCGACACCATGCGTTTCGGTCATCCACGCACATGCATCGGCCAGCGCGACCGCGGCGCCCGAGATGGCGGCGGTGCGGGTTCCACCATCGGCCTGCAGTACGTCGCAATCGATGTGGATCGTGCGCTCGCCGAACTCGAACGTCGCGAGCGCGCCGCGCAGGCTGCGTCCGATAAGGCGTTGGATTTCCTGCGTGCGGCCGCCAGGGCCGGTTCGTTCCCGGGCGGTTCGCTCGCTCGTCGCCCGTGGCAGCATCGCGTACTCGGCGGTCAGCCATCCGAGTCCACGTCCCCTCCGCCATGGCGGCACCGACTCGGTAACGCTGGCCGTACAGTGCACGAGTGTCGCGCCAAACCGCACGAGGCACGAGCCTTCGGCGTAGGGGTTGGCACCCCGTTCGAACGCGACTGGTCGCATCGCGTCTGCGGCGCGCCCGTCAGGACGTGTCATCCGTTCACTCCAGGAGTTTGGACATTGCGATGCCGCTACCACGATGACCCGGGAGACGGTTCGATCGCTTCGGTACGCTCCGCAGGTGGGCCTCACCGTACCGCACCAACGGATCGACCCCTGAGCGTGTTACCGTGCCGGTCACCGTCTTGTCAACGGTCACGCATGCGACGTGGGCACGTCGGTCGTCCCCCAGCGATTGAAGCTCCACTTGAGCAACGGCGGCGCCATGAACGTCGAGCCGATCACCATCAGCAGAATCGCACTGAACAGCTCGGTGGATAAGACGCCGGACGCGAGGCCGAGATTCGCGAAGATCAATCCCACCTCACCGCGCGGGACCATGCCGATCCCCACGCCGAGTCGATTGAACCGGCGCCAGGCCACCGCGTACCCGGCAACCACTTTCCCGACGCAGGCGATGGCGAGCAGCACGGCCCCGAGCAACAGCACCGTGTGATTGGTGGGGTCAAACGGATTGAGCAGCCGGAGATCGAGTTGGGCCCCGATACTGAGGAAGAAGATCGGCGTGAATATATCCGCCACCGGCTTGATCCGCTCTTCGATCACGTCGAACTGGTTGGTGCCCGACAGGATCAGGCCCGACGCGAACGCGCCGATGATCATGGCGGAACCGGCCTCATTCGCCAGCCACGCCACCAGCAGCGTGAAGGCGAAGGCCGAGACCAGCAACATCCCCCGGACGCGCATGCGGTCGATCATGCTGAAAATCCGCGGGGTGACGGCGAGCCCGACGACGAGCGCGGCCGCGAGAAACCCGACCGCGAGCGCAAACGCGCGCCCGACGTCCAGCACACCCACGCTGGTCCCGGCCACGAGCGCCGCGACGACGCCGAGAATGACGAGCCCCAGCACATCGTCGATCACCGCCGCCCCGATGATCAGTTGGCCTTCCAGCGAGTGCATCGCCTTGAGATCCGTGAGCACCCGCGCCGTAATCCCGACGGACGTCGCGGTCATGGCCGCCCCGACGTAAATCCCCGTGGTGGACCGTGAGACCAGATCGAATTGCGTGGTTGCGAAGGGAGACACCCAAAACAGAAATCCCAACGCAAACGGCACGATCACACCGACACTCGCGACCGTGAACGCCGCGCGGCCCACCCGGAACAGTTGCTTCAGGTCGGTCTCCAGGCCGATCTCGAACAGGAGCACGACCACGCCGATCTCGGCGAAGATCTTGACGATCTCGGTCATGGGGTCGGCGAGATCCGTTGGGATGACACCGAGGAGGCTGGGCCCGAGCAACGCGCCCGCGATCAATTCACCGAGGACGGCCGGCTGCCCTATGCGCTCGAACCCCTCGGCGGAAAACTTGCCGGCCAGGAGCATGACCGGGAGAATCCAGAACAGCGCCGTGAAGCCGTTCTCCCCGGAGGCCGGGGACGAGAGGACTGCAAGTGGCGTCGCCGCGAGGACAGACGCAATCATGGAATTAGAGTCGCTCCCGCACTTCCGGCGAGCGGGGAAGGATGTATTGGTAGAACGGGAGGCTGAGCGTGTCCTGCCACGACGTGGAGATGACGACTTCGCGCGGCCGCGATCGCCGGCGTATCGTGATCCGCTGTGCCTCCACCGGGAGATTCAGCGATTCCGCCGTGGCCCGGAGGCGTCGGCGAATGACGGCATCATCCAGATTCGTGGCGAAGCGCGCCTGTTCCTTCATGGAGTCGCGCATGCGCACATACCGTATTTGTTTGGATCCGATGTCCGCTCCCCAGTACGCCACCGCCGCGACGACGAGCAAGCCGAACAGGCAACCCGTTCGCAAGCGGCCACGCCGATTGCCTGCACGTCGCAGGCTCACCATTGCGACTGCGCACCATCGACGATGTCCGTGACCAGCTTGTTGAGCGCCCGCTCGCGACCCTCCCCTTCTCGCGGCGGTTCGTACTCGCCGTCCACCACGAGGCTGCGCCGCTCCCACAGCGATCGCCCCTCCTGGCGATCGAAGATCTCTACGCTCAAGGTGAGCTGCACGCGGCGCGCCGTCACCTGGACGTCGCCGGACCGACCGGGCTGAATGGAGAGCGGAATGTCGGGCTCATATCGCAGGATAGCGCCCCGCACCACGGCATCGGCCCGCTCTTCGGAAGCGAGGCGGAGTCCCAATCGGCCCTCCATCGCGTTGCGAACGGCGTCCGTGACCTCCTGGGTCAACACCGCCTCGGCCGTCTGGTTGTCGAACGGGAGAATCGCGACGGTGCGGATATGTGATGGGAGACCACCCCCGGCAAACCCGTACAGGCATCCCGTGCTCAGTCCGGCAACCACCATGAAGCCGAACGCGTCAGCTCGCCTTCCAGGTCTCCGCGTCAAACACCACAAGAGTATCGATCGCCTCGATCGTGAAAGAAAACCGCGACGCATCTTGCGGAAACGTCATCGTTGCCCGCTGTGGTTGCCGCGCGGTATCGAACTGCGTTTCCGTCACACCGACGATGCGGGTCCCAACTCGCATCTCGGCCAGTAGTCGCCCGGCCGGCTCGGGCTCCAGGATGAAGTCGAGCACTTCGTCGCCCACCGCGTAGCGCCACGCCCTGCGATCGGGCCCATCGCGGCCCGACAGCGCCGCACCGTCCGGCGGTTCGGTGGGCATGCCCAAGGCTGCCCAGAACAACGGGGCCACCGGAATCAGGCTCCGGAAGTCTCCCTCTGGTTGCGCCCACAGCTTCCGGCCTTCCACAACCACGGCCGAACCTGATTTGCCGAAGGGCCCGCGGTAGTCAAACCGCAGTGTGTCCGGTGGTGCAATCCGTACCACGGCGCGCCCACCGGAGGAGCCCTTCTGGTTCTCGAAGCGCCAGCGGAGGTGGACCTCCATCGCGCGACGAGGCGCCAGTTCGCCGGCCCACCCCGCCACAATGGCGGGTGACATTGGGGTGAGGTCGGCGGGGGCGATGCTGCGCAATCCGGACCAGCATCCGGCCGGAAGTGCGCTCACGACACCAAGCAGATAATACCGGCGCCACCGAGTGGGGTCAAGCGGAAACGATTGTCCCATCAGTAGTTAAAGCCGAAGAAGAAGTCCAGGAAACGTCGACCGGACCTGCTTGGCGGAAGCGAGTATCCGTCGACATCCCCGAACTCGAATCGGTAGCCCCAGTCGAGCCGAAGGACGATCGGGTAGAGTACCGGCATCCGGAAGCTGACTCCGGCGCTCCCCAACACACCCCGCCCCGCCGTCGTCTCATTCCAGGCACCCCCGACATCACCGAACACCGCCCCTTGGATACCGGGAAACCGCAGCGTCCCGACCGGAAGACCGATCGCCAAAAAGTCAGACAACGGAAACCGGACTTCCTGATTGACCAGAAACGCCGTGGTTCCCGCCACGTTGCCAAAGCGCGGGTAACCGCGCAACGCCCATGGCCCGCCGATGGTGATCCGGCGCGGCCGGCTTCCGTCCGCGTGGTAGCCGAACACCCGGACCGCGTACGCGGCCCGCTGGGCGATGCGGAAGTACTTTCGTTGATCCAACGCGATCAGCCACGAATCGAATCGCCCGTTCGAAAGATCGTTGGTGACGCCGACGGTGATGTTGCGCCGCTGGCCATCGATCGGACCGGTCTCCAGCCACAGCGAGTTGTCCTTGACGACACTGAGCAGGTTCGACGCCAACCAGCCAACGCGACGAGGCTCCACGACGTCTCCGCCAACGATGTCAAACCGATCGGAACGCTCGAGCCGGAGCTGCGCCTCCAGGCGCGAGAAGCGCGAGAAGGGCCAGCGGACCTCACCGAACCCGCCGAACGACGTTTCTTCGAAGATGGTTTCGAAGTCTCCCTCGCGAAACAGGCCGCGTAACCGGAACAGGCCGGCTCCCCAGTTGAGTCGCCGCTTCTGGTTCAGGTAGAACAACGATCCATTGACGTTCTCGAAGAAATTGCCGATGCCCGTCCCTTGAAACGACGTGAGCGACAAGAACAGCAAGTGGTCACTCAACAGGTCAGAAAACAGAAACAACGCGCCCTGCGCCGATCCGATGCCGGGCGCGACGACCGCGTCACCCGTCGCGAAATCGAGACTGAACCGGCGTCGGTACGAGTCGTGAGTCACGTTGGTGTACGTGCTGTTTCGCAGCTCCGTCCACTCCCATCCGGCCGGTTCGGTGGCTGGGACATTGAGCGCGATCATCGGCCGATCGGCCGTATCCGGCTCGAGCGGCGCGCGGAAGATGCCGAAGCCAAGGTCGCTGAACCCGCCGAACACGATCGCGTTCTCCGTTTCAACCCATTGCGGATCGAACGCGCCGGTCAGGGTCGTCGTTTCCTGCCTGCCGTAGCCTTCCTCGTCGATCGAGAACACGTCAAACACGCCGTGCCGATCCGAGGAGAAGTAGATGCGCCCGTTGGCCGCCCACCGCGGTGTCTCGTCACGCCACGCGCCGCGCGTCAGGTAGCGGACGGCCCCTGTCGCGACATCGAGCAGGAAGAGGTTCAACGCGCCGTCGGGGCCGTATGCGGTTCGATCGGACGCGAATACGATGCGGCGCCCGTCAGGACTGAAACTCGGATCCAGGTCCTCGAAGTGATCCTCCGTGAGCCGTTCCAGCCGGCCGTTCGGCAACCGCAGCCGGTACAGATCGGATAACCCCGAAATGGATAACCCACTGAAGACCACGCTGGACCCATCCGGCGCCCACGAGGGGGACAACACGCCCACCAATTCGGGAAACTGGTAGCGTCCCACCACCCGATCCCGCACGATGTCCCAGAAGAACAGCGCATCACGCTCCAGGTACTTGCTCGTGAAGACGGCGATCCCGTTTCGCACGTCCATCCGCGATGCAAACGGGTGGAACGATTCGAATTCCGCCGATCGTTCTCCTTTCACCATCGCTTCCGCCCGGCGACGGGCGCGCCACCCCGTCCGGTAGATGTTCATGTAGCCGGTGCTCGGCGACAGGTACAGCAGTTCGGTCGTGGAGTCCTGCGGGTTCACGTAGGCGACCGGCTTGATCGCGATGTCGGCGATCTTGGTCGCCGTCAAGGCGAGCGGACGGCGCTCGTGCACGGCCGGGAAGTAGCGCTGGCGAAAATCCTGCAGGAAGCGCTCGTTCAGTTTGCCAAACGGGACGCCGTACACGGCCGTCATCGCTTCGTCGAACGAGGCGTACTTCCACAAGTCCCGGTAGAGAACCTGGACGCGCCAATCGCCGAACTCCCGTGCCAGCCACCGGTGAATCGCACCGCCGATCGGGTACACCACGCCACTATAGATGTAGTTCAACTGTTGCAGGCTGGGGAGCGACCCGGTGACCGTCAGTTCCCGCAGGATCATCTCGTCGCGCCCATCCTCCCCGCCGGACCAGAACTCCGCCAGGCCCTCGCTCCACCACAGGGGCAGCCGGGGCCGGGTCGTGCGCGGATGCCGCGCAAACACTTCGGATTCGAGACTCAGTTGAAACGCATGCACCATCTCGTGTCGGAGCGTATGCCGAAACTCCGCATAGTTGCCCTGAAACGGCAGCGTCACCCGTCGCTTGGTGAACTCGGTGACGCCGAGGATCCCCTCAGGCGGCACGAACGGCAGGACGTTCGTCTGCTCAAAATCGGTGAAGGAGGCATAGACGATGAGGGGAATGCGGCGCCGGGGAGCGTGGCCGAACTTGCGCTCGAGGACGGCAAAACTCTCCTCCGCATACACCAGCGCCAGCCTGGCGAGTGCTTCCTCCTCGGGGTAGTGATACAGGTCCACATGCTCGCCCGGGAGCACCCGCCACTCGAAGTCGCGATAATGGATCTTGTTCTGGCCGAAATAGTTGATTTGCGCCGACGCGACGGTCGGGCACGCGAGCACCAGCACGATCGCGGCGCACGCGCTGCGTGCAGCGATGGGTCGCATCGTCACGGGCGCCGGATCCGGCGAATGCGGTCGCCCTGCGTGACGAGATCGACAACATCCATGCCTTCCAGTACCCGCCCGATCACGGTGTAGGTCCCGTCGAGATGGGGTTGGGGACTGTGCGTAATAAAGAACTGGCTCCCACCGGTATCGGGTCCGGAGAGCGCCATGCCAACCGTGCCGCGTTCGTAGCGCTGCAGGTTGATCTCGTCGCGCAGGGCGTACCCCGGCCCACCCCATCCGTCGCCACGCGGGTCGCCGGCCTGGATCACGAAGTTCGGCACCACGCGGTGCCACATGCTTCCGTCAAAATAGCGGCGGTCCGCCAGTTGGAAGAACGCGTTCATGGTGAGGGGCGCATCCTCGACGAACATGCGGAGCAGGATGCGACCGCGGTCGGTTTCGATCACGAGCAGGGTATCGCGGTCTCCACCCGGGGCCACGAACTGCCGCGCGATCTCGCGATAATCCTCATATCCCCGGCCGGTGGTGATCGACGTGACGCTCCCCCATCGCCTGGCCGCTTCGGGGAAACGCCGTTCGGCAGCGCGACGTACCACGTAGTCATCGGAGGTCGGAAACCGGGGGAAAAACCGCGTCTCGATGAGGGCCGCTCCACGCGATCCGGCATCGGCAATCGCGCCGAGCGCGCCGAGCACGGCGATGCGCGCGACCGGGGTCGAATCGGGGAGCGCAAGCCGGTAGGCCTGAACCAACCGCGCAACGTCCGCGGTATCCGGTACGCTCGCCAACCGGTCGGCGGCAACCGCGCGCACAACCGCGTCCGGGTGAACCATCAGTTCGCGCGCTCGGGCGGTCGCCGCATCCGGCGCAACCGCGGCGAGGCTCGACAGCGCAGCGGCCGCCACCCGCGGATCCGGATCCCGCGTCATGTGCACGAGCCAGGGCACGACGGTGTCCTGCGCGATGTAGCCCAGCGCCGTCGCGCCGACCGAGCGGTACTGCCAGTCGGTGGACCCGAGCCACCCACCGATGACGCCGAGCGCGTGGATACCCTCGAGCCGGGCCAACCCCATGAGCGCCTCGCGTCGAATGGCCCGTGTACCTTTGTCGAGATGCCCGCGTAGCGCGGCGATCGCGTCCGCACCACCGAGGTCCGCCAGCGCCGACACGGCCTGGACGCGCACGTTGAGGTCGGAATCGGACAGACGGTCGAGCGCGGCGGGCGCCAGCGTGCTGTCGCGATAGGTGGCCAACGCGCGCAGGGCGTTCACCCGCACCTGCGGGTGGTTGTCCGACACGAGCCGGCGCACCCGCGCCGCGAGCGCCGCGCGGTCGAGGTGCGCGCTGTCCGCGTACGCGGCGCTGAGCGCCCTGACCGCATAGGCCCGCATGTCGTCCTCCCGGCTGTCGGTCGCCGCGAGCAGCGCGTCCGAGGCCTCAGGTCGGCGCAGCCGCGCGAGCGAGTAGACGGCACCGATCTTGGTCCGGCGCAGGGGGGAGACGGTGAACTCGATCAGTTCCTCCACCGGAGCATTCGGGCCGAATCGCCAGGATTCGACCACCGCCGTCGTGACGGAGACGGGAGGGGCGGAACTCGACGCCCGGCCGGCCCACGGCCGCAGCACCTCCTGAAAGACCGCGAGCGCGGCAGGTCCTCCAATCTTGGCAAGAGCCGTGATCGCTTCCGCATGGACCCCGAACTGATCGTCGGGAGGCGTCGTGAGGACCAGTTCGCGCAACCGACCGATGGCGCTCGTGTCGCCGATCATCCCGAGCGCGAACGCCGCGCGGCTCTGCACGGCGGTGTCGGGATCCTGGAGCAGCTCGATGAGAATGGGTACCGCCGCCCGATCCCCGATCCGTCCCATGGCCAGAGCGGTGGCGCCGCGCACGGCCGGTTCCGGATGACGGGCCGCCGGGTTCAGCACCGCCGGGTTGAACTGGCGGGTGTCCTCAGCCTGGAGCACGCCCGCCAGCATATCAGCGACCTGCGCGTCCTGTCCCCGCACTTGCGGCGCGCCGAGGACGAGGAGACTAGATGCGAACAGGATCGACGATGGGAATGAGCGCCGACCGAACGGTCTCGGGAATCGTGGTGCGTGCATAATCGGAATCTAAGGCGATGAGCGCGGTTCGGGCCGTGGCCACGACACGGTCGTCAACGACCTGCTGGATGACGTACCCGAACTCCACTCGCCGGGTCCCGACGTCCCGCACCCAGCATCGGATCCGCAGCGCGTCATCGAACGTCGCCGCGGAGCGGTATCGTACCTGCGCTTCGATGACGGCGAGCCGTAATCCGTCCTCCTCGAGTTGGCGGTAGCTGATGCCTTGTCCCCGCAGGTACTCCGTGCGAGCGATATCACACCACACGAGGTAGTTCGCATGGTACACGACGCCCATCTGATCGGTTTCGGCGTACCGAACGGTGATTGCGACGCTCGTCACGGCGTTCACGGTGCTTGGCGCTCCTGGTGGCAACCCAATATACTGCGCCGTGCCCAACGAAACCGTCGTCATCGTCTCGGACGTGCACCTCGGCGCGGCCCCGGAAGCGACGGCCGCCGCCTTTCACCGCTTTCTCGAGTCGGTCCCCGACATGGCGCGACATCTTGTCATCAACGGTGACCTGTTCGATTTCTGGTTCGAGTACCGCTCGGTCATCCCACGGCGGGCCTTTCCGACCCTGAACGTCCTGCATCGTATGCGGCGCGCCGGGGTACGCATCACGATGACCGGTGGCAATCACGATCGCTGGGGCGGGCCGTTTTGGCACGAAGAACTCGGCGCCTCGTTTCATCCGGAGGGCACACGGCTTGACGTCGCGGGGTGGCGCACATTCCTGACTCACGGTGACGGCCTGACGGAGAGCCTGTGGGCTTCCGCGATGCTGCACCGCCTGACTCGATGGCCGCCGACGATCTGGGCGTTCCGCCTGCTGCACCCAGATGTCGGCTATCGGTTGGTGAACCTGATGTCGCGGAGCCTGGCGGATCGGAACCGCGATCCGGCGGTCCAGGCGCGAGCCGCTACCGACCAGGCGACGTTCGCCGGGCACTACCTCTCCGCCAACCCGGCGGTCGACCTCCTGGTGCTGGGACACACCCATCGACCGGCCCTGATCGCATTCGGGGAGCGACGCTGGTATCTGAATCCCGGGGCGTGGGTGGAGGGGATGCGGTACGCGATCGTGACTCCGGATGGCCCCACACTCGCGTCGATGGCCTAGCGCGAACCGAGCGCGACCCGGGCACCGAGGCCCAGCGAACCGTCGGGGAGCCCGCGCGTCTCGAGCTCGATCGGAAAGTCCCATAGCTGGGCCGAGACGAACGCCTCCGCCCCCGCCATCAGGTGGTTGAACACGATCAGCACCGCCCAATCCTGGATCTCCTGTCGTTTCCCCACCGCCCGCTCGTCCGCGCCGATCTTCTCCAGATAGGCAAGCTGGTGCACGGCCTTGAGCGTCATCCCAATCGACACGCCCTCCCAAAACACGAACAGCGCTCCGGTCACCCGGCGACCGAGGATCGACTGACCCCATCCGGGGATGAGCAGTGAGCGCCCGAAGGCGCTGAGCGGCGAGATCGGGGGATCGACGCGGAAGGCCGGCACCTTGACGGTATCCGCGCGCGTCGAATCGACCGGGACCTGACGCGGCGTCGGCACCGGGAATTGCGCCAACGCGTTCGATACACTCAGGGCGGCGGCCAGTCCGACGACGGTCAGGACACGCATAGGACCGGCAGGCGCTGTGTCACCACTTCCGCCTCGACGGACGGGGCGTCATAACGGCGAAGCTCACCGTCGAGGTGCACCGTCAACGGAATCCCCGGGGTCGTGATCCGGATGTGGGCGGTGCGAAACGCGGTGACTTCGGCGAGACCTTCGTGCCTGCCGGCGATGACGCGAGGTAGGTACCGCACGAAGCGCAGGAAGCCGACCTCGCGAATCGCACAGACATCGAACAGCCCGTCCGTGGGATCCGCGCGAGGGGTGAGACGGAACCCCCCACCTGCCGTCGTGCCGATCGCGACCTCCGCCAACACGAGCGGACCGGTATGGGTGTGTTCCGCCGACGCCAGGCCGACGGTGACGGGACGGAATCGGGCGAAGGCACGGAGGACGGCGGCAACATACAACGCGAAGCCGCGGAGGTTGGGGTAGCGTTGCATCTGATCGAGCACCGCCGTGTCGAACCCGACCCCAAGACCATTGGTGAAGTACTCCCCGGCGACGCGACCGACATCGAACCGCCGGGGTCGACCCCGCTCGAGCGCTTCAACCGCGGCCTTTACCGCACGAACCGGCAGGCCGGTCAGCTTGGCGAAGTCGTTCCCGGTACCGATGCCGATGATCCCGAGGGTGGTTTCGGGGCGCTCGGCCGCGAGGATCCCGTTCGCCACGCCATGCACGGTACCGTCGCCACCCGCGGCGATCACGAGTTCCCAGCCATCGCGGGCACCCTCGAACGCGAGATCCCTTTCCTCTCCCGGCCGAGTGGTTGGGCGCATCTCGACGTGCCACCCGCGGTCACGAAACGCCTCCGCGATTGGCCGACCGAGGCGGCTGCCGCGCCCTCTCCCCGCCACGGGGTTCAACACCACCAGCGCCCGCTTGACGGTCATCGCGCGGGAGTGGCGGGAGCGTGTGGGAATCGAACCCACCGGAGCCGCCTCAGGCGCCTCCCGACGGTTTTGAAGACCGCACAGGCCACCAGGCCCGATCCGCCCCCAACGGTCACCCGCGCTCGGCGATCACGTCGATCTCGACCAACGCCTGTTTCGGCAGCGTGCGGACGGCCACGGTGGAGCGAGCGGGCCGGTGTCCCCCGAACTCGGCGCCGTAGACCTGGTTCATGGCGGGAAAGTCCGCAATATCCGCCAAGTAGACGGTGGCCTTGACCACCCGATCCAGTGACGTGCCAGCGGCGGCGAGCACAGCTTTCAGGTTTGCAAACACGCGCGTCGTTTGCGCCACGACGTCGCCGTCCACCAGCTGCATGGTGCCCGGATCGAGCCCGATCTGGCCGGCGGTATACACCATCTCGCCGGTCACGATCGCCTGGCTGTACGGCCCGATTGCCTCCGGGGCCGCGTCGGTCTGTACGGTGTTCAATCTCCCCCCCTCAGAAAAGACCTTCGATCGTGCCGTCGGCGTCCACCCGCATCCGCTCGGCAGCCGGCGTCTTGCCCAGACCCGGCATGGTCATGATATCGCCCGCGGTGGCCACCACAAACCCGGCTCCCGCTGACGGATAGATCTCGCGAATCGTGATCCGGAATCCGGTCGGTGCCCCAAGCTTGGACGCGTCGTCGCTGAACGAGTACTGGGTCTTGGCCATGCATACCGGTGTCTCCCCCAGGCCAAACGCGGTGAGTTGCGTCATGGCCCGTTCCGCCGCGGGCAGGAAATCGACGCCGTCGGCCCGGTAGATCTCACGCGCAATTGTCTCGATCTTCTCGCGGATGGGGAGCTTGGTGTCGTAGATCGGCTTGAACCGCGCCTCACCCGCATCGAGCACGCCAAGCAGCACCTCGGCCAGCTCCAGGCCGCCTGCCCCACCCTTCTCCCATACTTCGGCGAGCGCCATCGGCACGCCCATCGCGGTGCAGCCCTTTCGGACGACATCGAGTTCCGACTCCGAGTCGGTGATGAACCGATTGAGCGACACGATGGGCGGGACCCCGAACTTCCGCACATTCTCCACGTGGCGGACCAGGTTCTGAAAGCCAGCTTCCACGGCGCCGGGATCCGGTATCGCCAAGTGCGCCTTATCGGCGCCACCGTGGAGCTTGAGCGCGCGAATCGTCGCCACAATGATGGCCGCTTCCGGTTTCAACCCGGCGCTACGGCATTTGATATGGAAGAACTTCTCCGCGCCCAGATCGGCCCCGAATCCCGCCTCGGTGATCACGAGGTCCGCCAGGCGCAGTGCGGCGTCCGTGGCAACGACCGAGTTGCAGCCGTGCGCGATGTTGCCGAACGGCCCGCAATGCACGAACGCCGGCCCACCTTCGAGTGTCTGCACCAGGTTCGGCAGCATCGCGTCCTTGAGGAGCAATGCCATCGCGCCGTGCGCTTTGAGGTCACTGGCCCGAACCGGTTGGCGGTCGCGCGTGGTCCCGACGATGATGCGGCCCAAGCGTTCCTCGAGATCCGCCTGATCGTTGGCGAGCGCCATGATGGCCATGACCTCGCTGGCCGGCGTGATGACGAATCGTTCTTCGCGCGGTACCCCGCCCAGCGGCCCACCGAGCCCGATGGTGATGTTCCGCAGCGCGCGGTCATTCATGTCCATGGTGCGCGGCCACGTGATCCGACGCTGGTCGAGACCGATCGGGTTGCTCTGGTGCAGGTGGTTGTCGAGCATCGCGGACAGCAGGTTGTGCGCACTGCTGATGGCGTGGAAGTCACCGGTGAAGTGGAGATTGATGTCTTCCATCGGGACGACCTGGGCGTAACCACCGCCCGCCGCGCCGCCCTTGATCCCGAACACCGGTCCGAGGCTCGGCTCGCGGATACACGCCGCCACGCCTTCGCGCTGCTGCTGGAGCGCCTGCGTGAGTCCGATCGTGACCGTCGATTTCCCTTCGCCGGCGGCGGTCGGGTTGATGCCGGTGACGAGGACGAGCCGGCCCTTGCGCGGACGATCGCGCAGGGACGCCAGGCGGACCTTGGCCTTGGTGGGACCGTAGAGGATCAGATCGTCGGCCGCGAGCCCCAAGGTATTGGCGACCTCGGTGATTGGCCGCGGCCTCGCGGCTTGCGCAATAGCGATATCCGTTGGAACCGTCGTCATGACGTCATCATCAGAGGTTGGGCAACGCGGGCGCCAAAACAACGCAACGCGTTGGCGGTCGTCAAAAGGGCGAACGCCTCGAGTGGCATTGCGCGGGCCTCAGCCAAGCGCTGTGCCACGACCCGGACGTACGCCGGCTCATTACGCGTGCCGCGGTGCGGCACCGGGGCAAGATAGGGCGCATCCGTTTCGAGTAGCAGGCGGTCGGCTGGGCACGCCAGGACCCGATCCATCAGGGTCCAATTCTTGAACGTCACCATACCGCTCCACCCGAAGTACGCCCCGACCTCCATACCGGCGTCGAACACCTCCGGTCCGGAACTGAACGAGTGCAACACAAGCGCCGGTACCTGCCGGCCCCAGGTGCGAACGACCGCCGCCATGTCGGCGTCGGCCTCCCGGGCATGGATCACCACCGGCATCGCGCGGCCGGCCGCGATGGCCAGCTGGGCTTCGAACACTCGACGCTGGACTGGGCGAGGCGCATGGTCGTAATGATAGTCGAGTCCCGTCTCGCCAACCGCCACGACCACGGGGTCGTCGAGGGCCTCATCCAGGCGGGCGGCGGTCTCTTCGGTCCAGGACGAGGCTTCATGCGGATGGACGCCGGCGGTCGCCGAGACGCCGTAAGACTGCGCGAGGGCACGCGCACGGCCGGTGGAGGCGACCGAATCGGCAATGATGATGACGTGATGGACATCCGCGGAGCGCGCGCGTGCGAAGACGCCGTCACGGTCCGCGTCGAACGCGGGGTCCGCCAGATGGCAGTGCGTATCGATCAACACGGCCGCGCCGGCCGCTCAGCCCGCCTCGGTCGTCCGCGGATCGGCCACGAGCGTTCGCGCACCGCGGACGTCCTCACCCGGCCACTTCTGTTCGATGTACAGCAAGACCGGCGACGCGATGTAGATGGAAGAGAACGTCCCGACCACGATCCCGAACGTCATCACCCAGGCAAACCCCCGAATCACCTCGCCACCGAGAATGAGCAGGGCCAGCGTCGCCGCGATCGTCGTGGCGCTCGTCATCGCGGTTCGCGGGAGCGTTTCGTTGATGCTCCGGTTCAGGATCTCATAGATGTTCTGGCGCTTGAACTTATGCAGGTTTTCCCGCACGCGATCGAACACGATGATGGTGTCGTTCAGCGAGTATCCCACGATCGTCAACACTGCCGCGACCACCACGAGGGTCAACTCGAGGTGCATGATCGCCAGGAACGCCACCGTCGCCACGATGTCATGCAGTGTGGCCAGAATCGCCGCCACACCGAACCGCCACTCGAAGCGGAACCACAGGTAGATCAGCGTGGCCCCGAACGACATGAGGATGGCGAGCAGCGCCTTGGTGCGCAGTTCGCTCCCGACCTTGGCCGAGACCGCTTCTCCACGGCTCATCTCGTAACTTCCCGCGCCGAATGCCTCGGTCAGGGCCTGCTCGACGGCCGCCGCCGTTTCCTGCGTCGTCAACGCGGCATTCTCTGCGCCGACGCGCGCCTTGATCAGAAAATCGCTGGGCGATCCGAACGTGGTGATTTCCGCGCCTGAAATGCCGGCGCCGCCCAGGGCCGAGCGGATCGACGCCGTGGTCATCGCCGCGGAGGAGGCCTCGACCTGCACCAGAGTACCCCCGGTGAACTCGATGCTCTCCGGAATGCCACGAAGCGCGAAGAACGCCAGACCAATCAACATGAACGCGCCAACCACGGAGAGGGACCCTTTGCGTGCCCGCAGGAAGTCGAAGCGGGCGTTCTCGAATAGCCGCAGCATCAGAGCGCGAACTCCTTCTCCAGCGAACGTCGTTGGAGCCAAATCAGGAAGAAGGTGCGGGTCACGAAAACGGCCGTGATGAACGACGCCACGATGCCCGTGATTAGGGTCAAGGCGAACCCGCGTACGGGTCCGGTACCGAATTGGAACAGAAAGAGCGCCGTCATCACGGTGGTGATGTTCGAGTCGATGATGGCCGGCATGGCGTGTTCGAACCCGGCATCCACCGCACCCCGCGGCGTCTTGTTTTGCGCCAGTTCCTCGCGGATGCGCTCGAAGATGAGGACGTTCGCGTCAACCGCCATGCCGACCGACAGCACGAAACCGGCCAACCCTGGTAGGGTCAACGTGAACTCGAACAACGCGAGCCCCCCGAACGTGAACAGGGCGTACATGCCCAGCGCTCCGACGGCCAGCAACCCGGCGAACCGATAGTAGCCGACCACGATCAACACGACCAGGATGGCCCCGACCACGATGGCGCGGGTTCCCTGCGTAATCGAGTCATGGCCGAGGTTGGGCCCGACCGTGCGCTCCTCGACGATGACGAGCGGAGCGGGCAGCGCCCCCGCCCGCAGGATGAGCGCCAGATCGCGCGCCTGCTGCAGGTTGGCGTTCCCCAATTCGATTTGGCCGCGCCGGTTGATCTGCTGCTGGATGACCGGTGGCGTTCCCTGCACTCGGCCGTCGAGAATGATCGCCATGTTGTCATTGACGTGTTGCCCGGTCTCGCGACCGAACCGGCGTCCGCCGGCGCGCGTCAGCTGGAATATCACGATGGCGCCCTGGGTCAACTGATCGATCGTCGCCGACGCATCGCTGAGCTGATCGCCCGTGATGATGGCGCGCCGGTCGACCGCGTACAGGGGTCGGTACGAGGTTGCGCCCTGCGAGCGGGCCTCGGCGCCCCAGAACAACTCGAGTCCGCGCGGTACCTCACGTTGAACGTCCGGCAGGTGAATCAAGCTGTCGACGAACAGGTAGCGCTCCTCCGGAACCAGGTATTCGCCTTCCACGCTCCCCTGGTAGAGCAACCCGCTCAGGACGCCGGGCGTGTTGAGGTCGAGGGAGTCAACCTGGGTGGAATCCTCGGCCGGTTGCGCCGTGTCCGCCTGCAACAATTGGCTGACGGCCGAGACGGCGCCAGCCGCCGCAGGCCCGGCTACCCCCGCACGCCGCAGCACCGCATCGATTCGCGGAATGGCGTCACGGAATTGCCCTTGCATGTCGGTAATGCGGAACTCGAGGAACGCCGAGCGCTGCACGACACTCTTCGCGCGTGCCGGGTCGGTCTCGCCGGCTAATTCCACCACGATGCGGTTGTCCCCTACCTGTTGCACCGACGGTTCCGAGACGCCGAATTCGTTGATGCGCTGGCGGATGATCTCCAGGGCGCGCCCGAGCGCGTCCTCCGGGTCGGGGACCACCCCCTTGGACTGATCGATTTCGAGCGCCAGCCGGATCCCCCCTTGCAGATCCAGTCCCCGTTTCAGCGGCGTGCGCCGCTCGACCGAGTCGCGCATCCGCCCGTCAGCTCCGAGCCGGCGAACCGAGACGTCGCGCGGCAACAATGACCAGACGGAGCCGGCCGCGAGCAGCGCGATGAGAATAAGCCGATTGCGAATTGAACTCAGCATGACTGCACTCGAAAAAAGTCCGACAAACTTAACCTGTCACGCCGCCCGGTGGCACCGCCCCCAGGATCCGGCGCGCATGACGAACATCCTCATCCAGCTGCTGTTTGAGCGCCTCGACCGTCGGAAACGCCGCGACGTCGCGAAGGCGGCCGATCCACGACAGTTTGACGTCCCGCCCATACAGCTCCGGCCTGGCATCGAACAAATGGGCCTCGAGCGAGCGCCGCTGCTCGCCGAACGTCGGTCGCGGGCCAAGGTGCATCATGGCCCCGGAGGCGCCGTCCGCCCATTCGACCTGCACCGCGTATACCCCGTCGGGCGGCAGGAGCTTCCTCGGATCGGGTTCGGCGATATTAATCGTCCGGTACCCGATGTCTCGGCCGCGCCCCGCCCCACGGATCACCGTCCCGGTCATGGAGTAGTGCCGGCCCAGGTGGCGCGCCGCGGTGACCAGATCTCCCCCGGCCACCGCCCGGCGGATGAGGGTCGACGAGACTTCCCGGCCGTCGATCGTCTCCGGCGGCACGACGGTCACGCCGAATCCCAGGTTGGCGCCGAGCGCCTGCAGGCTCTCGGCATCCCCGGTCCGCAACCGCCCAAATCCGTGATCGTGACCGATCACGAGCTGGCGCATGCCGAAGCGCTCGAGCAGGAGTTGTACGAATGCCTCCGGCGTGAACTGGGACAGCTCGCGCGTGAACGGCACGAACGCCACGACGTCGACCTCCGTTTGCGCGAAGAACTCGCGGCGTTCGTGGTCGAGTGTGAGGAGCGGCGGTGCGGCCGGCGGGTTGACCACCTCGAGGGGGTGAGGCACGAATGTGAACAGCAGGCTCTTCCATCCGGCCCGCATCGCGTGGGCACACGTCTCGCGCAGGACGGCCCGATGCCCTCGGTGAATGCCATCGAAGCTGCCCACCGTCAGCACCGTCTGCATCAGAGGGGCTCCAGCACGACACGCGGCTTGAGACGGCCGGCGTGCGGTGTCGCGACGGCGATCAGGGCTCCATCATGGAGCAACGCCACCGCCGTGCCGTCGCACGCGCCGTCGATCGGGCGACCGTGCCCGACCGCGTGGCGTTCCTCCGCCGTGATCACGCGGTGCGCCAGATGGCTCACCGCGGCGAGGACGTCCGCGATCACGACCGCGCCGCGTTGGAGGTCGGCGAACGCGCAAGCGTGGTCAATCGACCACGGCCCCACCGCAACCCGGCGAAGTGCGCGCAGATGCGCGCCGCAACCGAGCGCCGCCCCCAGGTCGCGCGCTAGCGCCCGAATGTAGGTCCCCCCGCCGACTTGGGCCTCGAACTCCACGTCGCGTCCATCGCGCGCGAGCACGGCGAAGCGAAACACCTCGACAGTAACCGGACGGAGGACCACGGCTTCACCCCTCCGCGCCCGCCGGTAGGCCGGCTTCCCGCCCACCTTCTTGGCGGAAAACGCGGGCGGCAGCTGCGTTAAGCAGCCGGTCAACCGGTCCATCGCCTCACCCAACCGATCGTCGGAAATGGCGTCGGCCTGCGACGACGCGAGCATCGGCTCCCCGGTCCGATCGTCGGTCGTCGTCGCTTCGCCGAGTCGGAGCGTGCCGACATAGCGTTTCGTGAGGCCGGACAAGTATGGCATGAGACGGGTGGCCCGCCCAATCAACAGGGGCAGCAGCCCGGTCGCGAACGGATCGAGCGTGCCGGCATGGCCTACGCGACGCGTCCCCAGTCCGCGGCGCGCCACGGCGACCACATCGTGCGACGTCGGGCCGGCCGGTTTGTCGACCAGCAGGAACCCGTCACTCAGGTGTCCGGCCCGTCGTGTTTGATCTGGTGGATAATCTGGTCGATGCGCTGGGCGTGTTCGACGCCGCGGTCCAGCCGGAAGGTCAGATCGGGCACGACGCGTAACGTCAGCACGCTGGCCAGATGACTGCGGAGAAACCCCTTGGCGCTGTCCAGTCCTTCCAGGGCGCGTTGTTTGTCCTCCTCGGCACCGAGCACCGACACCAGCACGGTGGCATGACTGCCGTCGGGAGTCACCGTGACATCGGTGAGGGTCACGAACCCGACCCGCGGATCCTTGACCAGTGTGGCGATGGCCCGCGCCAGGGTTTCCCGCACGAGCGCCGCGAGGCGTTCGGGACGGTGACGGCTTTTCTGTCTCATAGGAAACTCGTGACGGAGTCGATAATGCGCGCAAGGTCGTGGCCCTCGACGAGCCGATCGGCCGAGGCCAGCACCCGTTCGGCCTGGATCCGGTCCGCCGCCACCACGCACGCCGACAATTCGGCTCGTTGCCATCGCTCGTGGCTCGCGGTCTCGGCCACCGACACGTTGAATCGTTGATGCAGTCGATCCTTGAGACTCTTGAGAATGCGGCGTTTGTCCTTGAGGGATGCACAACCGTTCAGATGCAACTCCCACGTTCGCAATCCGACCACCACGTTCGGCGCTCCCGATCACGCGTGCGCGCGCGCGCTCACCTCACGCGCCAGCGTCACTCGACTCCAGGGACCGCGCGACGTGCTCGATCAAGTACGACTCCAGCACATCGCCGACCTTGATGTCATTGAAGTTCTCGACGCCCATGCCGCATTCAAGCCCATCCTTGACTTCACGCACATCGTCCTTGAATCGCTTGAGGCTGGCGAGCTGGCCGTGATAGACCTCGACGGCGTCACGCACGACCCGGATCTTGGCGGTGCGCTTGATGACACCGCTGCGCACGTAACACCCGGCAACGACGCCGACCCCCGAAATCTTGAATGTCTGTCGCACCTCGGCTTCGCCGAGCACCGTCTCCCGTTCTTCCGGCGCGAGCATGCCTTCGAGCGCCAAGCGTATTTCCTCGACGGCCTCGTAGATCACGCGATACGTCCGGATATCGACGTGCTCCCGTTCCGCTGCTGACCGCGCGTTGGCGTCCGGCCGCACGAGGAACCCGACGATGATCGCGCGGGACGCTTTGGCCAGGTCGACGTCGCTCTCGGTAATCGCCCCGACGCCGCGGTGAATCACCTGCACGGCGACTTCGTCGGTGGAGAGATGCGCGAAGGCGTCCGCCAACGCTTCAGCCGGCCCCCCCTGATCGGCTTTGATGATGATCTTCAGCGCCTGCACCGCGCCCTCGCCGATCTGCCGTGACAGGTCTTCCAGGGAGAGACCGCGCGAACTGCGGCGGTGTTGGGCTTCCCGATCGAGCCGCTGGCGCTTCTGGGCGATCTCGCGGGCGTGGGCGGCGTCGGTGACCACCATGAAGTGGTCACCAGCCTGCGGCACCCCGTCAAAGCCGAGCACCTGCACCGGCACGGAGGGACCGACCTTGGTCACACGCTTGCCGCGCTCATCGAGCATGGCGCGTACCCGACCCGACAGATTCCCGCAAATGAAGTCCTGGCCGACTTCGAGGGTCCCATGCTGGATGAGGATGGTCGCCACGGCGCCCTTGCCGGGATCGAGCGTGCTCTCGATCACCGTCCCCTGGGCCTCTCGGTTCGGGTTGGCGCGTTTGTCGAGGATCTCGGCCTGGAGCAGCAGCTTCTCGAGCAGATCGTCGACGTTCTTGCCGGTCTTGGCGGAGATCGCCGCTGCGAGCGTTTCGCCCCCGAATTCCTCGAGGACTACGCCGTGTTGGAGCAGTTCCTGCTTGACCTTGTCGACGTTAGCCGACGGAAGATCGATCTTGTTGATCGCGACCAAGAGCGGCACGCCGGCGTTCTTGGCGTGACTGATCGCCTCGATCGTCTGCGGCATCACTTGATCATCGGCCGCGACCACCAGCACGACGAGATCCGTGACCTGTGCGCCGCGGGCGCGCATGGCGGTGAACGCTTCATGGCCAGGCGTGTCGAGGAAGGTGATCCCCTTCCCGTCGCCGACCTCGACGTAATACGCGCCGATGTGCTGCGTGATGCCACCGGACTCGCCGGCGATCACATTGGTCTTCCGAATGTGGTCGAGGAGCGAGGTCTTCCCGTGATCGACATGGCCCATGACCGTCACGACCGGCGGGCGCGGCACCAGATCGGCAGGCTGGTCCACCGCCGTATCACCAAGCGCTTCGGTGGGTGCGTACTCCTCTTCCTGAACCGCCTGAAAATCAAACGCGCCGGCAATCAATTCGATCTGATCGAAATCGAGTCGCTGATTCACCGTCACCATCATGCCGAGTTCCTTGAAGCAGAACGAGACGATATCCGTCCGGCTCACGCTGAGGATATCCGACAACTCGGATACGGTGATGAACTCGTTGACCCGGACGAGCGTCTTTTCGCGCTCGCGTTCCTCCTGGCGGCGTTGTTCCTCCCGGACGCGGAAGCTCGGTTCTTCGTCGCGTCGCCGAGCTTTGCGGCCGGGACCGCCCTTGAGGGAAGCCATGGTGCGGCTGATGTTGGCCTGGACCGCTTCCTTGTCGACCTGCGAGCGCTTGGCCTTGCGGCGCTTCTTCCCCTTCTCGCGGCGTCGCTCCTCGGTGGCCTCACCGGGCGCGGCCGACGCCACCGGCCGTGGGGTGGCAGAAGCGACCGGTTTGATCCGTGGGGTGCCGGCGGCCGGACGAGGGATCCGTAGCGGTTTGGGCGTGTCGGGACGGGCCGCTTCCGGCCGGGGTAGGGGCTCGGGCGGCGCGGTGTCGGCCGGCGCGTCGGTCTCCGCGACCGCCGCCGCCGCCCGCTCCACGACGTCCTCCGGCGCGTCCTCGACTGGAGCCGGAGCCTCGGGCTTGCGGGCAGGGCGCGCGGGGGTTGCCAGATCGGGGAACAACGCCGCGGCGCGCTCTTCGAGCGACGGCGCTGGTGCGGACTCAGCCTCTTCCTCGGCGGCCTGGGCCGCGGTGGCGGCGGCCCGTTCCTCATCCTTCGCAAGTTCTTCGGCCTCGGCAGCTTCCTTCGCCGCAACCTCGGCCGCCGTGCGACGACGGCGGCGCGGCCGCGCGGGCTCGGCCGGCTCACGGGGCGCCTCTTGCTTGACGGCCTTGGCGGCACGGCGCCGTGCCTTCTTCTTCGGTGCATCCGACGCCTTGCGCCGCTTATCGCGCTCCCAGCGCGCCCGCACCATGGCGACTTGATCGGGGTCGAGCGACGAGAGATGACTGCGTACCTGCACACCCAAATCGCCAAGCAACCCAACCAGTTGCTCGCTCGTGATATCGAACTCGGCCGCGAGGTCGTGCACCCGCGTCTTAGTCGCCACTCAAACCTCCTACGGTACGCCTGCCCAGCTTCGTCAAGAGTCCTTCAGCCAACCGGCGGTCCGTGACACCAACCGCCTGTACGGCTCCGCGTCCGAGGCGCCGTCCCAGTTCCGCCGCCGTGGGCCCTTCAACGACCGGGATACCCTTGGCCGAGGCCAACCGAACGACCTTGTCGGCGGTGCGGTCGCTCAGATCACACGCCACAACGACCGCCCGCACCCGATTGCGCTGCAATTCGGCCCGCACGCTGCCCGTGCCAATCAGGATGGTTCCCGCCTTGGCCCCGAGCCCAAGCAGCCCGAGCGCCGCGTCCGACATCATGCAGGCGGCGGTTCCTCGACCGGCGCCTCGTGCTCCGGCGTCGGTTCGCCAGCATCCCCGTCAGCATCGGCGGGTGCCGGGACCGCTTCCGCCGGTTCTTCCGTGAGTTCCGCGATGAACGCCTGCAACGTCGCCACATGCATTTCGCCCAGACCCGGGATTGCGGTCAACTCCTCGGGTTCGATGTCGAGCACCTCGCTCAGCCGCACGATGCCCTGTGACTCGAGGATGGCGACCATGTCGGCGGGCAGTCCCTTCAGTTCCTTCAGATCAACGTCGACACCCGCTTCCTCCTCCGCCGGCAACGGCGCGAACAGCGGTCCTTCCCCACCCCGCTCCAACCACTCACGGCTCGAATAGAGGTCGATCTTCCAGCCGGTGAGTTCGGACGCCAACCGTACGTTCTGTCCGTTCCGACCGATCGCGAGCGAGAGCTGATCTTCGTCGACGATCGCCTGGATGGTCTTGGTGTCCGGATCAGAAAACACGCGTGCCACGCGGGCCGGTGCGAGCGCGAGCTTCGCGAACCGTTCCGGGTCGGGCGACCAGGGAACGATATCGATCCGTTCGCCCCCAAGTTCGTTCACGACCGATTGCACGCGACTGCCTTTCAGTCCCACACACGCCCCCACCGGATCGATCGCGTCGTCGCGGCTGATCACGGCCACCTTGGTGCGACTGCCCACCTCGCGCGCCGCCGCGCGGATCGACACGATGCCCTGCTGTACCTCCGGCACCTCGAGTTCGAACAACGCCTCCACGAACGCCGGATCGGCACGCGACAGGACGAGACGCGGCCCTTTCGGGGTCTCCTCCAACCGCTTCAGGACGGCACGGATCGTGTCCCCCTGGTGGAAATGTTCGCGATGATTCTGCTCGCGATACGGGATGATCGCCTCGGCCTCGCGGAACTTCGCGACCATGATCACGAGCTTGCCGCGCTCGATCTGTTGGATCTCGCCGGACAGCAACTCGCCGACCTTGTCCGCGAACTCCTCCCGAATGCGTGTCCGTTCCCCCTCGCGCACGCGCTGGATGATCCGCTGCTTGGCCGCCTGGACCGCGATCCGTCCGAATTCGGCGAAGGGGACCTCATCTTCCAGCACGTCGCCGAGCGCGAACTCGTCGTCTTCCCACTTGGCGTCCTCGAGCGATACCTGACAGGCGGGATCCTCGACCTCGGCCACCACGCTCCGCAGCACGACGACCCGGATATGACCCTTCATTTCGTCGATCTCGATCTCGGATCGCACGGTCGGGCCGTACTTCTTCACCAGGGCGGCGCTGATGCCGTCCTTGAGCAAATCGAGCAGGCTCTCCCGATCCAGTTGCTTGACGTTAGCCAACTCTCGGATCGCCGCCAGAACCTCGGCGGATGTCGCCATTGCCTCTCCTTACTTGAAGTGCAGTCCCAGAGCGGCCCAATCGACCGCCAGCGTTGCCTTGCCTGCGTCGGCAAGGGCGACCACGATCTCCTCACGATCCTGCGTCCGCAGCGTCACCGTTTCTGCCGCCCGGTCGACCCGCACGATGGTCGCCAGCGTCCGACCGCGGACCGGCAGTGTCACGTTCACCGCGCGACCGGTGAACCGCTCCCAATGTTCGGGCCAGCGCACGGGTCGTTCGAGGCCGGGCGACGACACTTCGAGGACGTACCGCTGTCCCAACTGCCCACCGACGTCCAGCCACGATTCGAGCGCCCGCGACACCACCGCGCATTCCTCGATCGTGATGCCGCGCCCGGGCTGAGCATCCAGCCGGTCGACCCGGATCTGCAGTCGAGGCCGTAGCGTGGCCCCGGCGAGCCGTACATCGACGAGTTCGAACCCCAGCGCGTCGACGCGGGCGCGTATTTCGGCGGTCAGGTCTGTCTGGGCGGCCGACATCGGAGCAAACCAATAAAAAAAATCGCGGGCCTGCTGCGCCCGCTTCAGTCCCCAATATACGGGAGGCTCAGGAGGGGGTCAAGGAAGCGACCGACCCAGAAAGGCGACCATCCGCCCGTCTCGACCGTTCGAGCGACGGTGGGAGTAGAAACGCGGGGCGTCATGCGCGGTGCACCACTCGCTGATCGTCACGTCTCTGACACCGCATTCCGCGGCCCGTCCCGCCAGCACGTCACGCAGATCGAGCTGGGACCGACCGGCGCGTTCGGCTCCTCCAACCGCGGCAACGACCTCGGGCCCTACTTCGTAGCACTCACCACAAATGCTTACACCGCAATGCATTACGATGTCCTTCGCCGATCCGCAACCGAGGGCCGACAGCTCGGTGATTCCCTGTTCGAGGATTCCGGCGGCGATGCCGCGCCAGCCGGCATGCAGGAGCGCCATGGCGCCTGAGGGCGGATGCAACAGATACACCGGCACACAGTCGGCGACGGTGACGAGCATCAGGACGCCCGGTAACCGGGTGAGGTGGGCATCGACCCCCGGCTGAATCAGCCACCCGGCGGGCCCCTCGTCGTGGCGCGACACGACGGTATCGTGCTCCTGGAGACCGAGCACAAAACGGCGGAACCCAGGTCGGAACGACGCGAACAGGGCCTTCCACCGGGCAGTAATCGCCGCAACCGGCTCATCCGTTCCCAGCCCCAGGTTGAACCCGCCATCACGCCCGGTGATGCCGGCGGTTACGCCGAACCGCTCACGCCACGACGAGAGGTGGTATCGGGGGGGATCTTCCGCGCAGGCTGTTTCGGTGAGGGGCGCGGCGACGGGGGTCATGGTGATTCGCGTTCACCCTTGCGTTCGATCTGCGCACCGAGATCGCGTAACCGTGCGTCGATTCGCTCGTACCCGCGGTCGATCTGGCGAATATTGTGGATGGTACTGACACCGGTGGCCGCGAGGGCGGCAAGCAGGATCGCCATGCCGGCCCGGATGTCCGGACTCTCCACGGTTCCGCCGGTCAGGGCACTCGGACCGGAGACCACCACGCGATGCGGGTCGCACAACACGGCGCGCGCCCCCAATCCGATCACCTTGTCCACGAAGAACAGGCGGGACTCGAACATCTTCTCGAAGATCATGACGATGCCGTCACATTGGGTGGCCACCACGATCGCGATCGATGTGAGGTCGGCCGGGAACGCCGGCCAGGGACCGTCCTCGATTTTCGGGATGTACCCCCCGACGTCCGTACGGACGCGGCGCTCCTGTGACGACGCGATGTGAAGCCGATCGCCGTCGAGCGTCGGTCGAACGCCAAGCCGGTCGAACGGGAGCAGGATCGGCTGCAGATCGGCGCCACGCACTCCTTCGATGGTGAGATCCCCGTCGGTCACGGCCGCCAGCCCGATGAAACTCCCGACCTCGATATGATCCGGTCCGACCGTCATCTCCGCGCCGCGGAGGGCGTCCACGCCGTCGATCACGAGTCGATTGGTACCGATGCCCTCGATCCGCGCCCCCATGGCAAGGAGCCCTTGCGCGAGATCCTGTACGTGCGGTTCGCATGCCGCGTTCCGCAGCGTGGTGGCCCCCCTGGCTCTGACCGCCGCCATCAGGGCGTTTTCGGTGGCGGTGACGCTCGGTTCGTCGAGGAAGATGTCAGCGCCTGTGAGTCCCGGTGTGGTGAGCCGGAACTGATCGCCAATATCGACCGAGACGCCGAGCCGTTCGAACGCGAGGAAATGCGTGTCGAGGCGCCGCCGCCCGATGACGTCTCCGCCGGGGGGCGGCATGGTCACCTCGCCGAAGCGTGCCAGCAGCGGACCGGCCAACAGAATCGACGCGCGCAGACGCGCGCACAGGACCGGATCGAGCGCCCGTTGCGCCAGCCCCGCCGGGTCGATCCGCACCGTATTCGGACCGATCCACTCGGTCGTCGCGCCGAGCTCGGATACGATCTGGAGCAGGATGTCGACGTCGCGAATCCGCGGCACGTTGTGGAGCGTCGACGCGCCGTCCGCCATCAGGGTCGCCGCGATCATCGGCAGCGCGGCATTCTTGTTTCCCGCCGGCCGCACCGTCCCGCGCAGTGGGTGCCCGCCCTCAACCACGAAATACTCGGCCATGGTGCGCGAACCATACGCGGCGCCGCGCCAACTGGTCAAGCGCGAGTTGACACTCCGCACGGGCCAGCGGAAGTTTCGGGCGGACGCGCGTCGATCGCGCACCAATGCGAGGAGGCGGGGTGACCGGATGGACCGCTGTCGTGACGGCTCTCTCAGCGGCGATCATGGCGCTGGGCGCGATCGTCGCGGCGATCAGCCTGGTCGTGGCGTTGCGGCGGTGGGACGAGGTCGGTCGCCGGTTGGGACGGGTGCTCGACTCGCTCGATCGTGACGCCCGGCCGGCGCTCGAGGCGGCGCGGCGAACGGCCGACGAGGCGAGCCGAGTGGCCACGATGGTGCGGGACGAGGTCGCGGCGGTTGCCGGCACGTCCAGGAAGGTGCGCCGGCGGATCGAGCGCACCGCCCGATCGTTCGAAGAGCGCTTCATCGAGCTGGAAACCCTGCTGGACGTGGTGCAGGGTGAGGTGGAGGACACCGCGCTCGACGTGGCGGCGGCCCTGCGCACGACGCGACGCGGATCGGGCATCCTGCGGACGATGAAACGAGCGTTCCTGCGACGTCGCACGTGAGACCGGCCGCGTGACCCCGCGGACGGTGGTCGTCACCGTCTTTCTCGCGGCTGTCGCGTTGGCCGTCTTCCCCACGGATGCGCACGCGTGGTCGCCGGGGACCCACATCTACCTGGCGGAGTCGATCCTCGCCAACCTGGCGCAACTCCCCGTCGTGGTCGCCGACCTGTTGCGGGCGTTCCCCCACGACTTCCTGTACGGCAACATCGCGGCGGATACGTCGATCGCCAAGAAGTACGCGCCGGTCGGGCGTCACTGCCACGCGTGGCACGTGGGACAGGAGATTCACGATCGGGCCGATTCGCCGGCGCTGCAGGCCTTTGGTCTCGGATACCTCTGCCACCTCGCGGCCGATTCCATCGCACACAATTTTTTCGTGCCGCGCCAGTTGGTGGTGACTTCGTCAACCATCGCGATCGGCCATTCCTATTGGGAAAGCCGGTTCGAGACGCATCTCGGCGAGCACTACGCGCGCACCGCGATGGACGTGATTCGCATGGATCACACCCCCGCCGACACGCACCTCGATCGGATCCTGTCGCCGACCATCTTCTCGGTCCGGACGAGCCGGCGCCTGTTCCGCGGGATGGTAGGGCTCACCGAAACGCAGAGCTGGCAACGCGCGTTCCGGATGGTCGCCGAACGGAGCCGCTGGGATCTCAGTGACGATGCGGTCGAACGCCAGATGGCCGCTGCCTTTGACGTCACCATGGAGGTCTTGGGTGGTGGCGACACCGCGCGCGCCCGCAAGCTCGACCCCGCCGGCGAATCGTCGCTGAACCTCGCCAAACGGATGCGGCTCGACGTGATGCGGAACCGGCTCCCGAACGACCTCGATCGGCTGGCCGACGTCGCGGACGAAGCGTTCGGCCTTCCGGACTACGAGCTGGCCTATTGGGAGGCCTCACCGTCGCAGCGTCCATGGCGGGACCGAAACGGGAGCGCGAACGGTGGGCCCCATCGGGAGGGAACGGAGCCGAACTAACCGGCCTACGCGCCCTCCCAATCACGTTCGAGTCCGGCGTAGGCGACCAGCAGGAGCTTGTGCCCCACCTCCACGTCGTCGAACTCGACGTCGACCTTCAGGTCACGTCCAGCCCCCGTCAGGCCCCGGATCGTGCCGGTACCAAATTTCCGATGACGGATCCGTTCCCCCTTGACGTAGCGCGGCGCGTCTTGCGACACATCCTCGTCGGCGGGCGGTTCGATGGCTACGGCCCCGGGCAGCGCGTCGGCCCACAGCGTCGCGCGGCGCGGTCGCCGGAACGCGTCGCCGCCGAACACACCGCTCGAGCGGCGCTCACGCACGATCCCGGGAGGCAGCGCCTCGAGAAAACGCGACGGCAAGCCGGGCATCAATTGCCCTCCACGCCGCCGCGCGCGAGCCCACCCCAGGTAGAGCCGATCGCGCGCCCGGGTCAGTGCCACATAGACCAGCCGCCGTTCCTCCTCCAGACCGTCGGCGGTCTCGAGGGCTCGGCGCAGCGGAAAGAGCCCGTCCTCGAGCCCGGACACGACCACGATGGGCCACTCCAGGCCCTTCGCGGTGTGGACGGTCATCAGGGTCACCCCGTTCGGATCCCCACCCTCCTGCTCGGCCGACGTGGTCAGGGCCGCCGTGGCGAGGAATCGCTCGACCGGTGACGTCGGGTCGTCGGGATCGGCCTCCTCGGACCACTCCGCCGCGCCCGCGACCAACTCGCGCACGTTCTCGATCCGTTCCATCCCCTCCGGTCCCTCCGCGGCGAGGTACGACTCGTAGTCCAGCGTTTCGATCACGCGTTCGAGCAACGCGGCCGGGGTCGTGTCGCTGAGCCGTTCGCGGAAGCGGCCGAGCATGGCGGCAAAGTCGCCGAGCGCCTGCATGGCTCGCGGACGCAGATCGACGATCCGGTCGGCGATCGCCGCGGTCTCGAGCAGGGTCCGGTTCCATTGTCCCGCCGCGGTCTGCACCGCGCTGAGCGACGCGATGCCGAGACCGCGTCGCGGGACCTGGATCGCGCGGAGAAAGGCCTCGTTGTCGGCGGGGTTGACGATCAACCGCAGGTAGGCCAACAGATCACGCACTTCGCGGCGCGCATAGAAACTCACGGTCCCCACCAACTGGTAGGGCAACGCCGCGCGGCGGAATGCCTCCTCGAGGGCGCGCGACTGCGCGTTGGTGCGGAACAACACCGCCATGTCGCGATGCGCATAGTGGTCCGTGGCGGCGCGCTCGCGCAATTCGCGGGCGATCCACTCGGCTTCATCGCGCTCGTCGGCGGTGGCGACGACCTCCACCGGCGCACCACCGCGGCGCGACGTGAAGAGCGTCTTGCCGAGTCGGTCCGTGTTTTCGGCGATCACCGCGTTGGCGGCATCGAGAATGACCGGCGTCGACCGATAGTTCTCCTCCAGCCGGACCACGGTCGTGCCCGGGAAATCGTCCCGGAAATCGAGCATGTTGCGCACCTCGGCACCGCGCCATCCGTAGATCGACTGGTCATCGTCGCCGACGACACAAATCTGTCGGTGCACCGCCGCGATCGACCGGACCAGGAGATACTGAGCGCGATTGGTATCCTGGAACTCGTCGACCAGCACCGAGGCAAACCGACGCTGATACACCTGCAGGCGCTCGGGATGCTCGCGGAACAACGTCAGCGGATGCAACAACAGGTCGTCGAAGTCCATCGCGTTGGCCGCGAGCAGGGCCCGCTCGAGATCGTAGTAGATCTCGGCGGCCACCCGATCGACGCGATCCTCGGCCGCGGCGGCCATCTCGTCCGGCGGCACCATGCGGTTCTTGGCATTGGAGATGATCGACCGCACCACACGAGGCGGGTACGCTTTGAGCGCGTGGCCCCGTTGTTCCAGCAGCCGCTTGATGAGCGCCAGCCGGTCGTCGTCGTCGTAGATCGTGAATTGCGACGTAAAGCCGAGGCGTGGTGCGTCGCGACGCAGCAGGCGGGCACACAGGGAATGGAACGTACCGATCCACAACCCCGCTGGATCCCGGCCGAGCACGGACGTCACCCGGCGGCGCATCTCCTGGGCGGCACGATTGGTGAAGGTGACCGCGAAGATCGCGGTGGGCGCAACCCCACGTTGGGCGACCAGGTGGGCCAGGCGGCTGGTGAGCACCCGCGTCTTGCCCGAGCCCGCGCCTGCCAGCACGAGCAACGGGCCGTCGGCGTGTTCCACGGCGGCGCGTTGCGCCGGATTGAGGGCGAGTGGGTCCACCGCTAGCCGATCGGCAGGCGCGCCACGAACTCGGCGCCGCGTTCGGGCGAGCCGAGCGACAGGCTACCCTCGTGTACGTCTTCCACGATGCGGCGCGCCAGTGGGAGACCGATACCCCAACCGCCTTGCTTGCTCGTCACGCCGGGCTCGAACACGCGACTGCGCATGTCCGGTTGCACCCCCGGGCCGTCATCACGCACCCGGACCGTGGCGTGCCGGTCATCCTGTGACACGGTGACGTCGATGGTTCCGCCTCGTCCACTCAGCGCATCGATGGCGTTGCGGACCAGGGCTTCCAGCGCCCACTCCAGCAACACCGGATCGCCCAGCACGTCGGGCCCCGATTCGGGGGCGTGAACCGTAATGGCGACCCGGTTGGCGTGTTTGGGCAGTCGCGGTGCGAAATAGGTCGCCACGCGTTCCGCGATGGTGCCGAGGCCGACCCGGTCCCGGCGTGCCGGCCGGCCGATCCGCTCGAACCGTTGGGCGACCCGATGCAGGCGCTCGAGATCCGCCCGCAGGTACGTCGCGATCTCGGTCATGGCAGGACCCTCACCCACCAGCCGATCGACCCACGCGTTGGCGCTCATCAGCGGGGTGCCCAACTGGTGGGCCGACTCGCGCGCCATGGCCACCCACAAGCGGTCCCGATCGCGATGGATCGCCACGCGATAGGCCCACACGCCGGCCGCCATTGCGCTGAGCAGCAGGGCAAACTGGAGCACCGCGAGCAGACGCAGGCGCCGCGCGACCGGCAGCGCCCCGAAATGCACTCGACCGATGTGCTCGATCGTGATGGGCGGATTGATTTCGTCGAGGACGCGGACATACTCGCGGGTCCGCGCATCGTCGGGCCGGGTCTCGAACGGGAGGTTCTGCGCGGCCGTCACGCGTCCGGCGCTGTCGGTCACGACCACCGGTAACCCGGTGGCACGAATCTCCGACACGAGCTGAAACAACACCTCGGTCTCCGCCCCGGGCGTCGTGTCGTTGAGCGCCGCGATGACCCGCCCGAAGATGTTGGAGGACTCCCGCGCCTCCGCGCGCAGGTGACGGGACACGTTCCACGCCTGCCACAAGGAGACGGCGCTGAGCAGGATCACCAGACCAAGCACCACCTCGGGCCCGAGCCGGGTCAGCACGCGAAGCGGCTTACGCGTCACCGCGGGTCAGCCGATCGGTCCCGACGTAGGGGACCAGCGCCGCCGGGATCCGGATCGACCCGTCTTCCTGCTGGTGGTTTTCCATCAGCGCAATGATCGTGCGTGGCAACGCCACCCCCGATGCATTCAAGGTGTGCACGAACGATGGCTTCGCGTCGGGGGTCGACCGGTACCGAATGTTCGCACGGCGTGCCTGAAAATCGGTGAAGGTGCTGGCACTCGACACTTCGAGCCACATCGCCACGCCGGGGGCCCAGACTTCGAGGTCGTAGGTCTGCGCGCTCGCGAAGCCGAGGTCACCCGTTGCCAGGGCGACGACGCGGTACGGCACCTCGAGCCGCTGGAGCACGGTCTCGGCGTGACCGAGCAGGCGTTCGAGCTCCGCCGGCGAATCCTCCGGTCGGACGAACCGCACGAGCTCGACTTTGTCAAATTGATGCACGCGGATCAAACCACGCGTGTCCTTGCCGTGCGCTCCCGCCTCACGGCGAAAGCAGGGCGTGTACGCCACGTAGGCGATCGGGAGATCCGCGTCGCGCAGGACGTCGTCTCGGTGGATATTCGTCAGCGGCACTTCGGCCGTCGGGATCAGGTAGAACCCGTCGGTCGTGACGTACATCTCGCTTTGGTGGTCGGGCAGTTGCCCGGTCCCACGCGCGGAATCCGCGTTGACCAGGTAGGGCGGCGCGATCTCGGTATAGCCGTGTTCGGCCGTGTGCAGATCGAGCATGAACCCCGTGAGCGCCCGCACCAACCTGGCGCCCTGGCCGGCGAACAGCGGGAAGCCGCTCCCGGTGAGTTTGGCACCGGTGGGCAAATCGAGGATGCCGAGCGCCGTGCCGAGGTCCCAATGCGTCTGCGCCGCGAAGGGCAGCGTCCCGGCCTCGCCCCACGTCCGGACGACCTGATTGGCGGATGCATCACCGCGCAGCACGTGGGGAAGCGGCGGGTTGGGGACGCGAAGAAGGGCGCCCTCGAGTTCGGCGTCGACCGCGCGCATCGCTTCATCGAGCGACTTGATGCGCGCGCTGAGCACCTTCAGTTCCTCCAGCAGATCACTGGCGTCCGTCCCCGCCTGCTTTCTGCCGGCCACCTCCGATGATTTCGTGTTGCGTTCTGCCTTCAGGTGCTCGACCGTCCTGAGCAGTTCCCGCCGGCTCGCATCCACCGCCAGCATGCGATCCACCGAGCCGACGAGGTCGGGATGACGACGAGCGAGTGCCGCCCGCATCGCCTCGGGCGCGTCACGCAGAAGTCGAATGTCGATCACGGTGTCAGGAAGATGGCAGTCCGGGCTCGAGTCCGCGATAGCCGCAATTGATGTCGACCAGTTTCTCGATCGTCAGCGCCCGAAGCAGTGGGTCGATCCCCAGGACGCGGAACTTGCCGTACAGCGGTAGCGTGCCAAGCAACGAGCAGGAGATCCCACGCGAGCGCGCCACGAAGACGGTGCCTTGCGTCACCACGACCACACTGTCGACCACGTAGCCGTCCAGCGGCGCCGACGTGACGCCCTCGAAAGAGTCGTCCACCACCAGGATGCCCGCCCCGGTGACGACGCCGAGGATATCGGCCGACAGCAACACGGCGCGACCGCTATCCTCGATATCGAACGCGAAATCAAACGGCTCGGCCCGATCGGTACGTGCCGGCTGGTCCCGCGACATATCGAATCCGCTGGGGAGCGCGATGTCGGTGCCGCGCAGCGCATAGATCACCGTCGTATCGGTCGTGTTGTCGAACCGCGCGGGACTCAAGGCAAGCGGATTGTCGCAGGCGCCGGCCGCGACCGCGATCGCGGCAAGAATGCCAAGTGGGCGACCGGAAGGGAAAGGAATGTCCATAGAAGTGGGAGAAGCTTAGCGGCGCTCTAAAATGCGGTCAACCTCCTGATTTGTCTTGACTTCGGTCACAGTGACCGATAGCATTGGCGCATGCCGACCATCCACGATGTGGTCCTCGCCCTGAGCGACCGTCCGGGGGTCGACGCGGTCATTCTGTTGGGCCGCGACGGGCTGCCCATCGACGCGCAGGCGGGCAACGGACTGGATCCGGACGGCCTCGCGGCGCTGATTCCCTCGGTGGTCGCCGCGTGCAATCGGCTCGGCACCGCCGCGGGCCGGGGAGACTTCGGTACCGGCGTGGTCGAGTTCGCCGCCGGCATGCTGCTCGTCTCCGCCATTACCCCGGAGACCTTGCTCGCGATCCTCGTCGCCGCGGACTCGAACGCCGGGGTGTTGTTGTACGAGATCCAGCGTCATCGGTCGGCCATTGCCGAACTGCTGTGACGTTCCTGCCATCGGCGTAGTCCGATGAGCAGGTGGGCGGCGGTGCTGGCGGGTGGCACCGGTACGCGTTTCTGGCCGCTGTCCTCCGCCACCCGTCCCAAACAGTATCTCTCGCTGGCGACCGACGAACCGTTGCTGGTCGATGCCGTCCGCCGGCTCGACGGCCTGATCCCCCCTGAGCATATCCTGGTCATCACGTCGGCGGCCTATGCCGAAACGACGCGCGCGCTCCTGTCGAACATCCCGGCGGCGAACGTGTTGGGCGAGCCGCAACCGGCCTCGACGGCCCCCGCGCTGGCATGGGCAACCGAGGTCGTGCGACAGCGTGATCCCGATGGTGCCGTGCTGTCGCTCCATGCCGATTGGTGGGTCGGGGACGACGAGCTGTTTCGACAAACCGGCGCCAAGGCGCTCGAGGTCGCGCGCACCTACGACGCGCTGGTCACGGTCGGGATCGTCCCAAGCCGGCCGGACATCGGATTCGGGTACATCGAACCGGGCGACGTGTTGGAGGAGGGTGTCCAGGTCGTCAACCGCTTCACCGAAAAACCCAACGCGGTGCGCGCGGCGCAGTTGGTCCAGCAGGGCGCCCTGTGGAACAGCGGGTTGTTCGCGTGGACCGCACGTCGCTTCAGGCTCGAGACCGAGCACCATGCACCCGAGATCGCGCCCCACCTCCCGTTGCTGGAAGCGGGCGACGTCGTAGGGTATTTCAACGCCATCACGCCGATCGCCATCGACTTCTCGCATTTCGAACGGAGCGAGCGGGTGGTGGTCGTCCCGGGTCGGTTTCCCTGGGACGACGTCGGCACCTGGGCGGCCCTGGCTCGCGTTCGCGGCACCGATACGGCGCGCAACGTGGTGGCGGGGGCGGCCTTCGTTCACGAGTCGGTCGACTCGGTGGTGTGGGCCGACGACGGCGCGATCGTGCTGGACGGCGTGAACGGGTTGGTTGTGGTGCGCGCCAACGGGCGCGTCCTGGTGACGACTCGCGAGCGGGCGGTGAACCTCAAGCGCCTGCTCGACGCCCTCCCCGACGAACTGCGGCAACTCGAGTAGTGGCCGGCGCCTATGCCTGACCTCGTCCTGATCGAACCCGCCGCGTCACCCGATTGGTTGCCGTTCGCGCATTCGCGTCCCACGAGCGAATTGCGCGCGGGCATCTGGTTGATACGCGAACGATGGGAGGCCATCGTGGGGGGGGAGACCCGTCATCTGATCGGGCCGTCGCACCTGCACGGGTTCGTCGAAGACGGGGTCCCACCGGTGCGCGCCGCCGGCCCGGTCGAGGGTCCCGTCGTCGTGGGGCGATCCGCGTTCGCGCCGAGTGGCACGCCGGTGGAGTTGGGGAACGATCCCGCCCGATTGATGAACGAGGGGAGCGTGGTGGGCTGGTGGGTGCCGTCCGGCCACACCTGGGAGCATGAGGACTTCGCCGGCGACGAGGTGGAGGTGGACGGCCTGTTGCTGCACGGCGCCTTTGACCTCATCCATGCGTTGGAACTCCTGTTGCAGCCTGATACCGCCGATTTCGTCCGGGAAATGGCCGATCCGATTCCGGACGGTTGCATCGTGATCGGCGATCCCCATGAAGTCGTGATCCTCGGCGCCGCGGTCGAGCCGGGCGTGATCTTCGATGTGCGCGAGGGTCCGGTGGTGCTCGAACAGCATGCGTACGTGAACAGCGGGTCGCGGCTCGAAGGCCCGCTCTACGTGGGCCCGGCCAGTCAGATTGTGGGTGGCCGCGTCGCGTGGTCGGTGGTGGGGCCGCACTGCAAAGTGCGCGGCGAGGTGGCGCATTCCGTGTTCCTGGGATTCGCCAACAAGGGCCACGACGGCTTCCTCGGGCATTCGGTGATCGGACGCTGGGCCAACCTCGGCGCGGGGACCACCACCTCCAACCTCAAGAACACGTACGGTCCCATCCGGCTCGAGATCGCGGGACAGCGGATCGAGACCGGCCGGCAATTCCTCGGCAGCCTGGTCGGCGACCATGCCAAAACCGCGATCGGCACCATGCTCCCAACCGGCACGGTGGTGGGTGTCGGCGCCAACGTGTTCGGCGCGCCGCGGGCGCCCAAGTACGTCCCGCCGTTCGCGTGGGGCGATACCGGAGATGTGATGAACCAGGAGGGGTTCATACGTATCGCCGAACGCGTGCTGCCGCGACGACATGTCACGGTCACCGACGACATTCGCGCGATGCTGGACGCGATCTACCGGGCCGCGACCTCGTGAGGGTGGCCGTGCTCGGATCAGGCAGTCGCGGCAACGCCATCGCGCTCCGGACCGACGACGCCGTCATGCTGATCGACGCCGGGTTCGGTCCGCGCGCGCTGACTCGCCGGGCGAAACTGATTGACCTGTCGCTCGAACCGCTCGTCGGCGTCGCGCTGACCCACGAGCACGGCGACCACGCGCGCGGCGCCGCCGCCCTCGCCGCGCGGTCCGGATGTCCGATCATCGCGTCGCCCGGCACGTTGCAGCGTCTCGCGCCGGCCGCGCGCGCGACCGGGATCCCCCTGGAGCCCAGACGACCGCTCACGGTCGGACCGTTTACGCTCGAAGCGGCACGGACGAACCATGACGCGTCGGAGCCGTTCGCGCTCGCGGTCACCGGGCCCGACGGGAGCCGCGTCGGGATCGCGCACGATTTGGGACGCGTCACGAGTGCCGTGCGGTACCTGCTACGCGGGTGCGCGGTGCTCGTGATCGAGGCCAATCACGATGAGGTGATGCTCCGTACCGGCCCCTATCCCGCCAGCGTGCGCCAGCGTATCGCCGGATCGGGTGGGCATCTGTCCAATCGGGCGGCGGCAGAACTGGCAGCGGAGGCTTGCGGCGATGAACTGGAGGCGGTGGTGCTGGTACACGTGAGCGAGCAGTGCAACCAACCGGCGCTCGCGCTGGAAACCGTGCAACGCGCCCTCACACGGCGGGGATTTCGCGGGCGGGTGCTGGTCGCGGAACAGCATGTGCCATCGCCGGTGATCACCGTGCGCGGCGGGATGCAGCTGTCACTTACGCTGCCGGGACGGCCTGGTCCTCGGTTACCGGGGCCACCCGCGGCTCCCATTCCTGCATCATCCGGGTAAACGCGTGCGCGATCTCCCCATCGAACTCCACGCCTGAACGCTCCTCGACATACGCCAGGACCTTCGCGGACGGCCACGCATCCCGATACGGTCGCTTCGTGCGCAGCGCATCGTACACGTCACACACATGCACCAGCTTGCTCGCCTTGTGACAGTCACGAGGGTAGCGCAGCGACGGGTACCCACCGCCGTTGATCATGATGTGATGCTCGTAGGCGACCACGGCGGCAAGATCGAGATCGGGTTCGGACGAGATGATCAAGCGTGCCCCCTCCGTCGTGTGGGAGCTCATGATCGCCCGTTCGTCGTCGGTGAGTTTCCCTTTCTTGTTCAGTATCTCCTCCGGGACCTTCACCTTGCCGAGGTCGTGCATCAAGCCGGCAACCCCGAACGCCCGCACGTCGCGCGCCCCCATGCCGAGCCACTCGGCCAGCGCCATCGCGAGCACCGACACGTTGATGCAGTGGGTGGTGGTGTACTCGTCGAACTGCCGGAGTTGGAGGAGCGGCACCATCAATTGCTGGTCCCCGTGCATCGCGACCGACAGCCCGCGCACGACCGCCTCGGCTTCGAAGATCGGCAACCGACCGCCCGAGACGAGTTCCTTGTGCATCCAGCGGACCGCGTCGGCCTCGTCACCGAGCGTCAGTTGCATGGTCGCCGTCGCGACCGTGGACTGCGCGGCCAGCGGTTCTTCCCCGTAGATGCCGACGCTGCCGAACCGGATCCCGCTCGGCCGCATCTGGCGCGCCTCCGCGGTGTCGATCGCCTTGAGGGTCAGGCGGGCCAGCGCCTGGTCGAGGAAGTCTTCCAGTTCATCACGCGTCACGGTGGGATCGAACTGCAGCCGCTGCACGCCGCCTTCCGACAACCGGCGGCTCCAGTCCCACGCCCGCATCTCCCGTAGCGGACGATCGCCGTAGATCACCTCGTCGCCGAGGAACGAGAAGGTAGGATTTCGATCGTTGCCCAGCAGGTCCAGCAGCTTGCCATAGACCAGGTCCATGGCGCGCTCGCGCGACGTATGCCCTTCGGGATAGAGCGCCAGCGCCGACATCGCCTGGGCAAAACCGTTGAGGAACTCGACCGGCGCGCTCAATGGGCTCCCAATGCCGCCTGGGCGATGTCGGGATCGCGGGATCGCGCCGCGAGCGCCAGAGCCGCACGGGCGCGCGCATCGGTGGTGAAGTCATGCAGCGCGCCCAATGCCGCGATGTACTCCGGGGATTTCGCCGGCGGCCTGGTGCCGAACAGTCCCTTGCGGGGCGCCACGACCCGGATCAGCGTCTCGAGCGCCACCGAGCCTCCGCGCGCGGCCAGCGCCCGGATCGCGGTGACCCGTTGATCCGCGTTGGTCCCGCCGGTGGCACGCGACACCAGCAGCGGCACCGCCGACTCCGGGCAATCCCGCGTGGCCGCGGTCAGTGCCAGGCGCACGGTGTGATCGTCCGCATCCGCGAGACCCAGGCAGATGGCCCGCTCGCGGAGATGCGGATCGCGCACGAGGATCCGCAACGCCTCGCGGCGGACGCGTGCGTCGACGTCGTGCAGAAAGGGCAACGCGTCGAACGCGGGAGGAAACTCGGGGAGTTCCGCGATCAACGCGAGCATGTTCCGTCGCACGAACCACCGTTCGTCGTCCAGGCGCCGCAACAATTCCGGCGCGACCTCGGCGCCGAACCGCGTGAGGCGGTCCATGAGCAGGCGCCGGGTTTGCCGCGAATCCGCGGACATCAACGCATCGATCAGCGGCGGGCCGGCCGCGGCACCGACGTACGCGAGCTGGCGGTCGAGCAGCGCCACGTCGATCGTCTCCTGCGCGATCAGGTAGCCGATCTGTTCCGGGTTGGCCAGCCGCGCAAGAATGGCGTCGGACACCTTCGGCGCTTCGGCGTCGTTGACCGCATCCATCATCCACGCCGTTTCGCCCTTGATCACCAGCGCGTCGACGGCGCGCTCGACAGCGTCACCCATGACATCCAATTCGAGCGACATCTGAAACAGCCGCCTCGGTTCCGGCAGGAACCGTTGGTCGGGCGAGACCGCGAAGATCGGATTGGCCACCGACATGCGCTGCAATGCTTCGCGATAGGCCTCGGGATTGGGATCGGCGAGCGTCCAGTTCCGGATCATGTTGCCGATCTGTTCGCGTACCGAGGTTTCGGCCACTTCCCGCCGCTTGCCGCCGCCCCGATCCGCGTGGTGGGCGAGTTTCTGCATCATGCGCAGCATCGAGTGCGAGATCGTCTGCTGCTCCGTCTCCGATGCCGCCCGCACGAGGTCGACCACCGCCTCGACGGCCATCCCTTCCGACGCACTCAGCAGGAATTGATGCCGCTGCGACGTGTCTCCACCCATCTCCAGCAGCTGCGTCAAGGTCGAACCGTCGAGCGCACCCACCAGATTCGAGACACGTTTGCGCAGGGCGGCCGACTCAGCGGACTTGCCGGACTTGAGTTCGTCGGCGATCTGGAGCATGTAGCCCACGATCACCTGATCGTACGCCGCTTCGCGCTTGTGACTGTCGATGGCACTCGCCACGACCGAGGGGTCGATCGCCTCGTCATCGCCGATCTCGTGTTCGGGCGGCGCGTCATCCCCTCGCTGTTCGGACGCCATCGCCGCCCGCGCCAACCCGATCCACAACTGGGCCGATCGTGTCCGCGCCGCGCGGGTTGATTCTTCCTCGTGCTCCTCCGGTGACTGGTCGCCGACGAGCTGCAGGCGTTCGTACGTCAGCGGATACAACCGCACGTGAGGCCAGCGCGGCCCCGTATACTCGGGGTCGGTGCCGAGTTGGTGTTCCGACCGGTCGGGATCGACGGCCAACGCCTCGAGCAACTGGTGGACCTCATGATGCCCCGCCCCCTTGCGAAACGTCACCGCACCCAGGTGGTGGCGGTGCATCCGGCTGGCCAGGTCCTTCAGCACGGCGTTCTTGGGATCGGTGGCCACCCCCTCGATCACCAACTGGCTGCGCGCGACGCCGAGCGACAGCGAGTCGCGCGTCTGCACGAGTTCGGTCAGGTGATTGAGCAGGTTGTCGACCATCGGGCCCAGCGACGGATGCCCGGCCGGATACATGGCGTAGCGGTGCAATGCGATCGACAACTGAATGAGGAAGTCGCTGAGTTCGCGCGACAGCGTGGCGCGCTGGTCGCCGCCCTTCGCGGCGCCGGCTTCACCCGTGACGGTATCAGACACCGGCAGATAGGCGCGACGCGGTCATTCGGATTCGGGCGGCGTCTCCGCGCGGCGGCTCATCGGCGGGGGCGGTGGCACGGACACACCAGCCGGGAGCGGCGTCGGCGGTCCGATCCGGCGCAGTGCAATGGGATCGACCAGGTCACCGCCGGAGAGCGTGAGGGTCCGCCGCCTCAGCTCGTAGTTATACACGAGCCACTCGTCGCCCAGCGCGACGAAGATCGAGTCCGCCACCAACCGCCACCGCACCGTCTCGTCGCCGAAGCTGGCTGAGGAATCGCCGCGCACGACGATGGTCTGGGGGCCATCCGCGGTTTCCGCGCGCCAGGTCCCCGTGAGATCGGGGGGGCGCTGCTGGGCGAGTGTCGGTACGGCACTCAAGACCGAGACGGCGACAACAAGCCTAGCCAGTTTCATCGCAATAAGTTACCTCCCTCATGATTCACGCGCCAACGTCACGGCGTTCGACTGGCGCCGATACAAAAGGCAATACCTGCGACCCCGCGGGTGGTTCCCGCCCGCGGGCCCATTTCCCCATGGAGCCGCCAATGCGCCGGCCGACCTCGAGCGTGCTCGTTCCGCTCTTCCTCTGCAGCACCGCGCTGTCCGCCCAAACGAACCGCCCGGTTCGCCCGGTTCACACCTTCTCGATCGTCGCGGTCGACAGTGCGACCGGCGAAATCGGCGCGGCCGTGCAATCGCATTGGTTCAGCGTCGGCAGCATCGTCATCTGGGCGGAACCCGGGGTGGGCGCGGTGGCGACCCAGTCATTCGTCGATCCCAGCTACGGACCGCGCGGACTGTTCCTGATGCGCACCGGGACGCCCGCTCCAGAGGCATTGGCCGCGCTCCTCCGAGCGGACGGTGACAGCGCCGTGCGGCAGGTGGCGATGATCGACGCCGCCGGCGGCGTCGCGGCGCATACCGGCTCAAGCGACATCCCCGCCGCGGGACACCAGGTAGGACGTTGGTTTTCCGTGCAAGCCAACCTGATGCGCAACGATCGCGTGTGGCCCGCCATGGCGGACGCCTTCGAGACGGCTGAGGGGGACCTCGCCGCGCGGCTGCTCGCGGCGCTGGAGGCGGGCCAGGAAGCCGGCGGGGACATCCGCGGCGAGCAGTCGGCAGCCCTGGTGGTCGTGAGCGGTGAACGCGGGGACCGGCCGTGGGAGAAGCTGTTCGACCTGCGGGTGGAAGATGACCCGAACCCGATCGGCGAACTGCGCCGCTTGGTCACGGTTGCGCGGGCGTATCGCGCCGCCACCGACGGGGACAACTTCATGACCACGGGCATGATCGATTCGGCACTCGCCGCGTACCGCCGCGCCTCAGCGATCCTCCCGGATGAAGCGACCAACGGTGAGTTGATTTACTGGGTGGCCGTCACGCTGGCCGACCTGGGCCGCGTGGACGAGGCGATCCCGTTGTTCCGGCGATCGTTCGCGCAGGATGCGAGTTGGATCGAACTGCTCAGGCGATTGCCGGGCGCGGGGCTGCTGCGCGCGGACGACGCGACGATCGCACGGATCGTGCGGGAAGGGGGGCGGTAGCGCACGGTCGGTCCGTGTCCTCTCCCTCACCCCAGGCGCAGCCCCGATCCGGGCGCGCCCGGCGAGCACCAGTGCGCTACCAGCAGGCGGATCCCGAGGCAATGCGGGTGGCGCTGGAGCAGCGGGGGACGCTGTGGTCGGTCGAGCAGTCGGACTGACCTACAGGGCTACCTCGAGCGGCGCCTCGCGCAGCGCGGAGACCTTGAGGACGGAGAAGCCGAGCACGTTGCCCTGCTGGTCCACCTTCTTCATGACCTGGTCCGACGAGGTCTCGCGGAAGAACCCCGCCTTCTGGTCGAAAATCACCTCAAGGAAGTCGGCTTCCTGATCGTACCAGATCTGCACCTTACGGTTGGCCATTCCCATGGGAGGCAGAAGCCTCAGCCCGCCAACGAGAACTCGACCTTCCGAGCGTCGGTGACCCGCCGCGAGGCGTCGAGAATCTCTATGGAGACCAGTTCGCCGGCCGTGTCGTAGTCGAGGATAATCCCGGGCTTGTCCTCGTCGCTCTCCGCGACGGCGACGCCGTCCCTCAGCACCACGGTCAGGCTGTCGGTCGCCTTGTCGTACTCGATCCTCATGATTCGGCCCTCCAGTACTTGTCAATCTTGCTGGTCCGGTACGCTGTGACAACCTCTGCCGGGGTTCGGTCCATGTCCACGAAGACCCGGACCAGGTAGTCACGGCCCGGATCACCGAAGGGCAAGCGTCGTTGGAACACATCGCGACCCGGACGGTCGGGATGGCGCTGGTCCGGAACAGTCACGACCTGCGCGACCAGGTCGACGCCGATCTCGCGCCGTCGCATCACGGACTCGGCATGAGCCGTCAGGACCCAATGGATGAGACCTGTCGGTTGGTTCACGGACGGAAGATCGGAGGGTCACGGTAGCTGCGCCAGCCCCAATTTGCACGGGCTAAACTGGCACCACCAACTGGCACCACACGCCACAGATCACGCTGATAAACGCAGATGGACGCAGATCGCACCCCGTGCAAATCTGCGTCCATCAGCGACTTCTGCGAAGTCTGCGGCTATGGGTCTGGGAGGAGTTGAACCTCCGACCTCACGCTTATCAGGCGCGCCACGCATGCCCGGCGTCGGCCCGACCACCACACGCCAACCGTTTGCCGACCGAGGCCTCTCCGATGATCGCCGCCACCGCAATCGCACCGCGCGGAACCGAAGTGCGGGGTCCAGTCAATACGCCAACACCCGAACGCCCGGCACGCGGTTGTAATCCCGCACGTTCCGTGTCACCACCGCTTGGTCATGGGCCCGCGCCGTCGCCGCGATCCAGAGATCGTTCGCGCCGATCAACGTCCCGTTGGCACGCAAGTGACGATAGGCGCGCGCATACGCCCAGGCGACCTCGACGCCGCACGGCAGGACCTCGAATCCAGCCATCACGGCTTCCCACCGCGCCCGCTCATGATCGCCGGCACCCGCAGCCAACTCCCCCGCGATCGTCCACGTAATGCAGACGCGTTCCCTGTCATGCGCCTGGAGAAACCGGTGCGCCGGCCCCTCTTCCCTCCGCTGCAGCTCGCGTTCGAGGTCGATGAGAAACGTGGTCTCCAAAATCACGGTGACCACTTGTCACGCGGCGCCCGATCGCTCGCCTTGAGTGCCTCGACGGCGGCCAGCCCCTCCGCCGAATAGCCGGGACCTCGCTCCCGCACGGAAGCCAGCAACTCCCCCGCCGTGAGCGGTACGGTATCCCACCGGGCCCTGAGCACCACGTCGCTGAACGACTCGTCGGGGCGCAGGCGGGCCTGCCGGAGCCGATCGTACGCCTCGATTCTCAGGGATATTGTCTTGGTGGCCATGCATGTACCGTGCATGGTCCATGTACGTTTGTCAAGCGATCAGAGTGCTCCGCGAGCGTCCGTTGGCAGATCAGGTCGGCAACTCGAGCCGAGCCAGCATGCCGAGCGACCCTGCGGTTTCCCAGGATCGATTGCGGCGAGAAGCTGATAACGGCACCACGATCTCGGCCGCCTCGAGCGCGTCGATGGCTGCGCAGATCTGCGGCTTCGAGCGTCCGGTGGCCGCCGCGGCAACGGGGCGGTGATCACGGGGTAGGCCGGCAGCATCTCGATGCGCACCCACGCCGCGGCGTCGGAACGCGGCGGACTGGGCCGGGCCCGAAGCGTCGCCGACCCCGCGGCGCTTTAACCAGCAGGTAGATCCTGGACGGCTCATTCACCAGCCGCACTTTGGGAGGGCCGATTGAAATTCTCCTATTCCGATGTGTCGCGTTTGGGCTATGGCGGGCACCGGATTCGCGCACCACGTTCATGAGAAGGATCTGCAGTCCCTCTTCGGACGGGAGAATACCATGCGGATTTCGCCTCGATTCCTGACGGCCGTTATGGCGGCGGGGGCGCTGGCACCCGTGGTCGCGTGTCAACCGATTGCCATTGGCCCCACCGCCGTCGAGCCGAACTTCGATGCCGAGGACCCTCCGCCAACGCTCAAGAAGGTGACCGTCTGCAAGGTCGGCACGGACGCCGAGTTCCGCGTCACCATCGGGAGCGGTACACCGGATACCCTTTCCCTGGCGGAGGGCAGTTGCGCGGTCGTGGCGGAATGGGTGGACGTGACTTCGCCGTTGGACGTGACCGTGACGGAGCTCGAGCTCGCGGGAACGCAGCTCGATTCGATCGCGAAGGATTCGGTCTACACCGTTCTGACCAACCCCCCGACGTACGAGACCGCCACCTGGATCACCGGCACGAATACGGTCGTCGGGCACCAGGGCGGGGGGAAGGGCGCCGTACTGACCTTCTTCAACTCGCTGGTGGGCCAGGCGGACACCAGCCGGCCGGCCGTGCCGAACGGGTTCGACTCGCCGGACAGCGCCGTGGCACTCCTCGTGAATCCCCCGGGGAGCGACCCGGAGCTCCTCGTGTTCCGCAATTTCGTGCACATCGAATTCGATGACACGACCACCGGCACCACGGTTAGGGACCTGTTCGCGCGGTACGGGGCTACCGTAGCCGGGGGGTATCCGCTCACGGGCGCGTACATCATCCAGGTCCCCGACCCCGGTCCGGCGTACGCCGACTTGAAGGCACTCCTCGCGCAACTGGCGGCCGAGCCAGGAGTTGCTTGGGTGTACCGTCGCGTCAAGTTTGAACCTGAGGGAAGTCTGGGCCGCTTTCCAGAGGACGGCTCGCTCTCGCGGCGAGAGGACTGGCTGGGCGCGCCGACGGACGCGACCAGGGGCCTGCGCGCGATCCGCGCCCCGCTGGCCTGGGGCTGCGAGACCGGGACCTACGGATCTTCGCCCGTCGGCATCGGGGTGATCGATGACGTGTTCGGGACGGGGATAGCGGACCTGAGTTCTGTGGTCGAGCACTCGGTTGACCCGACGGTCGCGGCGTTCCGGGCTCTCACCGACCCTGCTCGGCTGAGTCACGGCACGGGGGTATCCGGGGTGATTGGTGCCAGGGGCGACAACGGGTCCGGCGTCGCGGGGCTAGTCTGGGCCAGCACCCTACACCAGTTCAGACTCGCCCGAGAAGTTGGCCTGGTGACGCGCATGGTCGAAGACCCGGGCGCCTACATCGCTCACGTGGTCCTGCCCGCCGCCATTCAAGCGCCGATCAGGATTCTCCATTCGTCGATCGAGGCCCCGATAGACGCTCGCGTCGCGAATATTATCGAACTCAACCTCCGGCAGTTTGTGGACGCGTCCCCGGGTGGCCGTCTCTTCGTGCAGGCCGGGCAGAACACCCGCGGGACGATTCTGCCCGATACCGCCGACCAGATTCAAGGCGGGTTCCTGATGGAGCAGGCGGTGGCCAACCTGGGCGGGACGCCTGACGCGAACCGGGTGATCCTCGTGGGCGCCGCCAACCGCGATGGCACGACGCTGTGGGGTGCGGGGACGCCAGGTGGCGATGGGGCAACGCTGTGGTCCGGCGTCACCGCAATCCTGGCGCCGTCCGAGAGCATCCTCGTCCTCGCCAGGCCGCAGGATTTTGCCGCGGGCACGTTCGCCACGTCCGGCACGTCGTTCGGCGCGCCGATGGTGAGCGGGGTGGCGGCGCAGCTCTGGACGTTCGATCCGACCCTCACCGCGGACGAGGTGCGGGACTACATCTTGCGCGGGGCGCAGGAGCCCAAATCGTTCGGGCCGACGGGGGCTCCGGTCCCGCCCACCCCGATTGCGGGATCCGGCGGGCTGTTCCTGCTAGACGCCTACGGCGCGTTGACGCTCGCCTCGCGCGAGCGGCCCAACACGACGCCGATTTGTGGCGTCAAGGTGTGGGCGCAAGGCGCCAACGTGGCGGTCGCGCGGGACGTGGTGCAGTTGTGGTCGGTGCCCGGCGCGACAGGCCCGCTCTCCGTCTCCGTGGCGCAGGGCGGGCGGCTGATTGCCGCGAGTGACGGTGCTCAGGTGTTCACGCTCGACCATCAGGGCAATCCCGTGGAGACGTTGTCGCTCCGCCGCCGCGTCTACCTGGAACGCGATACGATGGATCTCGTGACCGGACCCGCGGGCGTTCTCGTGTCCATCACCGGGCCGAATGGCGTGCCGGCGTTCGATCCGGTGGAGCGGGTCCTGCCGTCCCTACCGCCGGAGCTACACTCGGCGTGGAACGTCGGGGCCGTGGAGGCCTCACCGGTCGGTGACTGGCTCGCCGTCCGGCTGCACGAATCGAACGCACTGTTGTGTGAATCCGCTTACTGGTATCTGGTTCCCGCTTCGGGCCAACCCGCGGTACTCGTGCAGGCCATGCTCGGGAACCCACCCGCCGCCGGCTTCCCGCTCGAGGCCTGTCACGCGAACAAGATGAGCGCAGGCTGGTCGCACGACGGGCAACGCACGGCGATCACCATACTGCGGGGGCTCTCCGGCGAGAAGGAGACGGGCCTGCGGATGATCTCGATCGTGAACGGGCAACCGGTCGGGGTGACGAGCGAAATCGTGTTGGGGGGACTCTGGCTCTTTCAGCCGCGGTTTACGGCGAACGACTCGCTGCTCATGGTGAACGAGCAAACCGAGGAAGACGCATGTAGCCTCGCGTATCGGGTGGCAGGCGCACCGGGGTCACGGGTGCGCACGGAGTTCGCGCTCCCAAGCGACTGCGACGCCCCCATTACTCCACCGACCATCTTCAACACGCGCGTGGCCCCGCCGGCGAGCCCGGCTCAGCGCCGGAGGTGACGTCCAGGCGGCAACCGCCGACGGACGCGACCGCAAAACAGTAAAGGCGTCCGGAGCAGGAGCCCTCATGACGGCAGCTGTCGCCTTGGCGGCGTCCAGCTCCATCGGCTGCTGGAAGGATACCACGCGGCGCCCTGACCTTGGCGCCGTCCCGGGCGGGACGGCACGCGGGGCGCCCAGCCCCATCACCCTTGCATTATGAGCGTGTGACGCTCAATTTGCGATATGCCAACGTTCGTCGACCGACCCCGGGACGTCGGCCGGATCACCACCCTGCTGCGGCAGTTCCCGGTGGTGGCGGTGCTCGGCGCCCGTCAGGTCGGGAAGACCACCCTCGCCCGCCAGGTGGTGGCCAGGCGACGCGGCGGCGCCACGGTGTTCGACCTGGAAAACGCCGCCGACCTGGCGCGGCTCGCCGATCCGCTGCTCGCGCTGCGGCGGGAACGGGGGCTCGTGGTGATCGACGAGGTCCACCACCTGGCGGACCTGTTCCGCACCCTTCGGGTGCTCGCCGACGAGCCGGGCACCCGGCGGCGGTTCCTCGTGCTTGGCAGCGCCTCGCCGGAGTTGCTCCGCCAGGGCGCGGAGACCCTCGCCGGTCGGATTGCCTACCACGAGCTCCACGGGTTTCGGCTCGACGAGGTCGGACTGGGACAGCTCCCGCGACGGTGGCTGCGCGGTGGCTTCCCGCGGGCCTTTCTCGCGCCCAGCGAGGCGGCGAGCCGTGGGTGGCGGGAGGCGTTCATCCGGACCTTCCTCGAGCGGGACATCCCCCAGTTCGGGCTGCGCATTCCGGCCCCGGCGCTACGGCGCTTCTGGTCCATGATGGCGCACTATCATGCCCAGACGTGGAACAGCTCCGAGCTGGCCCGCGCCTTCGGCGTGGCTCACACGACGGTCCAGCGCTATCTGGACGTGCTGACGGAAACGTTCATGGTTCGGCAGCTCCCTCCTTGGCACGAGAACCTGTCGAAGCGCCAGGTACGTGCCCCCAAGGTGTACCTGCGGGACACCGGTCTGCTGCACACCCTCCTGGGGCTGGCCTCGCGGCCGGAACTGGAGGGGCATCCGAAGGTCGGTGCCTCGTGGGAGGGACTGGCGCTGGACGTGGTGCTCGACCACCTGGGCGCGGGTCCTGGCGAGGCATACTTCTGGGCGACGCACGCGGGGGCGGAACTCGATCTCCTGGTCGTCCGCGGCCGCACCCGCCTCGGATTCGAGTTCAAGCGGACCACGGCGCCAAGGGCCACCCCGTCCATGCGGTCGGCCCTCGCGGACCTGAGGTTGCGACGCCTGGACGTGATCCACGCCGGTACCGAGACGTTCCCCATGGGCGAGCGCATTCGGGCCGTGCCGCTCACCCGGGTCGGTGAGGACATCGCGCCGCTGCGATGATGCCGGCCGGGCGTCGCGGCACCGCGCTGGATCGAGGCACCCAACGGTTCTGGTGCGAGTGGACCACCGCGGCCGGGAAGAGCTACGTCCTGGTGGAGCCCGTGGCGGGCACCACGCGCCGGGTCTTCGACAACGACCGCATCGCGGGAATAGGCCAGACCGTCATGTCGCATGTGCGGGCTTGACCACCATGACTCCGCGCGACGACGTTTCGCGCTACCGAATCGCGCACACCAACAAAGCGCCCCGGAAATATTCCGGGGCGCCTTGAACCACCCTGCCCTACCAGTCGCCCAGCCGACTAGCTGCTAGTACATTCCGCCCATGCCGCCACCCGGCGGCATCGCCGACGCCTTCTCATCTTCCTTCCTCTCGACGATGACGCACTCGGTGGTGAGCAAGAGGCCGGCAACCGACGCGGCGTTCTGCAACGCCGTGCGGGTAACCTTGGTGGGATCGATCACGCCGACCTTCACCAAATCCTCGTACTTGTCGGTCTGCGCGTTGTAGCCGAAGCTGCTGCTCTCGTTGGTCCGGACCCTCTCGACCACGATCGAGCCTTCGACGCCCGCGTTCTGCGCGATAATCCGCATCGGCTCCTCGAGCGCGCGCCGCACGATGTCGATACCCACCTGCTCGTCCGGATCGCCACCCTTCACCTTCTTGAGGACGGACTGCGCGCGGAGTAACGCCACCCCGCCACCCGCCACGATACCCTCTTCCACGGCGGCACGCGTGGCGTGCAGCGCATCCTCGACCCGAGCCTTCTTCTCCTTCATCTCGGTCTCGGTGGCCGCGCCGACCTTGATCACCGCCACACCGCCGGCCAACTTGGCGAGCCGCTCCTGCAGCTTCTCCTTGTCGTAATCCGACGTGCTCTTGTCGATGGCCGTGCGGATCTCGTTGATGCGGCCCTGGATATCCTTCTCCGAGCCGTTGCCATCGACGATGGTCGTGTTGTCTTTGTCGATCACGATCCGTTTGGCCTGACCCAGGTCGGCCAGCACGGCGTTCTCGAGCTTGAAGCCGACTTCCTCACTCACGACCTTGCCGGCGGTGAGCGTCGCGACGTCCTGCAACATCGCCTTACGCCGATCGCCGAAGCCGGGCGCCTTGACCGCGCACACCTTCAACGTGCCGCGCAGCTTGTTGACGACCAGCGTGGCCAACGCCTCGCCCTCGACGTCCTCGGCGATGATCAGCATCGGCTTGCCGGTCTGGGCGACCTTCTCCAGCACCGGAAGCAGATCCTTCATGGCGGAGATCTTCTTGTCGTGCACCAGGACGTAGGGCTCCTCCAGCACGGCTTCCATCTTCTCGGGATCGGTGACGAAATACGGCGAGAGGTAGCCGCGGTCGAATTGCATACCGTCCACGGTTTCCAACTCGGTCTGCATCCCGCGCGCCTCTTCGACGGTGATCACGCCGTCGTTGCCGACCTTCTCCATCGCGTCCGCGATGAGATCGCCGATTTCCTTGTCGTTGTTGGCGGAAATCGTACCGACCTGCGCGATCTCCTTCTTGCCCGATGTCTTGACCGAGACCTTGTCGAGTTCCTTGACGACCGTGTCGACCGCGTTCTCGATCCCGCGCTTGATGGCCATCGGGTTGATCCCGGCGGTGACGCTCTTGAGGCCTTCGCGGAAGATCGCCTGGGCCAGCACCGTCGCCGTCGTCGTGCCGTCACCGGCCACATCGGAGGTCTTGGTGGCAACTTCCTTGACCATCTGGGCGCCCATGTTCTCGATCGCGTCAGGCAACTCGATCTCCTTGGCGACCGTGACACCATCCTTGGTGACGGTGGGGCTGCCGAACTTCTTGTCGATGACGACGTTCCGGCCCTTGGGGCCCAGCGTCACCTTCACAGCGTCGGCGAGCTTATCCACGCCCTTCTTCAGCGCAGTACGCGCGTCGACATCGAAATGCAGTTCCTTTGCGTTTGCCATTGCAGTAGATCCTCCTGGATCGCTCAGCCGATGACGGCGAGCACGTCAGATTCTTTGACGATCAAGAGCTGCTCGTCGTCCACGGTCACTTCGGTGCCGGTGTACTTGCCGAACAACACCCGGTTGCCTGCCTTCAACTCCATCGGCACGCGCTCGCCCTTCTCGAAGCGGCCGGGTCCAACCGCCACGATCTCGCCCTCTTGTGGCTTTTCCTTGGCAGTGTCGGGGATGTAGAGCCCGCCGCGCATCTCGGTGGTATCCTCGAGCGGGCGGATCACCACGCGCTCTCCCAACGGCTGCACCTTGACCTTCGACTTCGTCGCAGTGGCCATAACCTGAGCCTCCGTTACTGGTAACATGTTGATGGATATGACTTTGACGGCATTAGCACTCTTTGGTACCGAGTGCTAATCAGGCAGGGAAGATACGTCGGCCCCGAATGAAGTCAAGTGGCATAGTGGGGCGGGAGGGCGGCTGGCCGATCTCAGCGATCCCAATAGGCTTCCAACTCCACGCCGAGCCCGTCGGCCATCCGGTTGACATAGGCGTAGTACGCGGTGACCTGGCAGGTGTCGAGGATCTCGCCGTCGCCGAGGCCGACGGCGCGCAGCGCGTCGATATCGCCCGGTGTCATGCGGCTGGGGGTCTTGGTGAGCTTGACCGCGTAGTCAAGGATCGCGCGCTCGCGTGGAGTGAGCGTCGCGGTCGAGTAGTCCCGCTCCACCGCGGCGGCCTTCTCATCATCGTGCAACAACCGACGGAGACCCGCCCCGTGATGTCGGATTCAGTACACGCAGTCGTTGGCCCGTGAGACGGCAACCGCGATCATCTCCCGCTCGGTGCGGGACAGGCCGGACGGCCCGCGCATGAGGTGCTCGTACAGACGGTAATGGTGCTCGAGCGATTCCGGATTGAGCGAGTGGATCTTGAGGATATGGTCGACCCCGAAATGACCGCGATGCGCGGCATACAACTCCGCCAGTTTCCCACTCGCGTCACGCTCATCAACCCACTCGATCCACGCCATCCCATACCCCCTATGACCGTCCTAGTCCACGATCCTCCGTGCGCTCACCCAGCGTTGCTGCCACCAGCGGCTATCGGGGTCGGTCGCGGTAAGACTCGACAACTTCACCCCGCCCGACGCGCTGTGAATGAACTGTCCTCCGCCAATATACAAACCGATATGCGTGATGCGACTCGTGCCCTCGATGGAGAACCCGATCAGGTCGCCCGGGGCCAGCGCAGCCACGCGCTTGTCGAGGGCCTTGCCCATGCGCATCTGGTCGCGACTGATGCGCGGCATGATGATGCCGTGTTGACCGTAGGCGTAGTGAATCAGCCCCGAACAATCGAATCCGTTTTCGTCGCTGCCGCCCCACTGATACGGGAGGCCCATGACCTTGAGTGCGGTCTCGACGACGCTGGTGGTGAGCCGCGCGCCGGTCTCGGACGCGCCGGCATCGCGCGCCAGGTCGTGAATGTCATTGGTCGACGGAAGACGACTCGGCGGGGCTGATGGACGCGCAGGATTCGTCGCGACGGCCGGCGGGTGCGCCGCGCGGCTGGGCGACCCGCCGAGACCGATCGCCACGCGGCCGGTCAACTGAATCCCGCGCCGGTCATCGGGGCCAAGCCGCCAGAAACCGTACATCCCGGAGTCCTCGACGCGGTACCGGCCCTCGAGCCCGAGCGAGAAGCCCGAGAACGGCCTGACCGCGTAGCCGCCACCGGCCGACCACGCCCCATCGATGCCTCCTCCGACGTGCCTGATGCCAACAGCCGCAGAGCCAATGAGATACGGTCCCGACCCGTCGCGGAACATGCTCAGGGACAGCTCTGCCCCCGACAGAGTGCGGTCGTCGATCGAACGGGTGTTATCGAGGTGGGTGAACCCGATCCCATAGCCAAATGGACCGAAGAGCCTGCGGGTGTAGCCAGCGGAAAACACGACCGAGGTGGAATCGCCGGTCCACCAAAAGCCGTACCCCGCCTCGAACGTCGGCCCTTGTGCCTGAGCGGCCGCCGAGACCGAACCACCGAGGACCCCAAGCAGGGTCGCGAGCCGCGCTGCCGGAATGACCTTCATGTGACGTAAGTCCCAACGTAGCAATACCATAGCTACCGGTCAACATTCTGCCATCGCGCAGCGGCCGAGTGACCAGACGTGAGGGACCCTCGTCTGATTACCTTTTGAGGCCAAATGGGAGGTACCATGCCCGTCGTCACCGTGACGCGACGCGTCCATTTCAACGCGGCTCACCGGCTGCACCGTCCTGACCTGTCCGACGCCGAGAACCGCGCGCTGTTCGGCCCGTGCAACAACCCCAACTACCACGGGCACAATTACGAACTGGACATCTCGGTGGCTGGCGAGGTCGACCCGGTAACCGGCTACGTCGCCGACATGGGCGAAATCAAGCGCGTCGCCGAGCGGACGGTGCTGGCGGCGCTCGACCACAAGAACCTGAATCTCGACGTGACCGCGTTCGCCGAGGTCAACCCGACCGCGGAGAACATCGTCGTGGCGATCTGGAGCATGCTGGAGCACGCATTGCCGGGGAGACTCGTGAAGCTGGTGTTGTGGGAGACGCCGCGGAATTACGTCGAGTACACGGGGAGCGGCGCCCGGCGCTGAAACCTATCGGCAGTCCCGCCCTGAAGGGCGGGCTCGGCCAAGAGGAGCGTGCTGAAGCACGCCGCCGACCCGTCCTTCAGGACGCCGTTCTCGACCGAGCCCGGGCTCTCAGCCCGGGACTGTCGCAGCGTGCTGAAGCACGCCGCCGACCCGTCCTTCAGGACGCCATTCTCGGCCGAGCCCGGGCTCTCAGGCCGGTTGTGGGAGACGCCGCGGAATTACGTCGAGTACACGGGGAGCGGCGCCCGCCGCTGAAACCTGTCGGCAGTCCCGCCCTGAAGGGCGGGCTCGGCCAAGAGTAGCGTGCTGAAGCACGCCGCCGACCCGTCCTTCAGGACGCCGTTCTCGGCCGAGCCCGGGCTCTCAGCCCGGGACTGCCGCAGCGTACGGAAGCACCCCGCCGACCCGTCCTTCAGGACGCCGTTCTCGGCCGAGCCCTCTTGTGCTACGGCCAGAGCCAGCCGAACACGCCCGCGGTGAGCAAGCCGTACACGACGCCATCAACGACGCTCTTCCAGGTAGACGCCCACTGCCGCCCGAACCAGATCGCGTCCGGGAACATCGCGGCCGTGTATGCGATCGTCGCCACGGTGCCGCTGATTCGAAAGACGCGCATGTACTCCTCACCGGCACCCACCGTGCTGCCCGTGACGTACGCGACGAAGATCGCGACCACCAGGTAGTAGACGAACGACAACAGCATCGGTTTGCCCATGTTCGTCCGGACGTTGGCGGTCTGCACGATCATCAGGCCGACCGGTCCCTCGGACAGGCGTTTCTGGAACTCCTCGCTCTTGAACTCCGCCATGTCTGTCGTGTGTGGGAACATGTAGTGGCCGGGACCGACGTTATGCATGCGGAGCCCGCTGAGGATCTTCTCTTCGTCGGGGAGTTTGCCCCAGTCGCGTTTGTGGTGTGGCAGCGCCGTCCACGCCAGGGCGCTCGCGACGAACACGATTGCCGCGGACGCCAGAATGGGTAACCACAGTTGTGTCAGGGAAACGAACTCCATGGCGGCCTCCGGTTATGGACGGCGCCAACGTACGACGCCGTCCCAACCGAGTCCAGCGCACCGTCCCCTTCGGGGAGGAGGCTAGGCGGACACCTTCTCGAGCTCGACCGCGCTCATCGTCGACTTGACCGCCGCGGCCGACGCCGCCAGCGCGGTGCGTTCGTCGTCGGTCAACTCGACTTCGATGATCTCCTCGAGGCCGTTGGCGCCGAGCTTGCACGGGACGCCACAGTACAACCCGTCGAGCCCGTACTCGCCGGTGAGCCAGGCCGCGCACGGCAGGATGCGCTTCTTGTCCTTGACGATCGCCTCGGCCATCTGGGCTGCCGCGGAGGCCGGCGCGTAATAGGCCGAACCGGTCTTCAAGTATCCGACGATCTCCGCCCCGCCCTTCCGCGTGCGCTCGACGATGGCGTCGAGTTGCTCGCGACCGATGAGCTGCGTGACGGGAATGCCCGACACGGTGGTATAGGAAATCAGCGGCACCATCGTGTCGCCGTGGCCGCCAAGCACCATCGCCTGGATGTCCTCGACCGACACGTCGAGCGCCTCGGCCAGGAAACTGCGATACCGCGCGGTATCGAGCACGCCCGCCATCCCGATGACACGTTCCCGCGGGAACCCGGTGACTTCCTTCGCGACCCAACACATGACGTCGAGCGGGTTGGACACCATGATGATGATGGCATCCGGACAGGTCCGTTTGATCTCCTCGCTGACGGACTTGGTAATGGCCGCGTTGGTCTTCGCCAGATCGTCGCGACTCATCCCGGGTTTCCGCGCGATGCCGGCCGTGACGATGACCATCTCGGACCCCGCGGCGGGACCCCAATCGTTGGTGCCTTCCACCCGCGTGTCGAATCCCTCGATCGGCGCTGACTCCCACTGGTCGAGGCCTTTCCCCTGCGGGATACCCTCGACGACATCCAGCAAGACGACTCGCCGCGCGAGTTCTTTCTCGGCAACGCGCTGGGCCAGCGTCGCGCCGACGTGGCCCGCACCTACCACCGTGATCTTGTTCATGGTCGCTTTCTCTGACTGTCTGGAGTTAGCGCATCGGTCCGCGATCCGGGGGGCGACGCGTCCAGCTGCCGAATGGCCTCGTAGGTCACGATCGCCACCGCGTTCGCGAGGTTCAGGCTCCGCACGGCCGGCGTCATCGGGATCCGGAACAGGCGATCGGGATACTTCTCGCGAATGCGTTCCGGCATGCCCTGGGTCTCGTTACCAAACACCAGTACCGAGTTCGGGGCGTAGGGGGCGTCCGTGTGGGGACGCGCGCCGTGTGACGTGAAATATAAACAGCGTTCGCGTGCCACGGCTTCGCGAAATGCGCGCCAATGGGGATGGACCCACAAGTCCACCTCGGGCCAGTAGTCCAGCCCGGCCCGGCGCAGTTGGTCGTCATCGAGAGCAAACCCGAGCGGCTCGATCAGATGCAGACTGGCACCAGCAGCGGCGCAGAGGCGCGCGATATTGCCGGTATTGGGCGGAATCCTCGGCTCGATCAGCGCGACCGCGAGCGCCATGATCAGTCTGGATCGCGGGGACCGCCCCCGCTGGGCACGCGCCTGCCGGTATTATCGCGCCATACGGCCTCACCACCCTGCAACACTTCCTTCTTCCAGACCGGCAACCGGCGCTTCGCTTCCTCGATCATGAACCGGCACGCATCCAGTGCCTCGGCCCGGTGCGGTGCCGCCACCACGACCGCGATGCTCGCTTCCCCCAGTAACACGATCCCGATGCGGTGCCGTGCCGCGGTTCGCGTGCGGGGCCACCGTGCTCGGGCCTCCGCGGCGATGCCGGCGAACTCCGCCTCGATCATCTCCTCGTAGCCCGAGTACTCGATGTGCCGGACCGGCCCGTCGTCCTCACCACATCGCACCGTCCCCACGAACGTCGCGATCCCGCCGCACTCGGGTCCGGCGACGGCATCGATGAGCGCCGCCAGATCGATGACCGACGTGGTGCAGTACGGCATCAACCGCCGGCCAACGGCGGGAACAACGCAAGTTCATCACCGTCGGCGAGTGGCTCGCCGGGCAGCACATGACGCTGGTTGACCGCCACCAGGGGCCGCTCGGGAAGGAGCCGCCCCTCGGGAAGCACGTCCCGCAGGCGGCGGACGGCATCCGACACCACGGCCGGTGCGGGGAGTTCGACCGTCACCTCGTCGCGACCCAGCAGCTCCGCGTAGCGCGCGAACAGCCGGCATCGGATCCGTAGGATTGACATGGGATAGGAAACTACACGACGGCCCCGAACGCGAAAACACCCCGCGCTCCCAGCGGAGGCGAGGTGCGACGGCACAGACAGACGAACCGACTAGGGCGACGCCTGGCGGGCCTGCTCGAAGGTCTCTTCATCGTCCTCGGGGCCGGCAACCATGGTGCGCAACTCCTTGGATGGCTTGAACACCGGCACCGGACGCGCGGCCACTTCCACCGGCTCGCCCGTCCGGGGGTTCCGTGCCATGCGCGTCTTGCGCCGCCGGATCTTGAACGTGCCGAATCCCCGGATCTCGATATTGCGCTGATCGGAAAGTGAGTCTTTCACCGCGTCGAGGAAGGCATCGACGACTCTCGCGCAGTCTTTTTTCGAGATCATCGGACCGGCCGTGCGGGCGATGGTGGCCGTCACCTTCTCGACGAGATCAGCCTTTGTCATGCAACCCCCAGGACTAGACGCGGAGGCGGCTCGTTACGGGCCCTCGGCCCTACCTAGCCGGGGGGTCAACATAGGAGCTTACCTATTGACTGTCAAGAGCTTGGACGAACTGCAGGAAGTGTCCTCTCGCGTCGTGGGGACCCGGAGCGGCCTCCGGATGGTACTGAACCGCGAACATAGGTAGTTCGCGATGTCTTACGCCTTCGACGGTGCCATCATTGAGGTTAAGGTGCGTCACCTCAAGTTGTTTGGCACCTGGGATGCCGTTAGTGCTTCCCTTTACTGCAAATCCGTGGTTTTGCGATGTGATAAGAACGCGCCCGTCTGCCAGCTCGCGAACCGGATGATTCCCTCCTCGATGGCCGTACGGGAGCTTCTCTGTCTCCGCTCCGAATGCCAGGGCGACGAGCTGATGCCCCAGGCAGATACCGAACGTGGGCAGGCCCGACTCGGCCAACTGGCGGATTTCAGGCAGGACATACTGCACGGCGGCGGGGTCACCCGGACCATTCGAGAGGAATAGTCCGTCCGGCGCCAACTCGCGGATCCGGGCGGCCGACGTCTTCGACGGGACGATGGTGACTCGGCAGTCGTGGGCGTTGAGCAGCCGCACGATATTCGTCTTCATGCCAAAGTCGTATGCAACCACATGACGCCTGGCGTCCGTGTCACCGACCGAGCGTTCTTCGGGAACCGTCGCGGCACTCGCCAGGTCGAGACCGGTCATTTCAGGGCTCGCACCGAGCGTACGCCGGGTCTCCTCAGTCGGCTCTGCCCCTTCGGCGATGATCGCCCGCATCGCCCCGCGCGACCGGATGTGCCGAGCCAGCTTGCGGGTATCGACGTCTTCGATGATCGGGATAGCGCGGTCGGCCAGCCACTCGTCAAGCGAGCCCGATGAACGCCAGTTGGAGTGCCCGCGCGACAACTCCCGCACGATGACCGCGCTCACCTGCGGTTTCTCCGACTCGACGTCTTCGGCGTTGATCCCGTAGTTCCCGATCATCGGCGCCGTCATGACGACCAACTGGCCCATATAGGAAGGGTCTGTGAAAACCTCCTGGTACCCGGTCAGGTTCGTCGTGAAGACCGCCTCACCCGTGGTGGGAGATATGGAACGGCGCGTGGTTCCCGCGAACCACGCGCCATCTTCCAACAGGACGTATGCCGGTCGGATGTCGTTGCTCAGTTGTTGTCCTCGGGTTGGCCCGGTGGAACCGGCGACGGCTGCGCGGCACCCTCGCCCGCCGGTGGTTGCACGTCCAGTGGCAGGGGGGCCGTATTGATCGGTGCCGGCGGCGCGAGCTGCCCCTGCAACACCGAGGTCGGACCGCCACCGCGCGTCGACATGCCGGCGAGGATCAGCGAGAACGCGAGGAAGAGCGCCCCGCACCACCAGGACATCTTGGTGAGGACCGTCACGGCCTGCCGCCCACCGAGAAACGTGTCGGTCGACGCTCCGCCTCCCATGGCCGCCAAGCCACCGCCCTTACCGGACTGCAGCAGCACGACGACACCGAGAATGACGGAGTCGAGAATCAGTAAGATCAAGAAAAATGCGAACATGGACTCCTCTCAGGGCCGCAAGATACCCGGCTCCCGAACGCGGGTCAATCGCGGTCGGAACCGGTGATCGCGAGCCAGGAATCCGCGTCGATCGACGCGCCACCCACCAACACACCGTCGATTTCGGACTCCGCGACGAGGGCGCCGACATTGGCCGGCTTGACGCTGCCGCCGTAGAGGACGCGCACCGAAACACGCGGAGCACCCATACCGGCCATGGTCTCTCGGACAACGGTATGGACCGCCGCGGCGTCCGCCGGGGTGGCGTTCTTGCCGGTCCCGATGGCCCAGACCGGTTCATAGGCGATAGGCACCTGCGCGAGCTGCGCCGGCGCCAGGCCCTCCAACACGGCAAGCTGGCGCCGCACGACATCCAACGTCTGCCCCGCGTCGCGCTGCGCGAGCGTTTCGCCCACGCAGAGCATGGGCAACAGGCCTCCGGCAAGTGCCGCGCGTACCTTGGCGCCCGTTGCCTCGTCGGTTTCCCCAAACACGTGACGCCGTTCGGAATGACCAATCAGCGTGCTCGTGGCACCTGCCTCGGCGGCCATCGAGACGCTGGTCTCGCCGGTGAACGCGCCTTTCGCCTCCCAATGCACATGCTGCGCACCCACGCGCAATCCCACCCTCTCGGCGATCCGTGCCGCGACCGTGGAGAGGGAGACGGCCGGCGTGTAGAACCAGACCTCGCGATCGTCCCGAGGCACATACGAATCGAGAAACCGATCGAGAAACGCGGCGGCCTCGACCGGTCCGAGGTGCATCTTCCAGTTTCCCGCAAAGATCAGTGGGTTCATGCGCTGTCCAACGCCGCCACGCCGGGCAGCGTCTTGCCTTCGAGCAGTTCGAGCGAAGCACCGCCACCGGTGCTCACGTGGGTCACCGTATCGCTGAGCCCCGCGGCGGCGAGGGCCGCCGCGGAATCGCCTCCGCCAACGATCGTCACCGCTCCCGCCTGCGTGGCCGTCCCGAGCGCGGCTGCCACCGCCCGCGTGCCGGCATCGAACGGCGGAATCTCGAACACACCCATCGGGCCGTTCCAGACGACCGTTTTGGCCTGGACGATCCGCGCGGCAAAAGCGGCGGACGTGGCGGGATCGATATCGTAGACGGCCCACCCCGTCTCGATCTCGTCCCGCCGCACGACGCGCGTCGCGGTGTTCGCGACCAGTGCGCGCGCCACCACCGCGCCGCCCGGGATCACGAGTTTGTCGCCGGCGCGTTCCAGCAGCTTCGACGCCACATCGATCCGGTCCCGTTCGACCAGCGAGGCGCCGACCTCCAGGCCCATGGCCGCAAAGAAGGTGCACGCCATCGCGCCCCCGACGAGGATCTCGTCGACCGTGGTCAGTAACGCCTCGATCACGTCGATCTTGCCCGAGATTTTGGCCCCTCCGAGCACGGCGACGAATGGTCGGGCGGGGCGCTCCAGGGCTTCGGCGAGGTAGGTGAGTTCCCTGGCCATCAAGAATCCAGCGACGGCCGGCCGAAGCAGATGCGCCACCGCCTCGGTCGATGCGTGCGCCCGGTGCGCGGCACCGAAGGCATCGTTGACGTAGAGGTCTCCCAACGCGGCGAATCGCTCGGCCAGCGCGGCATCGTTGGTCTCTTCGCCGGGATAGAATCGCGTGTTTTCCGCCAGGGCGACCTCGCCGCGGCGCATGCGTTTCGTCAGTTGGACCGCCTCGTCGGAAACCGGATCGGCCAGGAACGTCACCGGTTGTCCGAGCGCCGTTTCCAATGCCGCCGCCACCGGTTTCAGGGAATACGCGGGATGGGGCTTCCCCTTCGGTCGCCCAAGATGGGAGAGCAGCACGACGCGGGTCCCCCGCTCCCGCAACCACCGGATGGTCGGCAGCGCCGCGGTGATGCGCGTGCGGTCTCCCACGGCCCCATCGACCAACGGGACGTTGAAATCCACGCGGACCAGCGCGCGGAGCCCTTCCAACGGCTGGCCGCTCAGCGCGTCGAGCGTGCGGCGCTTCACGCGAGCGAGCCGGCGACCATCTCCAGGAGGTCGACACAGCGCACCGAGTAGCCCATCTCGTTGTCGTACCATGACGAGACGTGCACCAACGTCCCGTCGATCACGTTGGTACTGAGTGCGTCGACCGTGGAAGAATGTGGGTCGCCGATGTAGTCTGACGAGACCAGCGGTTCGTCGGACACCGCGAGCACGCCTTGGAGCGCCGCGCCCGCCGCCGCCCGGAACGCCTGATTCACGCCGTCGGTGTCGGTCGGCTGCGTCACCACGCAGGTGAGATCGACCAGCGAGACGTCCGCGGTCGGAACCCGGAGTGCCATGCCGTCGATCTTTCCTTGCACCTCGGGGATCACCAACGCGGTCGCCCGCGCGGCACCGGTCGAGGTGGGGATGATGTTCACGGCGGCGGCCCGCGCCCGCCGCAGGTCCTTGTGCGGCAGATCGAGGATACGCTGGTCATTGGTGTAGCTATGGATCGTGGTCATGAACCCGCGCTCGAACCCGAAGGCGTCGAGGATCACCTTGACGACCGGCACCAGACAATTCGTCGTGCACGAGGCGTTGGAGATCACGTGGTGTTTGGCCGGATCGTAGCTCGTGTGGTTCACGCCCATCACGACGGTGAGATCTTCCTGCTTGGCCGGCGCGCTGATCACGACTTTCTTGGCGCCGGCATCCAGATGCTGCGCGGCTTTGTCACGTTGCGTGAACAGGCCGGTCGATTCGAGCACCAGGTCGATGCCCAACTCACCCCAGGGCAGGTGCGAGGGATCACGTTCGGACAGCACCTTGATCTCCTGTCCGTCGACCCGGATAGCCGCATCGGCCGCGGCGACGTCGCCCGGATACCGGCCGTGCACGGAGTCGTACTTGAGCAGGTGGGCCAGCGTCCCCGCGTCGGTCAAGTCGTTGACGGCAACCAACTCGAGCGCGGCACCGCGTTTCTTGATCGCGCGGAGCACGTTACGCCCGATTCGCCCGAACCCATTGATCGCTATGCGGACCGCCATCGGAACCTCGATTATGGTTGAAAGGAAGGTCGTACCCGTTCAGGTCGACGCCGCGATGTCGTACGGAAGTGCCCGCGCGAACGTCACCGCCCTGACCACACCCCAACCGGCGTCGCTCAGGGCGCGGGCCGCCGCGCCGAGCGTCGCGCCGGTGGTGAGCACGTCGTCGATCAATATAATCGTCTGCGCGCCGTGCCCGGGACCAGCCGCAAACGCCTGATCGACGTTCGCGCGACGCGCGTCCGGGGTGAGCGTGGTCTGGGTTGCCGTCTCGCGCACCCGCCGCAACAGGTGTGTCGCCATCGGGCGTTTCCAGGTGTCGGCCAGCGCGCGCCCGAGAATGGCCGACTGATTGTATCCCCGTTCGCGCAGGCGGCGGGCACCGAGGGGAATGGGCACGACGAGTCCCTCGGATGGCCACGGCACGCGCCGCGACACGACGTGCGCCAATGCGGCGCCCAGCGCATGAAACCCGCCGTACTTGAAACGATGCACCACCGTGCGCGCCGGCTCGTCGAGCCAGACGCCGCTATGGGCCGCAGCCATCGCCGCGGGCCATTCGCTGCAGAACCGGCACGGACCGACCGGCGGGAGCGGCTGCGCGCATCGCGC
>Ga0214471_10000132_pt1 | contig 73405 bp, 64 predicted proteins | sample RVTome_5_FD_207665 | JGI IMG/M metagenome (GOLD analysis project Ga0214471, IMG submission 207665) | Soil microbial communities from uranium-contaminated site in the Upper Colorado River Basin, Wyoming, United States - RVT142D155 | ecosystem: Environmental > Terrestrial > Soil > Contaminated >... | reverse complement strand
GTTTCTCAAGCGTGAAAGAAAGTTCGTTCAAAAGCTCCATTGATCCTCCTTGCTGATTTTGTTTCCCTACTATACTTTTTCAACGCAAATTCAGCAAGTTGAATGTTAAAATACAGACTCTAATTAAACTAAACCCTTTTCGACCGTTAAACAACTTTACCGCTCTAGTGCTTTTCAATTTAACCTCCTTTAAACCTGATTCCGATCACGGAAAACTACATCTCGGATTAATCCATCTTCGTATTTCCTTTTTTTTAAAAAAAACCGTTAAGGACATCCTTCCCATGTTTTTTTCTTTTAATCTTTTTAAAAAAAATTTTCCTTCACAAACTACGAAGCTCTTTAAAATATTTATTGAAATTCCTATCACGCCCGAAATACCTTGTCAAAAAAGTTTTACATGAAAATCGGGCACTTATTCTAAATCCTTTAGATATCATTTTCCCAAATCATTTACAATAAAAGGAGATTAAAGATATAATGCCTGGGTTACCAAAGGATCCTTCATGTGGAAAAAAATTGACCGGTATTTTTATAAGGAATTACTATCCCCTTTTCTTATCAATTTAAGCTTTCTTAGCGCTCTTCTTCTAATTCACCAGTTATTAAGATTAATGGAACCCTTCCTTACACGTGGAGCGAGTTTTCTCTTTCTTGGGAAAATTTTTCTTTCTTTACTTCCCGTTTTTTTAATTATAACCATACCCGTATCGATGCTTATCACGGCTATGGTCACATTTAGCCGTTTTACCGCTGATGGAGAATTGATTGCCCTAAAATCTGCGGGAATCAGTCTCTATCGAATCCTTCGCCCCCTTTTTATTTTTTCTTTCATCACCATGGCATTGACTTATCTCATATCGTTTAACACCACCCCATGGAGTGGAACCTCCTTTAAGGATATGGCCCTGAACTTACTCAAGGCCAATGCAACGGTGGGTCTGGAAGAGGGAACTTTTAATGATCTTTCAAATAAATTGATGATATATGTTGATCATATTGAATCAGACACGCAATTAAATGGAATTTTTATTTCCGACCTTAGAAAATCCCAAGAACCCATTTTAATTATCGCCAAGGAAGGTCTCTTGGTTTCTTCCCCAACGCCTAATTTAATTGCATTTCGCCTAACCCAAGGCACGATTCACCACAAGGACAAAAACCCTAAAAGTTATGAACGGATTAAGTTTGCCACCTATGATTTAAACTTTGAGTTAGACCCGTCCCTAGATTCTCCATCAAGGAAACAACCCTCTTTAAAAGAAATTAAAAAAATGCTTGCTGAATCCAATGGGGAGGATGTGCAGGCCTTAAGATACCTTCAAGAATATCACCGAAATTTTTCACTTCCTTTTGCCTGTTTGGTTTTTGGGTTATTGGGTGCCCCCCTTGGAATAGGGTTTAAAAAAAGTGGTCGTTTAGGAGGATTTTTCATTGGTGTTTTCGTGGTCATTCTATATTACAGCATTGGGGTCTTCGGCGATATTTTGGTAGCTTCAAAATTTATCCCCCCTTGGTTTGGGGCATGGTTACCAAATATTCTCGCAACGATTATTGCTCCATTTGTGATTTGGAAATTTTCGAAGCGAATTGGATGAAATATATATGAACCGATTAACACGTTATTTGGTTTCTGAGCTTCTAAAATTTTTCTCAATTTGTTTGGGAGCTCTGGTTACCCTTTATTTGACAATAGATTCTTTCGAAAAAATCAGGGTTTTTGTTACCCATGAAGCCACCGTCTCAAACATCCTTTTCTACTTTCTCCTTAAACTCCCAGGTATCGTTTTTGAAATGTGCCCTATCGCCATATTACTTTCTACTTTTTTAACATTGGGTTTGATTTCCCGGCGAAATGAACTCACCGCATTTAAAACCGGAGGAATAAACATTTCCCGGATTATTATTCCGTTTCTGGTTTTTGGGTTGTTGGCCAGTTTGATTATGCTTTTTCTAAATCTCTCCCTCATTCCTTCTTTGAATCGCAAGGCCCAATTTGTTCGGAAGGTCTTAATCGAAAAGAAAAACCCAGATGTGTTTTTCAAACAGGGAAAATTGTGGTTTAAACAAAACCAAAACACCATCTACAATATACAATTAATTGAACCTGCCAAAAATCAATTTTTGGGTATTACCGTTTACCAACTAGGAAGCGATTTTCAGCTTTTGGAAGAAATTGAGGCAAAAGAGTTACTTTACCAAAAAGGAGAATGGATATTAGTCAACGGAATTCATCGACATTTTTTAAATGATGGGAGCATTAATTTTCGTTCTTTTCAAGAAGAGCCGGTCATTTTAAATAAAACCCCAGACGAATTTAGACAATTGAATCTACACTACCAGGAAATGACTCTCCCAGAACTATCCAGCTATGTATCCCGTTTAAAAAAAGAGGGTTACTCTTCCACAAAATATGCGGTTGATCTTCACCGAAAATTTGCTTTTCCTTTTTCGAGTTTTATTATGGTGGTGCTTGCCATTCCCTTTGCTTTGAAGGAAGGGGTGAAAACTCATTTAACCAAAGGGATCGGTTTAAGTATTTTAATTGGCATGACCTATTGGATACTCTTTTCCTTTATTCTTTCCCTTGGGCACGGGGGTATCCTGCCCCCCTGGATTTCAGCCTGGCTTTCAAATATTTTGTTTTTTGGGTTGGGCTCTTTTCTTTTTATAAAAATAGGGCAATAAAAATCCTGTAAGAAATTTTGAGATTGCAGGAAAAACTAAGATAAAAAAAGGGAGGTTTTATGAAACCAGTTTTGAAATTAAATTCATGTCAATATGGTTTTTGACGAGTTGGGCTAAGCTTTCATAATCGGTATTCCTCCGGTGAGAAAAACTACCCTTTTCATAGGATTCAGGAATTGCTTTCTTTTTTCTTTTTTCGTTTAAAAACCAATGCCGGAAAGAATCATTTTCAAATAGCCCATGCAAATAAGTCCCCCAGATCAGTCCGTTTTTTCCGTAGGCCCCTTCTTTTTCCGTAACTTCCCCCCCCCCGTGCTCAATTTTCTTAAAAAGGGGTTTGGCCCCTTCCTGAACCCTGGTTTTTCCAGAATGAATTTCGTAACCGGATAAAGCAAAATCCTGTGGCCAAGGCCCGTCGGAACAGGGTTCTACTTTTACTTGAACGGTCACCTTGTCCTTTTCTAAGACTGTTTCAACCTCCAAAAGGCCCAACCCCATTACCTGCTCTTTCCTATTCTCCACGAAATAGGGATCCCTGATGGATTGTCCCAACATTTGATATCCACCACAAATTCCACCAATTTCTCCTCCGGATTGCGCATAGTGTTTAATCGCTTTTGCAAAACCAGACTCCCAAAGAAAAATGAGGTCATCGATTGGATTTTTACTTCCGGGGATAAGGAGCAAATCCAATTCCGATAAATCTTCATCGCCTTTCAAAAATTGAAGGGAAATTTGAGGCTCACGTCGAAGTGAGTCAAAATCAGTTGAATTAGAGATGTGGGGTAAATGAACCACTCCGATCCGGATCCCATAAAAAGAAACCCCTTGAGGGTTGGTTATATTCCGTGGTTTATCCTCCAACCCCACACTATCTTCATCCGGCAGGAATAAGGCCTCATGATAGGGAATAACCCCCAAAACAGGCTTTTTACATCGGCGTTCTAAATCCGCTAAACCTTTTCGCAGGTGTTGAATTTCCCCACGAAATTTATTAAAAATAAGCCCTTTGACACGGTCCCGGTCCAACTGGGGTAGCAATTCTAACGTCCCAAACAGAGAAGCAAAAGCCCCTCCCCGATCAATATCGGTTATTAACAGAACCGGAGCATCCGCCATTTGTGCAATCTTCATATTGGCTAAATCGGAATCCATTAAATTTATCTCTGCTGGACTTCCGGCCCCCTCAATCACAATCATGTCATACTTTTCAGAAAGTTTTTTATAGGAATCTCTTATAATTTTAAAAATTTCATCATGGTACCCTTTGAATTCTGAAACAGCCATATGGCCGCGGACCTTACCCCGAACGATCACTTGGATTCCTTTTCCAGAATCGGGTTTCAACAAAACGGGATTCATATGGACCGTTGGGATTAAATCACAGGCCCCTGCTTGAACGGATTGGGCATATCCAATTTCCTCACCCTTTTGGGTCACAAAGGAATTTAATGCCATGTTTTGTGATTTAAAAGGAGCAACCCTGATTCCCTCCTGATGAAAAATTCGACACAGAGCGGTCACCAGCATACTTTTACCTACAAAAGAGGCAGTTCCTTGAACCATAATGGCTTTAGCCATAGAGATTTCCTCTCGGAAAAAATTCTTTTTTTTAAATGGAAGAACGATTCAAGCACCAAGGGCACTTTCGGCCCCGGGTGAAATTGATTATTTATCGCTTCCTGTGGGAACCCTGATGGCTTGGTGAAGAAAGAAAAAAGAAAGGTATCTTTTTTTAGATCATTATTCAAATTTAAATATCAAAAATTTTGGGAACCTCTTTTGGAGGCCAAAAAAAAATTCTCAAACAGGTCTCCTTTATTCAACTTTCTATGGGTTCCTTTTTAGAAACAAGAAGAAAAGTGGGATGGAAGGTATTTTGAAAATCATTCATTCCCCTTCCCTTTCTTGAGACCATAATAGAGATATCTTCTTCATCAAAAGAATTTTCAAGCAAAAAAAGTTTCGCTTCGCTTAAAATATCCAAGGAATAGGTATGAATGACCATTATACCGCCGGGTTTCAGGCGATCATAAATGGGCTTTAATAAACGAGGAGTGGAGTTTTCCCAAGCACCAATTAGGACTCGATCGGGATCCGGGATATCTTTCAAAACATCCGGAACCTCCCCTTCGATCACAGTAATAATATCCGCATCAAAACGGTGTATATTCTCGTAAAGATGTCGGGCTTGAACAAGGTCCCTTTCAACCACATAGACTTCCCGAAGGGGAATCAGTCGGCTGGCTTCCACGGAAAAAGCCCCTGACCCTCCTCCGATTTCCCATAAAAGATGTTCAGATCGAAGCTGCATCTTCGATAAGATCACTGCTCGAATTTCAGAGGGAATGATCATCCCCTCTCGATGGGCAATGCGCTCATCTGGAATGCCAAAAGACCATGCCGGGGTTATGGGCTCTACCACTTCGGAAGGGGCTTTTTTAATTAGAATTAAAATACAAAGAGGGGAAAAACGCCGTCGCCCAAGTGGTTCAAGGGGTAGTTCCTGGATTCTTTGCCGTCGGGTATTTACGTCCTGACATAAAAACACCTTGTAATCTTTTTGCCCATCTGCCACAAGGAGTTGAACAATATCATGAGGGGAAAACGAGGGGTCCGTAAAAAAGCCGATCCTTTCCTCTTCCCGTACAAGTTTTACCAAGGCCGATGGTTCAATATCATGAACCGAGGTAATCACAGCCCCTTCCATGGGTTCTTTGATGGCAGAAAAAGCCAGTTCCATGGAGGTAGGATGTGGAATAATTTTTAGATCTTTTCTTGAGAAACGCCTTAACAGATACTTTGAGATTCCAAATAAGTTGGAATCCGTGGAGGCCAAAATAACGGCTTTTTTCTCAGTATTTTTCTTTAAGAATCTTACCAGATCATCCAGATAGTTTGGTAGGGGGACTTTCTCCCCTTGTGCATCTTGGAAAAGATCCGTTAATTTTTGGATTCCCACTAATAATTGAGCATTGTTGATTAATTCTAAGGTCTTTTGGGGGAGGCTCTTTCCCTCGTCTGTACCTACGCCAACTAGTGTAATGACATTGACCATCTTTTATTTGCCTTTCCCTTTGAACTGTTTTATTTTTAAAAATTGGTCCAATATTTATATGCCCCCATTGTTTTTTCCCACCACAATCATCCGATTCCCCTAGAATGTTGAATTTGGACGGGATGTTTTTTTTGTTTAGGAAAAATGGAATGCCTTTTAAATGGTCCAATTTTTGATCCATATTTTCATTCATCTGTTAAATGGTTGCGGTTTGGTAAAAAAGTCAAATTTTATTAAATGGGATTGTAAGAAAGGATGATGCCTTTCTTTTTCCTTTACTTTCTTTTTAAAACTTTATCAACAGCTGCCTTGAATGCGATGTCCATTAATTTTTTGTGATGCCCTTCTCCTGTTTATCCTGTTTGTCTTCTCCGTTTGTTTTTCCAGAAATAAAATAGCTTCCCTCAGCCCAATTGCCCAAATCGATCACTTTACACCGCTGGGAACAGAAGGGCCTGTACGGATTTTCTTCCCACGTGACCTTATGATGACATGTGGGACATTGAATCAACATAATACCGAATTATAAAATAAAGTAGAAAAGGATTCAAGCCTTGTAAAAAGAGGTTTATTTGACTGAACAGTCGGTCCAAACCCAAGGGAACATTGGGGTTTTTATAAAAACTAATGAAAATTTCATGAGGACTCAAAAGAAAAAAAGGACATAGGACGAAAAACTAAAATCCAAAATCAGCCCAAATCCTTACCCAAATTTGATTTCTACTCCCCCAATATAACTGATCCCCGGTGAGGTAAATCCAAAAACCTCTTCAAAATTTTTATCAAAAATATTTAATACACGCACAAACAATTTCATCTGCTCCAGCCATTCCTGATTCTTTAAAACCGTATAAGAAATATTTCCATTCCAAACCACGAAACTCGGTTGGACGACCCGCGTATTACTGTTAAAATTAACATCATCCCGTTTTCCGACATATTGACCGCCCACTCCAACAAATAATGCCTGACCATGATATTCGAACCCCCAAGTAGAACTCCATCGTGGTCTCCGAGTTAACTCGCGATTGATTTGAAAATTCGGGTCTATTATCCCACCATCATTCGTCACCTTTGAAATGAGATAGGTAAAGCCCCCTTGAAACCGAAGGAAATCAAAAGGGTCTAATTGGAAGTGGGTCTCCACCCCATGGGTTTTCGCTTTTTGTATATTCAAAAAATCAGGATCACCGAAGTCTGGATCATTCACAAAAGCAATCAGGTTTTCCATCTCATTCCTAAAATAGGTAATACGAAAACTTCCGGTGCTGAATAAGGCCTGATCTAGCCCTATATCCCAGCTGAAGGACTCCTCTGGTTTGAGGTTTGGATTCCCTACCGAAAAGCTCGTTCCGAATTGCTCGCTAAACCTCGGATTTTTGATCCCTTCTCCGATGGAAGCGCGGATTTTTAAATCAAGGGGTTCAATGAGATAAGCAATGGATCCTTTTCGATTCAAGTGATTCCCGAAAATACTATTATCTTCTACTCGGATTCCTCCCGCTAGGAAAAGCCTTTTCCAAAAACCCATTTGGCCTTGAAAATAATAACCCCAATTGGTTCTGGAAACATCAGTAAAATCAAAAGAAGGACCAAAACCAAAATCCGAAGCCAAGGTCTGAACCAATTCCTCCAGTGTGTACTCCACCCCAAGATTGGCAACCACATGGAATTCCTCAGTGGGATCCCCTTCAAAAGTCCCCATATAATCCGACATAAAACGGCGCTCCCCGGATTGAAAAACGGTCGTAGAGACCCCATCGCATGAAAAAGGAAATCCCCCGAACACGCACGTCCTACCGGGGTTCGGGGGGTCCGTTGAATTTCGGTCCTGGTCCGTTAATCCCAAACGAAGCTGGTGAGTCAGGCCGGGAATAATTCCCTGGCGGATTCCCGTTGAGATGGTTAAGTGATCCTCTTCTAGGAATTGATCGGGGTCTAAAGGGTCGAACCGGTCCCCCGCAGTTTCCGTTGGAAATTCAATCCGCTTATCTTCCAAACGAACCACCAAATCCATTGCAACATTTTCGCTGGGCGAAAAATCCACCCTCCCGCTAAACGAATTCCGGGTTAACCGGTTATTGATGGGAAGGATCCCCGGATCATCTATTCTGGCATAAGACAAAGTGAATCCCTCTCCGGACAAACCGATTCGATTTTCAAAAATGGGTTTATTGTCCTCCAGTCGGTGTCCCGCTGCGGAGGAAACCATACCCTTTAAGGGGCCCTTCCCTTTTTTTGTAATAATTTGGACCACGCCGGCCAAGGCTTCGGAACCGTACAGTGCCGACTGCGGGCCGAGAACCACTTCAATACGTTCAATATTTTCGGTAGACAATTGAGAAAAATCGAATTCTCCACCCGATTTATTGACGGGCACCCCATCCATTAATACTAGAAGGTGGTCACTCTCTCCCCCCCTCGCAAAAACCGATGTGGTGCTGCCCGGACTTCCAAGGGAGGACACGTTCAATCCGGGGACCTGCCTTAAGGCTTCGCTTACATTCCGGATATTTTTCTTTTCAATTTCCTCTCCTGTAATTAAAAAAGTCTGCAGACCGATTTCCTCAACCGGAGTTTCCCCTTTTGTGGCGGTAATCAATACTTCTGATAATTCTAAGACTTCCTCCCTTTCCGATTTTTCAGATCCAAAAACATATTCGTATGGAAAGAAGATACAAATCCAAAATAAAATAATCGCTTTCGATGAAAGGCGCATCCATTCCTCCATTCTGTTATTTGAAAATGCAAAGCCTGCCGCACTCTCCCCGGTTTGGTGAGGATTCTTCAAATATGAGATGTCCCTACAAAAATCCGATTCTTCATTCCCGAATGTTTTAATCGGGAATCCAGAATTTAGAAAAATCAACGTCTCCTAGATTCCCGCTTCCGCGGGAATGACAATCCATTGCAGATTTTTCCATCACCCTGAGGGCCTTCTGAGGCCGCGTCATACTATGCTGAACCCTTTGAAATCGCACAGCCCGGCGAAAACTCCCCGTTCCCTCGACCGAGCGTTCGAACGATCTCACCCCGATGGCCAGTCGAGGCCTTTCCGGGGGTTCTTCAATTAAAAAACCACCCTACTCATCAGTAAGGTTAAAACTTAAAGGAATTCGGACTTTGACCGTTGTGAGACCCAGCACTTCCGGAATCGGCGGCAAGGGAGATGAACGGCGGATCGTATCGATCGCTTCCTCGTCCAAAATTTTTTGGTGGGAGGATTGAAAAATTTTAATTCTGTCTACGTCCCCTTCGGCACCGATGGTAAAATCAAGAGACACTCTTCCCTCAATTCTTTTTTTTCGGGCCAGAGGGGGATATTTTTTTGTTTCCATGATTCGCCGAACGATCTGTTCCTTGTATTTTATTAAATAGTCTTTTTTCCAGTCCCGATTTTTTTCATTCCCCACACCTCCCTCACTTTTCCACACCTCTTCGCTCAGGTGAAAATGGGCCGGTTGCTTTAAAACTTGAAATCGGTTGGGGTATTCTACCGGGATCGCCAAATCCGTTTCAATAATCTTTTGATCCAAAGGTTCCGCATTGCCTTCTTTTTGGGGGAACGGTTCCTCAAAAGATTCCTTGGCCTCATTTTTTGGGGCCTCTGGTTCTTTCTGTTTTTCCTTTGCCTTTTTAGAGACCGGTGTTTTCATTTCCGTTTTAAATGGTTTTTTATTTAGGGCCTCCTCTTTTCCTGATGGAGGGTTTTGGGAAACCGATTCATCTTCATGGTTAAAAAGAAAAACTTGAATTACTCCCTGAGATTTCATGGGTTCAGACTTTTCCAAAACACGGAAATGAAGAAGGCCAAAGTAAATAACCATTCCATGAAAAAACAGGGAGATGAATAAAAATAAAAAAAAAGGTCTTTGAGGGTTAACCATTCCGGATCACATTGGATAATGGCGTTATTCTGGGTTTGCCTGTAACGGGATGAACATCGATTTCTACCTCACAGTGATACACTTTTCGGAGCCACTCAGCCGTTAAAACATTCTCGGGGGCGCCAATATGGGCCATCCTCCCTTGATCCAAAAGGAGGAGCCTTGGACACAATTGAGAAGCCATATTTAAATCATGGGAAACCAACACCAAGCTCATCCCCTGTGTTTGGTTTAAATCCTGTATGATCTCCTGTATCCCCAACTGATGCTGCAGGTCTAGAAATGTCCCAGGTTCATCCAGCAGAAGAATTTCCGGTTCCTGAGTCAGGGCCCGTGCAATAATAACCCGTTGCTTTTCCCCGCCGGATAGATCCGAGAACAAACAATCGGAAAACCGGTCTACCTCGAGAAGTTTCATGGAAGAATAGGCAATGTCATAATCCCTTTTCCCTTCGAAAGACCATCCCCCCAAATAGGGGTATCGCCCCATCAACACCACTTCCAGGACCGTATAGGGAAAAGGAATCATATATTCCTGTGGAATAATTGAAATATGTTGGGCAAGCCTTTTTTTTGAAATTTTATTTAAATCTTCTCCTCTTAAATAGGCTGCCCCCTTTTCAGGTTTGAAGAGCCCCGAAAGAATTTTTAATAGCGTTGTCTTCCCCGATCCATTTGGCCCGATAATTCCTAAAACGTCTCCCAGTTGAATGGAAAAATCGATGTCCTTTAGCACCCAGTCCGCGCCGTAACGGAATCCGAGATCTTTTACGAAAATCAAATCATCGCTTTTCATGGGTTAAAAAACCTCATTCGACTCCTACGCAACAGGAACAAAAAAAACGGCCCCCCGCAAAGAGCGGTAATGATCCCCACGGGGATTTCGGTTGGGGCAATTAAGACACGGCCAAGGGTATCAGCCAACATTAAAAAGATTCCGCCTCCCAAAAAGGACGCCGGGAGCAGGAGGCGATGATCGGGACCGATCAAAATCCTTAAAACATGGGGTATCATGATCCCGACAAAGCTAATCAATCCACTGACCGAAACCACTGCCCCCGTCAACAGGGCCGTTCCCAAAAAAGCCTTTTTTTTGGTCTGTTCCACCCGCAAACCCAGTCCAGACGCACCCTCTTCCCCAAGGGTTAATAAATTAAGCCCTTTTGCCAGGCTCAGCAAAATCGCCATTCCTACAGTTATATAAACCGCCAATACGCCCAACGTTTTCCCCTCAACAGATCCGATATTTCCCATCAGCCAATAAACAATTCCAAAGACCTTTGTGGAATCAACCATATAGGTGATAAACATGATGACGGCCGAAAACATGGCATTGAGTATGACCCCGGCAAGCAAAAGGGTGTGGACTAAAATTTTTCCATGGATTTGTGCCAACCGATACAGGAAAAGAAGGGTGATCAATCCCCCCAGGAATCCAAACAGGGGGGTTGCCGCAAAACCTAATAAAGTAATTTGAAAACCCATCAGCAAAGAAATGACTGCTCCCAAGGCCGTTCCGCTGGAAATGCCGATCACAAAGGGATCTGCCAGGGGGTTTCGCAGTAAGGCCTGGAGGACCACACCCACCGTTGCCAAGGTCCCCCCCACCATGGCCGCCAGAAGAAGACGTGGCAACCGGACCTGAAAAAGGATCACCTCTTTAACCTCGCTTAATTTAACTCCCCCCTGGAGGGTCCATCGATTTTTAATCATATCCAAAACCTGCCCCATCGAAATGTCCTCGGTACCCTGAAGAAGGCAAACCAGGAGAGAAACCACCCATACGGAAAATAAGAACAAAAGAATCTTTAGCCAACGTGAAAAAGTCAGGATCTTCATTCATCAAATTTCATTTTTAATGAGGGGTGAAGCACTCCAGCCAATTCTTCTATCCCGTCTATAATTCGCGGACCTGGCCTGCTCAATAAATCCCGGTTGACCTTATAAATTTTTCCCTCCCGGACCGCCGATATACTTGACCATCGGCTCCAATATTGAATTTGCTCTTTCGTAAGGGGTTGGTCTGGGTCCGTTCCAAGGATAAGAATTTCCGGATCCCTTTGAATCACAAACTCCATTGAAACCAGGGGGTAGGCTTTCGGAATATCTCCCGTAATATTGACACCTCCAGCCTCAAAGATCAGGTCATTTAAAAAACTTTTATTTCCCACTGAAAAAAGGGGGGTTCGGTCCACCACATATAAAACCCGTGGCCTTGAAAAGGGAGAAACCTTTTCACGAAGACCCCTTAAGCGGAAACGAAGCATTTGAACCTTTTGGGTTGCGATTTCCCTCACGCCCCCAATGTCTCCCAGTGTTTCGATCATGCTAAAAATGTCCTCCAACGAGGAGGGTTCAAATAAAAAAAACGGAATTCCAAACTGTTTAAATCTCACCATATTTTCTTCTTGGTAAACCCCAGCGGTCCCAACAATAAAATCAGGTTGAAGGGACAAAATCTTTTCCAAATTTGCTTTCAAACTTCCCACTTTTTCCTTTTTCAAAGCTCCAGCTGGAAAATCGCAGAAATCCGAAACCCCGATCACCAGGTTATCCAGGTCCAAATAAAAAAGGATTTCCGTAACTCCCGGGGCGAGAGAAATAATCCGCTTGGGAGAAACGTCCATTTTAACCTCCCGGCCTAGGTCATCGGTGAACACTTCACCGAAAGCCATTCCTGGAGCTAATAATAAGAGAATCGATAGAAAATGGATAGTTTTCAAACGTACTTTTTTTGAATTTATCATTATAAAAAAGCCCCAAAAATAAAAAATCCCCAAAGTCCCATTGGACCTTGAGGATTGTTCCCTGGTTCTTCACCCCAAAGGTTAATCAGCCATCTCCTGCCAACGAGGATGGAAGATTAAATTGCCCAGGCCGGTCTTCTGACTTATGGATCAGTCTACTTCCCCTACCTTCCCGGCCGGAGGTTTTTAAAACCTTCGGGGCATTTCCCTTTTAGGAAAGAGCCTTTAACCAGTGGTTTTCAGGGGTTTCGTCCCCATATACAGCGGCGGGCCCGTGACGGATTTACACCATCTTCCCGAGCGCCTGGACTTCTAATGTGAAACCTGTATAAAACAAAATCCTTTCGGATGTCAAGAAAATTTTTTGGAAGAAAATTCCTCCGGCCAAAACAGCACAACCGCTCTGGGATCTCTGTTTAGGTGAGGCGTCCTTCATTCGTACCGAAAAAGAGTGTGGAGTCTATTCCGCCGGGATCTTTTTTACCTTCAGAAGGGCCTTGAGGCGGGTCATACTCACCGGCTGATTCTCGAACGCCATGGATTGGACGACTCGCTTCAGCAACACTTTCCGGTGCGCGGCGGCAACCTTTTCCGGTGTATCGTGCCGTCCTTGCCACCTCTGTAGCTTGGCGTTCAGCTTGGCAGGGATTATTGATCGGACCTATTTACAAAGTTGCTTCACTTGTTTCAACCGTAATGGTCTTGGTTCCAGGTTCAGGTTTGTAGTACAGGCGTTCAAAACCGATAACTTCTTGTGTTCGGGCATCCTTAATGAGAACTACTCCCTCACCCGTTTCTTCGCAAACTTGATCTGTTCGAGGCGCTTCCCAGTACACGGTCAGTGTTTCTCCGATGGGATCGTGTATCACTCGGATGTGGGCCATATCTTTTCTCCTTCCTTGATTTTATCCGTCAAATAACATGTTACCACAAAACCTATGTTGTTTGTTCTTTTTACAACTACACACATATGGTATGGCGGTCGAGGGCGGTAGAAAAGATAGACGGTTTTGTCCTGTTTGCTCTGTCTGATCTGATCGGGCAACCGTATGCAATCCTTTGCCGCTTCTTGTTGATCGACAACCTCAGGATGTTTCCCTTGGATCAATGCCCAATAGGTCGCTGTCGTGTGAACTGAGAAGCCAAGTGGGGTAATTAGTTCAAATAGGTACGGAACATTCTCTGGCATTCGCTACCTTCCGGTTACCCTCCCTCGTGTCTTATCCACCCATTATGACAAATCATGAAAGCCGCATGCAGAACCGATTTCCCTGGGAAACCACATCGTAATTAGTGGGGAATGATATCCGCATCAATCCCCAAGTATTCATGAATGAGGATATCGCAAAGGCCGGCGATCTTCTTCCAATCCACCTCCGAATGTTTCCAGCGGGTCTTCTGCGGGATCTTCTTGACCGCTTCACCGATCACTTCCAGGTTTCGGACCACGGCGTCAACGGTCTTTACGTCATGGGCAAAGGTTTTAGATGACATTCCCTTTGTATACCCATTGATCTTTTGAACTTGCTATTCCCCGTAGCTTGCTCCGGGATAGCTATTTAGTTCCCCCTTTGAAAAGGGGGTTAGGGGGATTTGAGAGTTCAGTTTTTTCTCTGAATACCCCGCAAACTTGCTGCGAGGATCTTTATTCATTTCCGAGATATCTTCCAGCCAAACCTTATAGTCCCTGGGCATGGACCGCCTCTTCCAGGATAACACCGCGAAGCCTGGGTTTGATCGCATCGGCAATCACCAGATCCACCCGGCATCCAAACAGCTTCTCCAGAAATGCCTTCAGGTCCATATAGGCATCAAAAGATTTCCTCTCAAACTCAACCACGAAATCAAGGTCGCTCGTCTCGGTGGGTTCTCCTCGGGCGGAGGACCCGAACAGACCCAGCCGTCGGACACCGTAACCGCGAATTTCCTCCCGGTGTTTCTGAAGAACCTTCAAGATCTCCTCACGACTTTTCTTCATTGTCTCTCCATTTGAAACGGACCATGATCATCTCCGATTGATTATAAACTTTCATGACAGAGGATTCAACACCACCCTTACCCGTCCCAAGACAACAATTTATCAAAACGGCCCGCCGGGTATAGTCCCGTCCTCTTTGGGTTCTCTTCATCCGTTTCCCAATTCATGGGATTGTCACGAATATATTGTCGGATGCGGTTTAAATCGTCTTCGGTTCGGAGGATGTGTTCGTAGTAATTACGTTGCCAAAGGGATTGTCCTGAACGCCCAAACCGGCGGTTTACGCCAATTGCAGACAGGGATTTAAACGCACGAATAATGTCCCCCAACGTAGGGGCGCTGCTTGCTGCGCCCTGTTTATTTGGCGTGATGTTTTGATTGGACAGGGCAAGCCCTGCCCCTACATGATCCGTGAAAACCACAATTCCGTGAACATGGTTCGGCATCACGATGGAAGCATCGGTTCCGACGCCTGGGTAGCGTTTCGGCAATTCCTCCCATACCGTCTGGACAACCCGCCCTACATCGTTCATTTGAACCTTTCCGTCCACCATATTCCCAAACAAACATTCCCGGTTCCTTACACATATCGTCACAAAATAGGCACCGGCCTGGGAATAATCAAACCCTTTCAATCTGATCGAATGGCGCTGATGGATGTCGGGGTTGTATTTCATGGATTTTGCCTTTCGTAGGGGCGCTGCTTGCCGCGCCCTGATTGGGGCGAATGTCCTATGTAGGGCGAATACGAGATTCGCCCCTACGAAAACCAACGGTAATCATCAATCCGGTTCAATCATCAAAACGGCCTGCCGGGCACTGATCAATGAATCCTGTCATCATCAATATCAATACCTTACGCTCCGAAAGGTGACAGGCACCTTTTATAATCAATCCGGGTCAATCATGCCAACTGTCAGAACGACCCGCAGGGCACGGTTACACATGACCATCGAGGAAGTTTTCTAACCCGCATCGGTAAACATTAGGTGAAAATGGTTCTAGTACTTTCTCCAATGGTTCCTGTTGATTGTTTTTGCAAACTATCGTGACGCCAGTTTTCTTGGCTTTTTCAATTATCTTGATTAGCCATGCCATCATATAATGATCAGCAGGTGGAAGGCTATATCCTAGAAAATAAAACTGATTGGGACTCTTTTCTAAAAGGAATCGTTCCGCATTTTGCCAATGTCCCGGAAAAATACAATTCCACCCTCCACTTTCACCAACCCAATGTTCCTTTTGGTAGAAAAACGGAACCAAAATTGGGCCATAGGTGTTGTGAGTTTGTTCATTTTCCATATATTGTTTCCACCTAAATAAATAAGCCCATTGTCTATTGTTTCCTTTACCCGGTTTTGGTAGCAATCTCCTAACCGGGAAAACGACAGGTAACCGTGTCTGGGAGTGTTTTAGTTCTTTTCTTTCGAACCAAAGCTTTTCAAGCCAGTTAACTGACCCGTGGAGTTTGTAAATGGGTACTCCCTCTTGTTTGTTGGAAATTCCAGGATAATGATATCTATATTTTGAGCTTAATAGTAATTTCTCCAATATAAGGTCGTAGTTAGTGGTTATAATGACGATAATGCCGCTTTCGTCATGAAGCTTTTTAAACCACTTAAGAAATTTTATTCGAATATCGCGCTTTGGTCTGGAACTCCTGAGATAATCTGCAATGGCCACACGCATATTAACAATCGCTCTTCTGGCATTTCTCTTTGATTTGCTAGGACTAGAATCTGCATAATCTGCCCTGTTATGAAGATAGGACATACATAGTTCAACATCGCCTACATCTAGCATCCAGGATGAAAGACGTCTGTTACCAATTTTAATTTTCCTATCTACACCGCAATTGTCGATCCACCGAGCTTTCACATTATTTAAAACTGAACACAAAAACTCACTCTGAGGGGGAATGCCAGCCAACGCATAGCTCGCACCGGAGCCGAGAAAGAGACAGGTTACGGACTTGGTCATCTCGACGTGGCTTCCTCTACAATCTCTATCTCCTCCTCCGTCAACCCATAGAGTTCGTAGACCAGTTGGTCAATCTGTTTATCGGTCGCGTCAATCTGGCGCTGGAGCCGTGTTTTGTCATCCGGGGTCTTTGCTGCTTTCAACCGCTTATGTAGATCCAGTATTTGCTCGACCAGCATCACCATTTTGTCGTGGAGATCTTTATCATAGGGGTCTGTAAAATTAATAGAGCGTAAAGGAAATGGATTTAGATACGCAGTCTTCAGTCGGAAATATCCTCCTCGCAGCGCCGTGCCCGTCTCCTTCAGGAAATAAGTAAGGACGGGGGAGTTCAGTATCGCAAGAATGAACCGTTGATCACACTGGGTATTTGGCTTAACCACGATGGCATAAGCGGTATCCAAAAGCCACCGACCTTTAGTATCCAGTGTACACGCACCACGGTTGGCTACGTCTGGAAAGACGATTTTCTCTGAAACTTCAAATCGGTTAAGGTTCTGCGGACGCCCGTAGCGATACCAACCTTTTCCTTTAAAGCGGCCTTTCTCCCGCTCATCTAATCTTGGTTTACATTCACGGAGATATTCCAGTGTCCTCGGCGCAAGAGAAGCCAGCTTCTTTTCCAAAACAAGCACGCTTTTTCCATTGATAACTTCATAAGGGACGATAAGAAGTAACTCTTCTTCTGCTATTTCGTAGGCGCCGATGCTACGACCACGTAGAGCTGGTTTTAAAAAAGTAGACTCTAGCAAATATTCAGCGTCCTTTTCAGGGGAGTAAACGCGAACGGAATTCCCTTTCCTACCTCGGAATTCTACCAGGTAAACACTGTCTGCTCTTGTTCCTGTCCCCTGAAAGACATGCGCTATGCTATCCAACCCAGGCCATCGTTTAAGCTTTTCAAGAAATTTTCCATTAGATGAAGGAACCTCCCAAGGGCCCGCCATCAGCTTTGCGGCAAGAATTTTGGAAGTTTTCCACAAGACTGGTGCGTCTTCAGGAAGGGGGCACGGTATCCTCGAGTTATTGACTGGCCCGATGTAGCGTGCCACATCGGCTGAATCTTTTCCGTCTCGGTGTAAAAAGAGGAGACATGTATAATTCGTCGCTCCACGGAAAATCTGAAAGGCTCCAAAGTGAATAAGTCTCTCGAGGTACCTCCCTTCAGAAAGAACAGCCCGCAGATTTTCTCCCACCTGAGAATTTAAGAACTTGTTTGGAAGGATATAACCTAACTTGCCGTTTTTCTTTAGGAAGCTAAGACCTTTTTCAACGAAAATGAGGTAAATATCCCATTCCCTTGAAGATGCTGACCGATAGTGTGACCTGTATAGATCCCAAAGAACAGGATCGCTTTCCTTCAGGGTAATACTTCGCACATACGGCGGATTACCAATCACCGCATCGAAGCCGCCCGCCTTCATAATTACCGGGAACTCAGCCTTCCAGTCGAAGGCATTGACCCGTTGGACCTCTTCATCATCAAACATCGTGGTTTGGCGGTCTTCATAATAATCCGGACCTATGAGGCTATTGCCGCATTTGATGTTACTTCCCAAATCAGGCAGGGCGCGCTCCCGCCACATTCTTAACTGCTTGTTTAGCGTCTCTTGGTTCTCTCCTTCCAACACCTTGAGGAGAAGACTTAACTTGGTCACCTCCACCGCCTGGCTGTCGATGTCCACGCCGTAGATGTTATTGAGGAGAATACGTTTCTTTTCCTGTGTGGTCAGAAACCATTGGCCGCCCGCACCCTGGTAAATTTCCTTTGTGTGCTTCTCAGACCCATCCTTCACATACCAGTCTCGATGGTAATCCAGGAGATAGGTATAAGCCCCGATGAGAAACGAACCGGAGCCGCAGGCGGGGTCGAGAATGCGCAATTTCGAAATCTGTTTTGGGGTCATGCGCTGTAGGGGCGCACCGATGTGTGTGCCCTTGTTATTGGTGTCCGTCCTGTCAGGGCGGACACGCAGATCCGCCCCTACGATTTTTCCCACCGTATTTTTAACGATATAGTCCACAATGTAGGTTGGGGTATAGTAAACCCCGCCGGCTTTCTTGACCTCGGGTTTTTCCTCGATCACCGCCCGATGTCCCGCCGTCAGACGGATGACCTTGCCCAGGAATTGTTCATAGACATTCCCAAGAATATCGGCGCTCAGGACCGAAAACTCATAGGGACTTTCCGGGTAATAGAGGCGTCTAATAATGTCTTTAAGGACCTTGTCGTCAATGGAGAGCATGAGGGTTAACTCATCGGGAGCTTCCGCCCTTCCCTTCTCCGGCTTGAAATGAAAGAGACCGGAGTTATACCGGTCATCTGCAAGGCCGTAAATGTACTGCAATCGCTTATACGTGTTTTCCCCGTTGAGCAATCCCATGAGTTGTCCATAAAGCTCGATGCCGCGGTCCTCGCACATCCGCAAGAAAATGATCCGGTCGATGGTCCGTTGAACGGCGAAATTAAGGTCACACACGGAGAGGTCGGGATTGCGCAGTGCCAGATTACGAGCCAGGGAATCGCGCCAGGTTTCAATCTCGGTCAGGAACTCGGAATCAACTTCGGAAGTGCCGCGCTTTCCCTTTCTCGATACTGCAAATTTATCAAAGGAGCCTTTGAGGACGGCATCCTTAGAAAAAATGGAGGCAACCTCACTCCACCGCGCCGCATATTCATTGTAGGTAAGGTAAAGGATACGGCCTACGCTTGGTTTGTCGTTGGGTTTGGGGGGAATCCGGCAGTCGTAAACGGCAAATTCTTCAAAGTCGGTCAGGATGGAGAGCGGAAGCTTGGCACTCCAGGCATAGCGCCGAAGCTGATAGGCAGGACTGATATCGTCTTTGATACGGATAGTCGGTTTTTTCGTTTCAAGGAAAAATTTCCGTGCCCCACCGATGCGAAAGCAATAGTCGGGGGCCTTGGTCGCGCTGCCGACCTTGATCGCATCTTCATGGATGACGTCCTTGTAAGCCTCGGCATAGCCCGCTTTATTGGTCACGTCCCATCCAAGTGCCTCGAAGAAGGGATCGATGAACTCGCGTCGAAGCTGGGTCTCATTATAGGCCGGACTACGGTAGGATTCGATATTCTGCTCGAACCGATTGACCAACTCGATGACGGCTTGAGGGGGTTGAGCCATAGTTAAACTTTACGCCTTCCTGTGCTTGATTATTGAGAGTTGCAAAACTAATGTCCTATGGTCAACTGCTGGCCACCCCCTCTCCCTCCCCTCTCCCCCTCGAAGGGGGAGAGGATAAAGGTGAGGGGGATTGAATTGATGAGGAAGAGGACACTAGAAATGCAGTTCTCAATAGTATGAATTATTCTAACAATATGAAATTACAGGTATAAATGTCAAACGGTGGAAAAATTTGTAAATTTTCTATCGGGCTCTTCTATTGAGGTTTTCTTCATCCGTTCCCCCATTCATGGGATTGTCACGGATATATTGTCGGATGCGGTTTAATTCATCTTCATTGCGGATGATGTGTTCGAGGGTGGGGCGCACCAATGTGTGCGCCATCATTATCGATACCCGTCCCATCGGGGCGGACACACAGGTCCGCCCCTGCGATTACAATGATGCGGTAAATGTGATCGGACATAATCATCAAATCATCCGTCACAACATTTATAAAATAATTTGAAAAAACAGGCCGCATGCACTAGACTGATCTCCATGAATCCTCATTTTTAAAGGAGAACCCGTTGAAAACGTTAGAAACATTAAAGGAACTTACCTCTTTCTTACTCGAGATTCAACACATCTCCAGTGCAGCAGCCGTTCTTTCCTGGGACCAGGAGACCTACATGCCCCCGGGAGGTGCGGAAGCCCGAGCCGATCAGCTTGCTACGCTTCAAGGCATTGCCCATCAGCAATTCATATCGCCAAAAATGGAAAATCTCCTTTCCCAATGGATCGATTTAAAAACCGGGGCGTTATTGGAAAACGCTGATGAGGCTTGGGATCTCCAATCAAAAGCCCTTTTGAGAGAGACCTGGAGAGACTACTCCAAGGCCAAAAAACTTCCCTTGGATTTTGTAAAACGAATGGAAAAAGAAACCTCCCTTGCTCTTCAGGTTTGGGTGGAGGCCAGGGAAAAAAATAATTATTCCCTTTTTAAGTCACACCTTTCAACCATTATTAAATTAAAAAAGGAGGAATCGGATTATCGAGGATATACCGAATCTCCCTATGATGCTCTGCTGGATACCTATGAACCGGGAACAAAGGCCTCACAAATTGCCCCTCTTTTTGATTCTTTAAAAAAGAGCATTCTTCCCTTATTGGAAAAAGTTCGGCAGGCTGCTCACCCGCCCAAAGATGAAATCCTCTTTGTCTCTTATCAACCGGATCGCCAACTGGAATTTGGGCATAAGGTTTTAAAAGCCATGGGATATGATTTTTCCCGTGGACGCCAGGATCTTTCCCATCATCCCTTTACAACCTCCTTCCACCCAACTGACGTTCGGATTACCACACGGATCTTTGAGAAAGGACTTCCCTCCGCCCTATTTGGATCTATCCATGAAGGGGGGCATGCCCTTTATGACCAGGGACTGGACCCCAAGTTTTTCGGGACTCCCCTAGGGGAATTCTTATCATTGGGTATTCATGAAAGCCAATCCCGTCTCTGGGAAAATTGTGTAGGACGATCAAAAAGCTTTTGGAAATTTTTTTTTCCTTATCTTCAAAATACCTTTCCGGATCAGCTTTCCAAAATTGACCTTCAAACCTTTTACGGGGCCATAAACCTGATTAAGCCCTCCTTGATCCGCGTTGAGGCGGACGAATTGACCTACAACCTTCATATCCTGTTGCGCTTTGAAATTGAAAAAGAGGTCATTGAGGGAAATCTTGAGGTGAACGAAATTCCCTCGGCTTGGAATTCTCGAATGAAGACCTATCTGGGGATCGTACCGGAGAAAGAAAGTGAGGGCCCGCTTCAAGATATTCACTGGGCCCATGGCTCCTTTGGTTATTTTCCCACCTATACCCTAGGAAACCTTTATTCCGTTCAATTTTTCAATCAGGCCAAAAAAGAACTTCCAGATTTACTGGATCAGATTGAAAAAGGGAACCTTCTTCCATTAAAGAAATGGCTCAATCAAAAAATTCATTGTTGGGGAAGGACGTTTCCCACTGAAGAACTTGTAAGAAGGGTTACGGGGGAACCTCTCAACCCCAGTTATTTTATTCGGTATTTGGAAGAAAAAGTAAAAGAGATCTATCATGATTAAAAGTCAATAAAAACTCCAGGAACGGATGTTCGTCTTTTCCCTATATCCCATGAATTGAGAAATGTTTAAACCCAATCTATTTAAAAACAAAACCATCGTTACTACCGGCGGAGGAAGCGGACTGGGAAAAGCCATGGCAGAAGAATTGCTGGGGTTAGGAGCCAACTTGGTTTTGATAGGCCGAACCTCGAAACGGTTAGAAAAAACAGCTCACGAATTGGGCTCTGAGGAAAACATTTTAACTCTCCCCTTGGATGTTCGGGATGCGGAAGGAGTAAAAAAGGGGATGGGAAAAGCCATGGAACGGTTTGGGAAAATTGATGGGCTCATCAACAATGCTGCGGGGAATTTTTTATGTCCTACCGAAAACCTGAGCATCAATGGTTTTAATGCAATTGTGAACACGGTTCTCAATGGGACTTTTTATTGTACCTTGTCGGTGGGGAAACATATGATCCAAACGGGGGGAGGCGTGATTTTAAATATCCTCGCAAATTATGCGGAAACGGGGGCCAGCTATGTTATACCCTCTGCAGTTGCTAAAGCGGGGGTGTTAAATTTGACCCGTTCTTTGGCTGTGGAATGGGGAAAATTCAATATCAGACTGAATGCAATTGCCCCAGGACCCACCCCAACCGAGGGAGCTTGGAAAGCACTTATGCCCGATCCCACCATTGAAGAAATGACTCTTTCAGGAATTCCCTTAAAACGATTTGGTCAACCAAAAGAAATGGCCTTGTTGGCCTGCTATTTACTGTCCGATGCCGCGGCCTACATTACGGGAAACTGCGTCCTAATCGATGGGGGGCAATCCCTATCCGACAATCCTTTTAACCGTCTTGCTGTCCAGCATCCTGACCTTTTAAAGGCTTTTTTAAAAGAAAAATAAAGAAGAGGCTCCTGCCATTTACTGTACCAGCAATTGGCCCCCAACATGTCCCTTGTGGAGATGGCAAAAGTACCGATAAACCCCTGCTTTAGCAGGTTTGAGGGAAATTTCCTTAGATCCGCCTGCCTTAATGACCTCTTTCACATCAAGGCCTTCGATGGTAAACCCATGCTCCTTGTTCACCAGGTTATTCAGGCTTAGTTTGACTTCTTTGCCTTTTTCAACAATGATCGTTGAAGGCAGCCAAATATTTCCCCCTTCACCCACCAAAACCGAAATCAATTTAAAATCTTCATCGGCGTGAGCATTAAGGGGAAAAAAGGAAAGGGATATCAGGAATGCCCCAATAAACGCTTTCTGGATTGTGTTTCCAAACATGAGTATCCTCCTTTTCTTTAGGGTTGGGCGCTTGTTTATCATGGATCATTGATCAGAGTCAATATTCCTTTATCAAGGGGCAATTCTAATTTCATTAAGGGTGAAAGCCACCTATCCTATTCCAAAAACCTGTATTTTTATTTTTTAAAAGATTAACCTTTAAAAAAGGGTCTGTGAGAAAAAAAGTTTTCATCATACATTAGGTTTGACAGGAAAATTCAATTTCGCTATGTTCAATTACACACTTAAATTTTTAAAATAGGTTTTTATCTTAACCTGTTATTTTTACAACAGATTTTAGTTTTTTTTCAATCCATTTTGAATTAAATGGGGAGGTATACTGGATGAGCTGGTTTTTCCTTTTACTCGCGATCCTATTGGAGGTAGCCGGAACCGTATCAATGAAAATATCTCATGGTTTTACAAAAATAACCCCCTCTTTATTCATTTTCATTTTTTATGGGTTAAGCTTCGGATCATTAACCGTAGCCCTCAAAACCATTAATCTCAGCATTGCCTACGCACTTTGGGCAGGAATTGGAACCGCATTAATTGCTGGGGTGGGAATATTTTGGTTTAAAGAGCCCGCAACCAGCTTGAAACTACTTTCTTTGGGCCTAATTATCCTGGGTGTCATTGGTTTAAACCTGGGTGAAGCGACTCAAAACATGAGGTAGCCATGTTACACATTCGTTGTGGCGATGATATATTGTACAAATTAAAAGAGGTAAACTTTCCCGGGAAATACATGAAGTGGGCGGATCCTCTATGCCAGGGCCCGACCCCATCCGGGCTAACCCGCGAACAATGGAGGGCAACCCGTGCTAAATTTGCCTCGGATTTCTATAATATAACTTTAGATTATGCTTTAAATTGCCTCTCTCAACAGGATGAAAATTTAAAAGAATTTTTAAACCACAAAGAAGTCATCCTTTGGTTTGAACATGGCCTATTTGATCAAATTATTCTCATCTATCTTTTGAATTGGTTTTCACAACAGGCATTAGGAAAAACCAAAATTGAACTCATTTATTCCGGAAAACATTTAGGGAATATGAATTCAAAAAATTTGAAGATCCTATTTGAAAAAAAGCACCCCGTCACCCCTCAGGAATTTGAATTGGCCCAAAAAACATGGAAAGCGTTTTGCTCTTCAAACCCTTCCAAAATCCAAAGCATAACCAAGCAGGATTCTTCTTCCCTTCCCTATCTAAAAGGGGCCTTAATTCGACATCTTCAACAATTCCCCTCAAAACAAAATGGATTGAATTTAACCGAACGCTTTTCCCTGGAGGTCATTTCAATGGGAGAATACCAACCCTTTCGCATTTTTGAAGCAGTTCAAAAGAAAGAGGAGAATCCATGGTTGGGGATAACAATGTTTTGGCCATATTTACAGCATCTGGCCACAGGGGATGAACCTCTCCTTTCAATTCGGGGAGATGGACAATGGCGAAGTTTGGGAAAGCCCCATTCAAAATTAACCGTTCAGATGACACAAAAAGGCCGTGAGATATTGTCGGGAAGGAGCGATAATATCAAAGAAAATGGGATTGCCCGTTGGTTAGGGGGCGTTCACCTCTTTGGAGACGAGGCCGAATGGCGCTGGGACTCCTCTACTCAAACACTGGTTCATTGATCCCAATACACAAAATTGGCATACTCAAACTGCTCATTTTGAGATTCATTGGAACTCGAAAAATATTCAGTACCTATTTCCCCCCCCTTTATCATTTCATGGCCAAACTCCTGGGTTGTGTTGTTTGACAGGAAAAAATGGGCTCCATAGGCTCATAGAAATTCATTGAAAAGAATAGATCTGTGGATTTAACCCATTCCTATGAACCCGGAATTCCCCAATGGAAAGTGTCTGCGGTGAATGAAATCCCGGTAAAAGAGATGATTTTTACCTTGTTGGTAATTGACGTTTATGAAATAGTTACCCAAAATCCCCATTAAGCGATATAATTAAAAATATTTATGGGAATAAAAAAGTGACCTTTTTCCCAAGGTGGCATGTGTGGCAATGCGACCGGGGGTCAAAACGCTAAACAACCAAAAAGCAATGACAAACAAGGAGGAAAAATGGACGTTCTAAACAGACTGGTCAATCGTGAAATTGTCACTGTGGAGTACAATGCCTCCCTTCAACAGGCCGCCCAGATTATGAGGGATAAACGAATCGGGTCCTTATTGGTGGTCAAGGATGGGGAATATGTGGGAATCTTCAGTGAAACGGATGTTACCCGTCGAGCGGCAGCGGAAGGTCTAGACCCCAAAAAGGTGACCATCGAATCAATTATGACCACACCGATTATTAGTCTGGAGATTAAAACAGAACCTGAAAAAGCGAATGATTTAATGAAAGATAAAGGAATACGCCATCTTCCCTTAACCGAAAACGGGAAAATTATAGGAATAATTTCGGTCCGAGACCTTCTCCGCTTTTTCAAGGTCTATTATAATGGCATCGGTAGCCTGAAAGAAAAATAAACGGTTCTCAAAAAAATAAATCTTCACATTCCATTTCCTGTAACGCTCCCCACAACCCAAAATTTTTATTTTTAATTTCAGCTTCAGAAAATCTCCAAACCTCCCACCCCTGGCGGCGAAGCCACCGGTCTTTTTTAAGGTTCTCGGTATATTTTTCCAGATTCAGATCGGACTGGTTTTTCTCGGACCGGTTTCCATTATCCGTTTGTTCATCCACAGAAATCACCTTATCGATCTCCATAACAATTTTTCGGCCGGAATAAAACAGGACAAAATCCACCTGGAAGGGTTCTTGCTTAACTTTTTTAGAACGGACATTATTCTCGGGTGTAAAATGAATCCAATTTAACCACACCTGAGGAATCAAAGCCGGATGACGTAAGGTTTCCATGGAAGACTTGGGTTGTCCGTCATCTGGAAAACATCTTTCGCAAATTTCAAAATAATCATGAAGCAATCCCCTTTCCCCTTCGGAAGTAACCAAGGAAGACAGTTCTTTTTTGAAACGGGTCCAGCTATTTTTAAAATCTTTTTTTATAGATTCCTCGGAAAGAAAAGCAATCCAGCAGGGCTTTGTTCGGTGGATCAGGTCTTTCCAGGTAATTTCCTGTTCGATCCGTTCATAATTTAAAATATAGTTCCCTTTACAAGAAATTTCCAGCCCGTTTTCTGGGGATCGGCCAAAATGGATCTCCAATTTATTATTACCAAATATTAATATTTCCACCAGTGTCTCCTTTATAGATCATATAAAAATGGCCCTCGGCTTCTCAGGAGAATTATCCCTGAAGCCCATATTTCTGAATCCGATAGCGAAGGGTATTTCGTGTTACACCCAAAAGCCTTGAGGCATCCGAAACATTTCCTTGGGTTTTTTCCAAAGCCTCTTCGATGACTCTTTTTTCGATATCTTCTATAGAGAGCCCCAGTGATAAAAGAGAAGGCGGCTGTATTAAATTGGATAAAATTTGCCCAAGGTTATCCGGTAAATCCTCGGGTTCCACCACTTCTCCTTTACAAGTCAGGAGGACCCGTTCTACGGTATTTTGGAGTTCACGGATATTGCCCGGCCAAGGGTAATCATCAAGAATTCTTAACGCTTCTTCGGAAAAATGCTTAAACCTTTTTCCCATTTCAATATTAAATTTCTCTAAAAAATGTTCAGCCAAAATACGAACATCCCCTTTCCGCTCCCGTAGGGGGGGAAGGTGAAGAGGAAAAACATTTAACCGGTAATATAGGTCCTCTCGGAATTTTTCTTGCTTGATTAACTCCATAAGATCTTTATTGGTCGCTGCAATAATCCGGACATCCACTTTCACCGGTTGGGTAGATCCCAGGGGTTCGATTTCTCTTTCCTGTAGAACCCGGAGGAGCTTTACTTGGGTTCTGGGGCTGATTTCCGAAATTTCATCCAAAAAAATGGTTCCCTTATTCCCCAGAAGAATTCGGCCGGGTTTGGAAATTTTCGCATCAGTGAAAGCCCCTTTCTCATAACCAAAGAGTTCGCTTTCCAATAGGGTCTCTGGAATGGCGGCACAATTAATTGGCACCATTGAAAAACGGGACCGGTCACTCCGGTAATGAATGGCTTGGGCAAGAAGTTCCTTCCCGGTTCCGCTTTCTCCCGTGATCAAGACCGTCATTCCGGTATTACTAACCTCTTCAGCCAGTTTTTTGACGAGGAATAATGGGGGTGAATTTCCAATGATGCTCTCAAAGCTAAATTTCCTTTTAATCCCTTGGGATAGGGTCTTATTCTCCAGGGTGATATTTTGAACCTCGAGGGCCCTTCGGATGATTAGCTTCAATTCCTCGTTGTCTATGGGTTTGGTGATATAGTCTAATGCACCCCGTTGCATCGCCTCCACCGCCGTTTTTACCGTTCCATACCCGGTAATAATCAAAACTGGAATACCGGGGTGATTTTTTTTCACATGGTCCAACACCTGCATTCCATCCATTTTTTCCATTTGAAGGTCGGTCAAAATCAAATCACAGGGATTGTCCTGAAGTTTTTTGATTCCCTCTGCCCCTCCGCTGGAGGTTATAATTTCATATCCCTCTTGACGTAGAATAAGTTCCAGGAGCCGCCGCATTTTTTGATCATCTTCAATAATGAGCAACTTGGCTTGAATCATCTTTTACACCTTCAGTTTCGTGACAAGGAGGGAAAAGAATGGTAAACGTCGTCCCTTGGTCTTTTTGACTTTGAACAATGATTCGGCCCCCATTGTCTTCGATTAAGCGCTTCACGTTGGTCAGGCCTAACCCGATTCCATATTCCTTGGTGGTAAAGAAGGGGTCAAAAATTTTACCCATATCCTCCGTGGCAATCCCCTCCCCTGTATCCTGAATGGAAATTTCCAACAATCCCTCCTGGTTTTGGCAGACACGAAGGGTAACCGTTCCTCCTTCGGGCATGACCTCCCGAGCATTGTTTAACAAATTAAAGAGAGCCTCTAAAAGGTGTTCCGGGTCCACATTGACCATTGGGAGGGAAAAGGAGATTTCCTTAATTAATTTGATTTTTCCATAGTCTTCTCCTTGGGCCGCCCACTGCCACAGGGATCGTTCGATGATTTTTTCTAAATGGACGGGCTTGTTATCCGGAGGACGGGGACGGGCAAAACGCAAAAAATCATTAATTCGATAGGTTAAACGGTCTACCTCCTCAATAATATACCGACCCACTTCCTTTTTAACTTTGGCCGGTTCTTTCTTGTCGTTTAAAATTTGTGCCGAACTACGAATAATACCAAGGGGATTTTTAAGGTCATGGGTCAGTCCTGCTAATAATTGCCCAATGGACGCCAGTTCATTTTTCACCACCAACTCTTTCTGCTGTTTCTTAATGGTGTGGAGACTTTCTTCCAGGGCAAGAGACATTTGATTAAACGCCTGGGCCAGTTCTTGAATTTCATCACTGCTTTTGACCTCAATCCGCTCCCCGAAATGGTGGCTATTTAAATGTTGAACGTCCTGGGTGGCCAGTGAATAGCTGGCTTGTCCAATGGCCTGTGCCCGTTCCTTAAGGAGAAGAATGGGTTTCACAATCTGTTTTCCAACCAGGTATCCCAGAGAAGAGATTACAAAAACCAACCCAAACCCCAGAATGCCCACCTTGGTCAGGAGACTATACACCGGAGCAAAAGATTCACTGGGGTGTTGGCGAATAAAGGCATACCAGTTATTTTGGTCCAGGCTTAAAGCATCCAATGGTCGCTTAAAGGCAATGGGGGCAAACCCTACGATTGAATCCGTTCCCCCGTGGCCGTCATCATCCGCCACCCCCCATGAAGACTGTGGCTGTGAGATTTGTTTCATTAATCCTTCATTAATCAAATGGTCGGTTGGCGGCAGGATAGGACAGATCAGCGGATTCCCTAGGGAACTGACCAACATGGCGTGGCCTGTTTTCCCAACCCGGACTTCCAAAATGGCCTTCAACAATTTATCCCGGGGAATTCCCATTTTCAAAACACCATTCACCTCTTCTCCTTTTTCGTCCCAAATGGGAACGGCAACATCATAAAAATAATTCTTTCTCCCTTCATCAAAATAAAGATTGCTAACAAAGTTTGCCCCCTCTCCTTTGTGGAAACTGCTTTGGAACCATACGGTTTCGGAATAAAAGGTTTGCTCTGGACTCCGAAGGGCCGCTACCACCCTTCCTTTGGGATCAGCAATTAATATATTGTTGTACTCAAGTTCCCCCTTCCGCTGGCGTTCAAGGGCTCGGAATTGGTCAGCTGCTGGATTTTCCAGCACAGATTGAACCCTCCCTTTTCTTTCGGACTGAAATCCTTCTCCTTTCCCATGGAGAACCGTTTCAAGGGTTTTTCGAATGGCAGGAGAAAGCGCTAAGGTTTGCGCATCCTCAATATCATGATTAATAATGATTTCTACTTTTTTAGCGACGGCTGAGGCAATTTCCTGAAAGTTTACCCCAATAGATTGTGTAAGAATTTTTTTACTGTAAAGGTAGGTTGCAAAAAGAGCGACGATGCCGGGAAGGAGCCCAGCAACAAGAAGGGCCAAAACAAATTTCTTTTTTAGCCCCTGTTGGGAGGATATTCGAACCATGGGACGCTCCTCTCAGGATATCCCTTGGACCTCAGGATCCCCTATTTGAAAAAGGGGGGGAAACTTTACCTATCATATTCTTCTGGAAGCCCTTGTCAAGAAAAATCGTTATTTCCAGCGGTGTTATAAACTAATTAGGTTCTAATCAGTAAAATAAATCAGGAAGGAAAAACAGCTCCCCTCTAAACCCAGGAAGATCTACTTTCTCGACCCCCTAAACTATATAGTGATATTTTCCGGCAAAGAGTTGTATAGTTAATCTCCAACCGCCGGGCGGCCTCTTTTCGATTTCCGTGGGTTTCATTCAGCATGACCCATATGAGTTCCCGTTCCGCCTTTCGGGCCGCCCTCCGGCCAACCTCTTTTAGAGTCGGATAAAGATCGTTTAACCACGGGCTCTCTAACCGCGGAGGAACTCTTTTCTTCTCCCCCTGAAACTTTAGCGACTTGGGAGGACTCTCTGAATTTGTTTCTTCCCCAGGTTTCGGTTTTAGTCTTTCCGTTAGAACTTTCTCATTCCCCAGAAGAACCAGTTCTTGAATGAAATTCTCAATTTCTCTTAAATTACCAGGCCAATCATACATCATAAATCGCTGCATCAAATCTGGGGAGATCGATGAGAAATGTTTATTGAAACGCTGATTAAATTTTACAATAAAAAAATTAACCCAAAATGGAATCTCTTCCTTTCTCTTACGCAAGGGCGGAAGGTAAATTTCAACTTCATTTAACCGATAGAATAGGTCTTCCCGAAAGGTCCCCACTTCAATGGCCTTTCGCATAACTTTATTGGTGGTTGCAACCACCCGCACGTCTACTTTCACATCGGCATTTCCACCGATTCTGGAGAAAATGCCTCCTTGTAAAACCTGCAATAATTTTCCTTGAAGAGAAAAAGGAATCTCTCCGATTTCATCCAGAAAAATGGTTCCTTGGTGTGCAAAATCAAACTTTCCTAATTTTTTCCGCTCCGCCCCTGTAAAAGCCCCCTGTTCATAACCAAAAAGCTCTGTTTCCAATAGACCGTCGGGTAAAGCGGCACAAAATACTTTAACTAACGGCCCTTCCCGCCTTAGGGACCGTGCATGAACCGTTTGTGCCACCAGCTCCTTCCCCGAACCACTTTCCCCAGAAACCAGAACCGTTACATCTGAAAGCGCCGCTTTTGTAATGACTCGGAGAATCTTTTCCATTTTGGGACTCTGGGAAAGAAGAAACCCAAAATCCCTTTGGCCAAAGACTTCTTGAGAGGGCGAAACATCCGGAAAGGGTTTTACCTTAAAAAAAGTTTTAGGATAAATGGCAGCCATTTTTTTAACTTTTGAATTTTTTTTGGAATTAAATGAAATAGGAACGGATTTAGGATCATCACCTAATATATAGAGCAAAGGGAATGCCAACATTTTAAATTTACAGGATTAATCTGTTAATGCAGAAAGATGAATATGGTTTCTTAAGTTTTTACTTTAATAATGGATTGGTTTTTTTCAACCAGAAGAAAAGACTTAATTTTTATATTTATTATATTTACTATACTTATCAAATAGGTAGAAATTGGTGGAAAACCACCGGGGGTGGTGGTTAAGAGCCTTTTTTTATCCACAGGAGTGTTTCTGAGGAAACCAATTTAATCTTTCTCATTAAGAAGCTTCTTTCTTTCCTTTTCATATTCATCGTAGGAGAGGACCTCTTCACAATCCGGGTGTTCTCGGGAATCTTGATAACATTGTCCTCCCCAAAGTGAATGATAGAGTGTTTCACAACCCATGGAAACAGTTAAAAGCATCAGGATGAAAGCGATTTTTATTTTGGTGAATTGAAACATAAACCGTTTATTTTAACTGTCACTCCGGGCTTTGACCCGGAATCCAGTTTTCCTTACCTGGATTCCCGCTTACGCGGGAATAACGGTTTGGGTTTATTGAATTAATAAAAACATATGTTGGATACATTCACTAATAATCGGCTAAAAAATATCCTTTTCGGCCTTTTTGGCCTCTTGCCAAAGAGAGTCCATTTCGGAAAGGGTCATGGAAGAAAGTGATTTCCCCTCCTTCTTCGCTTCCTTTTCAATGAAATGAAAGCGGTCATAAAACCGTTGGTTGGTTTTTCGTAACGCCTCTTCAGGGTCGATTCTCATAAACCGCGCCCAATTCACCAAGGCAAAAAACAGATCCCCTAGCTCGGCCTCAATTCTCTTTTTTTGACCTTCGCTTTTGGCCGTCTCAAGCTCTTTCAACTCTTCACAGACTTTTTCCCAAACCGGTTCCTGCTCTTTCCAATCAAAGCCCACTCTTGCGGCTCTTCCCTGCAGCTGATGGGCCCGCATTAGAGCGGGCAATTCTTTTGGAACCCCATCCAAAGCGGATTTTCTCTTTTTATTCTTCTCCTCCCCACGCTTAATTTCTTCCCATTTCTGCAAGACCTCTTGGGAGTTTTTTGACATGGCATCCCCAAAAACATGAGGATGCCGTCGAATTAACTTCTCTTGCAATTGTAAAAGGATATCTTCAATATCAAATTCTTTTCGCTCTTTTGCAATTTCAGCGTGAAAAATTACTTGAAGAAGCAGATCACCCAACTCCTCCTTAATTTCACTGGGCTCTCCGGTTTCAATCGCCTCCAACACCTCATAAGTCTCTTCCAGAAGAAAAGGTTTGAGGGAGTCCCGGGTTTGCTCCCGGTCCCATGGACAGCCTTTTTCGCTTCGGAGGGTTTCCATAATTTTAACCACACGTTGGTAATTTTCTGACATTCTCCTATTCCTTATCTTGGATATTTTTAAAAAATTGTTGATAAAGCAACTCCGCAATTCGCCGATAACCCTGAGTGGTAAAATGAAGCCCATCATTGGAATATTTTTCGGCCAAACGAAAGGTTTCAGGTTCCGCCGTCCCCATAAAAAGGTCCACGCAGGGTTGATGGTTGGACTGGCTATATTCCATCATGAGGCTGTTAAGGACTTTCCTCGGGGGGATCATGGCATCAAAACCACGAATTGAAGGAACCGTAAGGGAAATGGGTTGTATGCCCTTTTCTTTAACACGCTCATACATAAGGATTAGGTTCTCCATAATCTCTTCCGGTTGAAGACCCCAACCCAAATCGTTAGATCCTCCCAAAATCACCACATAATCCGGTTTCTGTTGAATCACTTGCCGATCAAGCCGTTGGACCATTTCAGAGGTCAATTCCCCGCTGACCCCCATTACTAGAATTTCACTCTTTTCCCCCATCAATTCATGAAGAAAAAGACCATACGGGGTGGGTTCTCCCATAGGGTTTTCGGGTGTTGGGGATTGAAACCCAACGGTTAAGCTATTTCCAAAGGTTACAATTCGCAAAGAGGATTTCCCGGTTGATGTTTATCTCTTATTTGAGATAAACTGTTGAATTATAACCTTTTCCTAAAAGGGTAAACAAGGAGAGTTTTTGATGACTACAAAAATTTTAGACCTGTCAAAAGAATTTCCAAGGAGCCCCAAAGAGAAACTGGGAGGTTTTTTCCACCTTGCCAGAATGGTTGATAAAGCCCGGTCTAAAGGTGCTGGTTCTCTGTGTGAATACATTTACCCCTGCCCACTGGACCAATCTTTATTAGATTTTTTAAATATTCATGAAGAAAAATTCTACGAAGCGGTTCAAAACCAAGACGATCAGGAAATCCTTCAATGGGTTCAACAAAACTCAACTCGACACCCCATCGAAAGCGTAGATCAATGGAATGACTCTTTTTTAAATCGTAAGCCAAATAACCCGGAAAGTATGGAGCATTTTATTGAAATCCGAAATAAGGTGGCTCCAGATCGAACCGATATTTCCACATGGGTGGATCTCATTGATATTGAAGAGGGTCGCCCAGTACCCCCAGCGCCCATTAAAAACTAAAGCGATGAAAGGTCTTTGGTTAGAAAAAAAACACTCAATTTCCGGGGTGACCTGGCCCCCCCACTCCCTCACCTGGAGAAACCGTCGTTCGTGTCTTAAAGGCGGGAATATGTAATACGGACCTGGAACTATTAAAAGGGTATTACCCTTTTACCGGAATTCTTGGCCATGAATTTGTAGGAAGGGTCGAAAAAGGTCCAAAAAATCTATTGGGGAAAAGAGTCGTTGGAGAAATTAACGCCGTTTGTCATCTTTGTTGGGCTTGTGAAAATGGAAGGACGGCCCATTGCGAGAATAGGACGGTTTTGGGAATTGTAAATCGGAATGGGGCTTTTGCAGAATATCTTTCCCTTCCCAGTGAAAACCTTTATGAAGTCCCTTCACAAATACCCGATGATTTTGTTGTTTTTACCGAACCCCTTGCGGCCGCATTGGAAATTCAGGAACAGGTTCATATTCAGAAAAGAGACTTGGTTCTCATCGTCGGGGACGGAAAATTGGGTCTTCTGATTGCCCAAACCCTTTTTCACACCGGCTGCACTCTTCATATCATGGGGAAACATGAAAAAAAACTACAACTTCTTTCCGATTTTGACATCCTCACATTGAAACCAGAGGATTTGGAAGAAAGGTCTTATGATTTTTCGATCGAATGTACAGGAAATCCGGAGGGTTTTTTGCTCGCCCGAAAGGCGCTGCGGCCCAGGGGAACACTGATCATGAAAAGTACCTATTCATCCCACCTCAATATCGATGCCTCCTCCTTGGTTGTGGATGAAATTTCTTTGGTAGGATCCCGTTGCGGGCCCTTTCCGAAAGCCTTAAAAATGCTATCCGAAGAGAACATAAACCTTTCACCCATGGTTCATCACCGGTTTCCTATTGAACAAGGACTGAAGGCTTTTGAAGAAGCCCAAAAACCAGGGGTATTAAAGGTAATCGTAGAGTTCAAATAACGGTATTTCAAGGGGTGTGTGTTGAAAAACTCCCTTGCTGTCATTCCCGAATGTTTAATCGGGAATCCAGTTAGTGTAAAATTAACAGGTTCTGGATTCCCGCTCCCCGATAGAGGCATTCGAGGACAGGTTTCGCGGGAATGAGAGAATTTATTAACTCACTTCCACAAAGAGCCATAAAAGTTTTCCTGGATCATTAGAAATTTAGAAAAGGTTGGACTATATAATGAGGCCCTAATGAAAAAACAAAAAATTCTCCTTTTAATTCTAGGAACCATTGGAGTTTTGTCTCTCATTTTTTCCTCGTTTGCTTCCCAAACCGCCAATTCCTCTCCTCAACCCTCCTGGAAAAGCTTTAAGACCAATTCCCGGGTTTTAAGCCTGGCCAAAGAAGGAAACTACCTTTGGGTTGGAATGCAGCACGGGTTAATTCGGTACGACACCCGAACGGAGAAAAACCATATTTTATACACTGCAGACAAAACACAAAGCGGTTTACTCAGCAATGGAGTGTACACCATTGAAATTGGGCCGGACGGTTCAAAATGGATTGGAACCTACGGAGGCGGTCTCATGCACTTCCAGAATAATAAATGGAAAACCTACACCCCTTTTGGCTATGGTTCAACCCTTGTATATGGAAACCAGTGGACCAAGTATAACCCTGGGCAGGGTTTGGGAGATCTGTGGGTGTATGATGTTGCCTTTGATCGAAAAGGTCAGATGTGGGTTGCCACGTGGAAAGGAGCCAGCCGTTTTAATGGGGATTCTTTCCAAACCTACTCGGAATCGGAGGGACTCATTGACAAATGGGTCTATGCCATGGGAGTGGATCTCGACAATTCACTTTGGTTTGGAACCGAAGGGGGAGTGACCCATTTTGATGGAACAAAATGGAAAAGCTATACCCATGCTGACGGTTTAGGGGCCGAACTGAAAGAAAGTATTAAAGACCCTAAATATTCCACAAACCCCCTCCACCATTCGGACACCTCAAAGCTCCTTGGAATTACAAACCCCAACTATGTTGTTTCCATTGTCATCGACCAAAAAGGCACCAAATGGTTTGGAACCTGGGGAACAGGTCTTTCCCGTTTTGATGGAAAAAACTGGAAAACAATTACCACTGCAGATGGCCTTCCCGGTAATTTTGTCCTTGCCCTTAAAACGGACAAACAGGGGAAAATTTGGGCGGGAACAGATCAAGGAGTCGGCGTTTTTAACGGAAAAATTTGGAAACAATACACACAAAAGGACGGCCTCCTTGATAACTTTGTGTATAGTATTCTGCTTGAAGACAATGGCACCAAATGGTTTGGAACACGACGAGGGCTAACTCAGTTCGTAGGGGAATAAAACTCTCCCAATCAATACTCATTGGTAAGGTAAATTCTTTTGAATATTTTTTTATTTAAATCTTTCCTAAAAAGAGGTAATAAAAAAACACACTATGGGCTATTAATCGGATTTCTTCTCATTTTAGGCTGCGAACCCATTTCGGAAGAAACCCAGAAATCACCCCCCCCTATTGGCCAAATGGTAATGATTCCAGCAGGGAAATTTATCATGGGAAGCGATAAAACGGATGAGACCCAGGAAGGAGTGGAATTCGGGTCCGCCAAACCTTGGTTTTTAGATGAACATCCCAAACGAACCGTTTTCCAACCTGCTTTCAAAATGGATATTTACGAAGTCACCAACAAAGAGTACCGGGGTTTCATTGATAAAACGGCCACTCCTCCACCCCCCACTTGGCCCGAAGGGAATTTCCCCCCGGAACAGGAACAGTGGCCGGTGACAGGAATCACATGGTTTGAAGCCGAACAATTCTGCAGATGGGCAAAAAAAAGGCTTCCCACCGAAGCGGAATGGGAAAAAGCCGCCCGTGGTACCGATGGCCGAGAGTTTCCTTGGGGGAACCAATTCGATGAGAAAAAAGGTAACATCGGGGGTACCAGTTTAAAGCCGGTGGGAAGCTACCCCGAAGGGGTTAGCCCATACGGTATTTATGACATGGCCGGTAACGTATCGGAATGGGTAAGCAATTGGTACAAACCCTACCCCGGGGCCACCTATTCCTCTAAAGCTTATGGAGAAAAGTTTAAAGTGGTTCGAAACAGCAGTTGGGGAGGCTCAGCAGGACATTATACAGTCTCTCACTTTTATAGAACCTCCTACCGATTCTTTCAATTACCCATCCGGCGTTTTCGTGATATAGGGTTTCGATGCGCCATGTAACCTATGGGTCAAAGTAACGGAAGATTTTATCTTGGGGGGTGAGCCAGAGCGATCTGAATTTTTTCGACGGTTTGGCGAATTTGAGGTGACTCGGGTTCATTGGGGTGGGTTTCCAGATAATGCTTAAACGTTTCTAATGCCTTTTTCTGATCTTTAGTGCTATCCAGATAGATAATTCCCAAATTTAAGAGTGCCGGCCCGTTATCCGGGGCAATTTTCAAGTTCTCTTCCAAAAGTTTCACAGCCTCAGGAATTCTTCCCTGCTCCAACCTGGCCAAGGCCATGTTATTTCTTGCGTCCAAATGTTTTGGTTCTAATTCCAATAAATGGTCATATAATTTTGTTGCCTCATCAAAACGGTTAATCATCATTTGGGCATTTCCTAAGGCCATGAGGGCATCCCGATCATCCGGGTATTGATCCAAACGGGCGCGCAGTGCTTGAATTTGGGCCATCGGGTTCGTTTGAGGATGGTTTTGAGGGATTTCATTGCCTATTTCAATTGGAGGGGCTGTAGGACTTGTTAGGCCATCATTGGAATCGTTTTTATGTTCAATGTTGCTGAGAAGCAAAACCGCCACCCCGATGACCGAAACACCTAAGATTCCCGCAAAGACGTATGTTTTCAAGGCTGCTCCTTTGCCACCTCTTTTGCATGGTGATCGATTCCTTCATAGGCCTCAATAAACTTTAAAATTCGATCCTCATCCAATTTATCCATTGTGTCAATCCGCTCCCATGCGGTTAAAGCGATTTTGTTATCCATTAAGGGGTAAGGGGCCAATATAACATGTTCAAACTCTTTCATTTTTCTTTCCAGTATTTGAACCATATCCGGGCAAGGATCAGGGCAATTATATTGGACCAATACTCCCCCATCCTCCAGGTTGTGCACTTGAAGTTCGAGGGGAACAGGGACGGGATGAATCCCCCAATCCGCAACATAGGGAAGATGATGACCAGAGGTTGGTGGATTGCTGTTATAAGGTGTGTGGGGTTCTTGTGGATAGGACAGATGATCATTCCCCAGAGAGGGAACATAACGGCCCGGCTGTTCCTGGCCGATACTGGTTTTCACGGGAAGGACCAGTTTGTCTGAAGGTTTTGAACCGATTCCTCCAAGGCGGTTTAATTCAAATTGGTCTTTGGAAAAATCATTATTGAATTTTACCTTTTCAATTTGAACATGCTGGGTTAGCTTTCCATCAATGATACGCTCCAACCGTTTAGGAAACCTGTAACCCCCGTCGATTTTTTCATAATCATAAAACTTGGTCTCCACAAGGCCTCCAAAACCTCCTTCTTCCCCATGCCCTTTCCCCGAAAAAACAGGGAATTTTTCAACCAGGTTGGTAGGAAACCCGGTCTTTGCATCCACCCAGAGTTGAGAAACTCTTTCCCCCTCCACTTGGGTTCCTATTACAAAATAATGGTGGTCCCCTTCTTTCACCTCCATTACCTGATCCACTGCAAAACCGGTCCGAAGATAAGGAGATCCGGGAACATCTCCCGCTAAGGTCCGGATGGCTTCATCAGAGGAAAGGTTGGGCATTGAAAACACCACGGAAATTAAATCCTGTCGGGGAGTGACCCAAAATTTTCCATCGGGATCAATCGAAATGGTCGTTCCCTCTTTTGCCAAGCGAATCTCATCCTTTTCGTTTTCAATTCGGAGTCCATCCGGACTTTTAAGAAACACTTTCAATTCTTTTGTTTTTTGAACCCCTTTAGAAATTTTAGCATCATCTGTTTTTCCGTGTTTCTCTTCGGAACCGGGTTCTGTCCACGTCACTTTTTCGGTCCAGGAAATATTGTTAAAAGAATTGCTCGTTTTCCCCATCTTGGCCATAACTTCTTTCAAGGTTTTGCGATCAAATTCTTTTTCTTTGCCAATCTGGTCTCGAACTTTTTTGGGAATTTCGATTATTCTCACATCCATTGGATGATCCCCAGTTGTCACAGATCGGTAAACGGTAAGGTTTTTGGGGTCTATTTCCAATAAACGTTTGTTGTTTCTATCCAGTACGTAAAGACGATCCCCAGAGGGTGAAAAATCTCCAGCCACTAAGCCCCCCTCAAGCGTCGTTCTTGCCTCTTCCGTAATCGAAGGCCAGGGACGTTTATTAAAGTCGATCTGGTAACTTATGATATGGCTGCGCTTTGCCCCCTCTCCTTTCCAGCAAAGAACACCCATTCGGGTCTCGTCCTTTGAAAGGATTACTGTCCGGGGGAAAGGGCAAGAAGAAACCTTTCGACCATCACCCAAGCGGTTGAGGAGGGTTAGCTGACTGGTCTCAAGATCTGCGGTAAAGAGAAAGGGGTTTTTAATGGAGGCTTTAATACTAATGGGACTCCTGCCCGTTTGGTAGGAAAGCTGAACCGCTTTGCTGGAATCCTCTTCACCAATGGGAAAAGACACCATATATCCATATCTTTCCCTTGGCCCTTTGGTCATAGGGTCATACTGAACCATGTAGAGTTTATTCCCTTCAGGGTCTGGAGTCATATCATAAACCTGGTTAACATCAATCATCCGCTGTTCAATTGTTTTGAAGGATTTTCCATCGATTCTATGAAAGGCGGAACTAGGCCAATTCATCGTTAAAAACTGCTCCCCATTTGGAGAAAAAACCCCCGGCCCTCTAAAAGGAAGTGAATATATTATTTCATGACTTTTTAAGTCAATGACCGTCGTTGTTTCGGAATACCAATGTTGGGCCCAAAGTTGTTTACCATCGGGGGAAGAAATCAAGCGCCAGGGGGCAACACCTGAATAAATTTTTTTGATCGTTTTTCCCTCATTAAGATCAATTACCTGGATATTATTGTTGGCACCGTTTGCCACATATGCAACAGGAACTTTCTTAGTAAAAGAAGGGAAGGTGAAGCCCATTAACCCTGATAAGCCAAACAAAATAAATAGAAAAACGATTCCGATCAAGCGACTAAAAAGTTTCATCATTGAAAACACTCCCTTTGATGAAAAAGATAGAAAAGGCCTGTGCGCAATTATAAGCACACAGGCCTTCGAATATCAATTTGAGCAGTTTTTATACTAGTTGCCAGTCTTGAAAGTGCTAGTAAAATCCTGGGCCATAGGAGTTCCGCCCAAGTCTTGAACGGCTGTTGTAATTCTCACACAGTAATTTTGTTTTGAGCCCAAGGTTGGATTGGGATCAAAAGTCCACACATCATTGGCTCCACTGACAACACCAGCCACGCTAGGTCCTAGTGTGTCACATGGATTACCTCCACTACCTGCACCCTCATTTAAAAGGAAGCTGTTTGTATCCACCCCGGTAACAGGTTCTGAGAATGTAGCCACAACATTCGTATTTCGGTTAACATTTTTCGCTCCATCGGCAGGATCTATATTGGTAACAGTTGGAGCACCACCTGGAATTGTGGTAGTCGTTGTCGTTGTGCCCCCAGTTGTCGTTGTTGTAGAAATGGTGGTTGTAGTTGTGGTTGTAGTAGTTGTAGTTGTCGTTGGGCCACTCACAGGATACCCTAGAGGAGTTGAGGTATCTCCCGTTCCTTGATCAGCACTTCGGGCTGTTCTGAAGGTCCAGGAAATTTCACTGGCAATGCAGTTATTGTTAAAATCACAGACCACATTTCCCCCGGCGATTCGGGCCGTATAGTTTTCCCTACCAGAAAGGACCACATCATGGGGGAAAATGGCCCATACACCGTCATTAATCTGATCCACATAAGCCGGGACGGTAACACCTCCTGAATCTTCAAGTGTGAAGGTTGTGTTATCAATTCCAGTAACAGGCTCTGTAAAGAAAGCCTTCGGAACCACATCGATATGAGTATCAACCGCCCCGTTGGGAGGATAAAAACCGGAAATATCGGTGCGAATTGCAGGCGGGGTGGTGTCGGTTTGACCTGTAATGTTGATCACCACATTTTTGACCTCCATAGGGAGCGCAGGTGCACCTTCTACAACCGCAGGTTCAACGGTGGGTGTTCGCCCGTCACAGGCCCCATTTAGCACACAGGGCTCAAGGAGAAAATCGGTATCCGTATCTGCTAGATTTCCAAGGAATTTCTCAGCCACAACCGCTTCGAAGGCTTGGAAGTAAACCGCCGCGGTAACTGCAACGGGTCCTACCGTTCCAGGAGGAATCACCACGGAATACCGGTTTAGTGTTGCCGTCGCATCCGTATTGGGCAATGGGCGCAGACGGGAATCAACCAGGAAGGCATCGTCAAACAGGTCACCATCTCCATCCAGGTCATTATATTGGGGAAGACCAAGCGGATTGTTTCGGTCAATGACCGTGCCACCCGAATCAATCGGCATATTATTTGCGTTCACCACCATGTTTAACGGAGTGGCGTAAGGTAAATCTAACGTGGGACAGCCATTACCGAGAGAGGCAACGGCTTTAAATTGCCGTGAATATGGATCAGCTGAACCTGCCGGAACCGTCCAGTTACACCCGGGGTAATTTGGATCGATCATATCTGCCGCATTCAGATATCCCACCCCTAGGGAGGTTCGGCTCCAGAAGGAATCTTGAATTTGAAGCTCATTTCCGCTTGCCAAATCATACGCACGAACCGAAACCCAGGCGTTTCGTCCCTCAGGGAAACCTGTTGGGAAATTGTGACCGCTTCCGCTATTGGTAACACTTAGATTAAGTGCGGGGTTCGTACCGGCCCCTGCACTCGCCGGGCCAGAAAGGCTGATGTCTAGGACGTTACGCATCCGGTCCCAAGCAAACCGCGGGTGTTGGGTATCAGCTCCTTTGTTTGTCACATTTTCCCAATAGGCATTATGGTAAATACTGGTATCATCCGCCGATGAAAAGCTATTAACTGATAGAGTTGGATAAGGTTCAATTGCTCCACTAGTTTTGATATCCGCACCAACCATCTGAGTGATATAAGAATTCCCCCCTACGAAATGATGAGTGAAGAAAACCGGTCGAGTGGGGCCAGAACTGCACACCGTACCATCCGTAGTATCGATCGGGGCAACGGGGTTCCCACTTACATATAATGTTTGTGCTGTTCCCGGCTGGCCGTAATCCTGCTGCATGTGACAGGTTTCGCAATCACGCTTAAAAGCGGGATCAAAATTGCTATTCCCCGCCCTGTCTGCATAACGGCTATGGGACCATTCGGTGTAGGTCCGCTCAATCGGGAAACCGCCTACCCAATTGCCGAGGGCATTTTGGATAGTCATGGGATTTGTTACATCATGACAGGCAGCACAGAATTCGGACCGTTCAAATTTTACATGGTAATATCCATCATGTTTTCCTGAAAAAGAACCCTGTTGGTAATTTATATTGATATTGAATACATCGCTCACGTAAGGATCTATTTGAGCTGTATAATCATCCCAGGTTAAAGGACCAAACCTCTCAGGATTTCCAATGCCATGTGGAGATAATCGAAAAGCCCCCGCCCCGATCCCATACCCTAAATTTCCGCTCGTAGGATTCGGTTCATTTAACGTATCAGGGGGGGTCACAAGCGCGTCTCGATCCCCTGTTCCTAAAGCAGGAACATATTCCGTTCCGGATTTAACATAGTTATGATAGGGCGTGTATCTTGTTTCCACATTGGTATGACAAACCTCGCAGAAAATTCCCTGTTGCCCGCTTAGGGTGTTACGGAATTGTGCGCTGACCTCGGCAAAGGCGGTACCCGTCCCGTCGTCCGATGTGGGATCAAAGGTTGGGCTTACAGGCCCATGTTCCAAACCAGAGGGAGTATCGGGCCCAACCCCCGCCAAATCCACCTGATCGGTATAATTGGTTGGCATATGGCATCGTGAGCAGAAATCATCCATCAAAGAACCGGAACCAGATGTTTGATGGATCGTGGTTCCTATATCAAAGGTTGATGAACAATTCGCTCCGTCCGCAAAGGGATTGATGAGGGCCCTGGTGGTAGCATCCGGAGGATTGGGTGTATCACAGTTTCCATCAGTCGCGGTCAAACGGGCCACCAAAAGGAAGGCGCCTCTCCAACCCGTATCCCGCCACGCATTGGACATCATGGATCCATTCCAATCATTCCAAATCCGTGTATGGCACCCATCGCACGTACCAGGGCTGTTGGTACCCGTCCAGTCCCCTTCAAAAGGAGGAGGAAAAAACGCCGCCTCGTCCACATTATAAGGAGCGGCCTCGGGAATCCGATTCGGAAGCTCCCCGTGCCGCGCAAATGAATTGGAGACAAAAGCCAAGAGGAAAAAAGTAATGGCTAAAAAGCCTAGAAAACCTATTATCGATGTTTTCTTTAAACCCATTTTCAATCCCCCTAAATTTTTTTTGCTCTTTAAATAGCCCATAAAAACAGCTAAGCATTGTTATAATAAAACCTCTACCTCATTTCTGTTGGTCACTCCGACTTAACCCTTATTGGGATTAGAATCCCAATTAAAAAGTTTCTTACTCTTTTGACCTATTTTGACATAATTGTCAATGGGGCTTTGGTACTAGTTTAGTATTAAATTTGGGGTTTTTAATACCAAAATAAACCTAAAAATGAGGATATTAAGGTCTATCTAATGAAATTATTAACTCATATTTAAAATTTTCATGAGCAAGGGAATAGTCCCACAAGGGGGTAAAATCTTTCATTTATTATTGATTTTTATTTTCAGGTTTTGAGGGATGATGGTCAATATTTATATAGGCATCAATAAATTCAATTATTTTATTTTCATCATAATCATTAAATATTTGAATTTTTTCCCAGGCGGTTAAAGCCAGCTTTGAATCCATTAAAGGATAGGGAGCAACCACAAGCCTATCATATTTTCTAGCAAGTTCTCCCATTTGTTTTTTCCACGGATCACAACCATCAGGACAATTATATTGAATCAAAACACCCCCATCCTCAAGATTATGAACCTGTTCCTCAAGTGGGATTGGGATTTCATGAACGCCCCACTCTGCGATATAACGGGTATGAGGCCCTGAGGTTGGGGGATTACTGTTATAAGGCTCATGGGGCACTATTGGATGATCAATATGCTCATTCCCCAAACCCGGAACAGTCCGCCCAGGTTCCTTCTGTAAAGAAACGGTCTTAGCCAGCATTTTTTTCTCAGGTTTAATCCCTAAACCTCCCAATTGGCTTAAATCAAAATGAAAATCTTTCAGCCCGGGATTAATTCTTATATCTTCAAGATAAACCTTTCCAATAACTCTGCCATCCATCAACCTCATCATCCTCACAGGAAGAAAATACTTTTCCTGAACCTTTTCATATAGTAGCTTGGTCTCAGCAATCCCTTTTGGGATCTGACTTCCTTCATGAGGGGAGGGATTGGCCATAATGGGAAATTTTTCTATCAGACTAACCGGAATCATTTTTTCGGCATCAATCCAAATCTGAGAAACCTGTTCACCGGTTTTTTTGGCCCCTATTACATGATATTTGTGATCTCCTTCCTTTACATTCCCAAGAATATCTACAGCAATACCATTTTTTAAAAATGGGCTTCCGGAAACATCCCCGGCCATATGGCGAATAACTTCTTCAACGGAAAGAGAATTAATTGCATAGAGTAAGTAACTCAAATCTTGCCGGGGAAGTGAATAAAACTGACCCCCTGGAGGAATCGCTATCCCCCATCCCTTTTCAGCAAGCCTCGCCCCCCCATTTTGAAATTCCTGGCGAAAATTATCCGGTACCCTAAAAAAGGTGCGGATCTTTTTCGGGTCTATTTCTTTTTCCTTTTCCTTTTTTTCAATTTCAAGGGGATTGGGCTTCTCTTCAACCGGCTTAAACTTTTCCACAAAACTCAACTCTTGAAAGGAGGCACCATTTTTTTTTATTCCGCGGATAATACGTTCCAGTCTGATTTGGTTTTCCCTTTTTTTCCCCCATCGATCACGTTCCCTCTCCTCAACTTCTGTCATAACAAAATCATAAGGAACATCACCTACCGGAATCGCTCGAATTTCCTCCAATGTCTCTAAATTAAAAACCACCAGATTTTCACCCAATTGATCTAAAGCAAAGAGCTCTTTTCCTGAGGGGGCCAGTTTTGCTGTCACTAATCCCCCCCGGAATTTCCTGGCTAAAGCCGGTTTAAATTCTGGCCAAGGCCTTTTTCCCCAGTCAACCTTCATAGTTAATATTTCACTAACCCTTTCTCCCTTTTTCCAACAAATAGCAATTAAATTTTCCTCCCCAGCAAAAATGACGTCTCTTGGACCTGGTACAAGTGTTATTTTGGCTCTGGCGTTGTGTTCATTGATCAGAGTAATTTCGCTTCCATCCACGTTGGCAACCACCAGAAACTCTCCCGTAGGGTCCATTTGCATCCGAATGGAACTGTCCCCCGTGGGAATACTGGTTCCCGCGGGATTTTCCTTTCCCATCGGATAGGAAAGAACATAGCTATAAACCCGCTTGTCACCCTTTGAAATCGGATCATATTGCCCCACATAGAGATTTTTTTCACCCCAGGCCAGTGCCAACTCATAAGGTAATTTGACCTCCGTTTGAATCCGGTCTTTTGCCTTAAAACTTTTCACATAATAGGCCTGCAAGATACTTCCAGGCCATGAGTAGCTCCAAAAAAGGTTTCCCTTTTCATTAAAAATTCCTGGGCCCCTGGCTGGGATTTGCCCAGAAACAATTAAACTGGGAAGGTCTACGGCAACGGTGTTCTCTGAATACCAATGCTGAACCCATAATTCCCTCTGGTCCGGGGAAAAAAGTAATCTCCAGGGAGAGGCACCTGTATATAACTTGGTAAGGGTTTTTCCCGAATTTAAATCAATGATCTGAACATTATTATTTCCCGCATTGGCAACAAATCCTACGGGAACCTTTCCCGCCTCCGATAACACAGGTATAGCCGAAAAGAATAAACTATAAACCAATAGAACGAAACCTTTTCTGAATTTTTTCATTGTATGACCATACCTTTTCAGGACACCCATCCTAAAGAAATGGCCTGTACGCTCACCTTAAGCGCACAGGCCGAATAATGCAAGCAGGAAAGAACTCTAACTGTTCCCGGTCTTAAACGTGCTGTTGAAGTTCTGGGCCAAGCCGGTCGCAGTGGTCACCGTGACGCAGTACCACGTCTTGGTGGCCAGGTTGTTTGTCGGATCCAGCGTCCAAGCCGTTCCCCCTCCGGTAACGGTTCCTGGGGCTTGAGCGCCCAACGTGGCGCACCGGTCCTGGTTCGGACCGAGGGCTACATGCAGCAGGAAACTGCTTTCATCCACCACGCCGCTCGGGGTCTGGTTGAAGGTGATGTCCACATTGGTCGCCGTGAGAATGCCGGTGGACCCATCAGGAGGTTTCACGCTGGTTACCTGAAGGCCGCCAAGCGTCGTCGTTGTGGTAGTGGCTCCAGTGGTGGTGGTAGCTCCGGTGGTTGTTGTTGTCGTGGTTCCTAACGTAGTAGTGGTTGGAACCGGCTCATTGCTTCCCACCTTAAACCCGAAGGTATACTCCCCTCCCGCTGCAGGTCCTGCTGCCAACGGGTTCCCTGCAAAGTCCGTAAGGGCCGACCCATTCCGGGATGGGGCAATATGCATGACATACACCCCCCGATCCAACAACGCCATCTCCTCACTGGTGAACGGGAACAACCCCCAGGTCGTATCATCGATCTGATCCAGAAGGGTGGTAATGGCCGATCCACTGTTATCCGTCAGATAGAAGGTATTGGGATCCACTCCCTGGACAGGCTCTGTGAAACTCACCTTCACAATCCGGAAAGCATCCACATGAAGCTCACCATTTCCCTCTACATCATAATTTCCCGTAGGTCCTCCATAGGGAGAAGGCGACCAATGACGGTTCGCGGGAATCGGAGCGGTCAGATTGGTATCGGCGGTAGAATTATTAATCACCACCTGCGGGGCGACAGAATCTGCCGTCTCATTCACCTGAATCACTGCGTTCACCACTTCCATCGGGACCGCCGGCGCACCCTCGACCACCACCGGATCGAACTTCATCGCCTCCCGTAGCTCCGCGTCCCCAAAGGCACCCGGTTTCCCGACACGGTCACAGGGCGCTTTCAGAACGCAGGGCTCCAGTGTCGGTGAACCGGTCGGGAACCCCTCGTCGGCCTCCACATCATCGGTATTGGCCAGGTTCCCCAAAAACTTCTTCGCCACCACCGCCTCGAAGGACTGATAGTACACCACCGCCGTCACCGCAATCGGACCCACCACATCGGACGGCACCACCACCGAATACTGGCTTGCGTTGATGGTCGCACCCGCATGGGGAAGAGGCCTCAACCGTGTATCCTCCAAAAAGGAGTCATCAAACAAATCCCCGTCCCCGTCCAGGTCATTATACTGAGGCAATCCCGTGGGATTGTTCCGGTCGATCACCGCCCCAGTCGAATCCACCGGCATACCCTGAGCGTTCACCACAAGATTGACGGGCGTCGCGTAGGGAAGATCGAGCGTCGGACAGTTCTGGTCCAGCGTGGCCCACGCCTTGATCAATATGGAATACGGATCAGGTGAGCCTTCCGGAATGATAAAATTACACCCCGGGAACAGCGGATCAGCCTGCGCTGATGCCGTCATATAGCCCACACCAAAAGAGCGCTGATTACCAGCGGCTGAGTTCTGAATCTGCAACTCAACATCATCGGAGGTGTCTGCGGTGTTTTTGGTATCGAACGCCGACACCCGCACCCAGGCCACTCGCCCTTCCGGAAACCCGGTCGGGAAATTATGCCCGGAGCCCGCGTTCGTGACGCTCAGGCTCAAAGGTGCCAAGGTCTCCGTCGCAGGCCTGGCCACCGATCCAGGGGCCGAAAGGTTCATCGTCAATACATTCCTCAGACGGTCCCACGCAAACCGCTCATGCTGGGTCGCAGGGGGCCCTTTTCGAGAGGGTGCCGTGTCGAACCGTGCATAGTTGAAGCGGCTGGCCGGTTCTTTGGAGGAAAAACTGGTATGCAAAAGCTCCGGATAAGGCTGAACATCCCCGCTGCTCTGAGCGTCCGCACCGATCATCTTCGTGATATAGGCATTGCCCCCCACGAAATGGTGCGTCCAATGGGGCGTCCTCGTAATCCGGTCACAACTCGGTCCGCTCAGCGGAGGCACGGACACACCGCTTGCATCATATAACGTCAGCGCCGTCCCAGGTTGCCCGAAGGTCTGGTTCATGTGACAGGTCTGGCAATCCCGTTTAAACGCAGGATCGAAAAACGCGTTCCCCGGACGGTCCGCATACCGGCTGTTTTGCCATTCCGTATAGGTCCGCTCAATGGGAAATCCTCCGACCCAAAAACCATGTTGGTTCTTGATCGTGGCAGGGTTGGTCACATCATGGCAGGCCGCGCAAAACTCGGATCGTTCAAACTTCACCTGATAAAACGTATCATGCTTTCCGGGAGGATTGGCCTGAATATAGTTAATCGGCGTGCCAAATACCCCGGTTAAATACGGATCCTCCGTGGCATTAAAATCGTTCCAGCTCAACGGCCCGAACCGTTCCGGTTCATGCAACGCATGGGGAGAAAGTCGAAACGCTCCCGCCCCTGCCGCATATCCCAAATTCCCTGACGCGGCATCCGGCACGGTCAGCATATCCTCCTGTTCCGGCGTCAGACCGGAATTCCAGCGGGGATTCTGTGAGGGTACCGGATAATACTCCGCCCCGCTTTTGTTGTAATTGTGATAGGGGGTATACCGGGTCTCCACATTGGTATGGCACACTTCACACACAATCCCCGTTTGCCCGCTGTTGCTGTTCACCATTCGCCCTTCTGCCGTTCGGCGGAAACCAAAGGATTCTGGCGTTAACTGTCCGGTATAAGGATCTGTAGTGGTGACCTCCGCCGTTGAATTAATGGATGTGGGATCAAACGTGGGGCTGATCCGCCCATGCTCTTGTGTCGTCGCTCCGGCACCGTGGGGACTTTGATCATCCGTATAGACATCAATGGTCGCATCCACATAATCGGTCGGCATGTGACACCGGCTGCAGAAATCATCCATTAATGAGCCCGAACCGCTGGTGGTAACCATTCCCGTTCCATAATCAAATGTGGAGGTCCCATCCGCATTGGCAAAAGGATTGATCTTATGGGCTGCATCGCTGCAATCGTAGGGAGTCGATCCATCGGGTGGGGGGGGAATATCGGCACAGCCATCCGTTGAGGTCAACCGCGCCACCAAAAGAAAAGCGCCTCTCCAGCCTGGATCGCGCCAGGCGTTAGACATCATGGCACCGTTCCACTGATCAAATATTCCTGTATGACAGCCGGTGCAGGCTCCCACATCATCGATCCCATTCCAAAGGCTCTCAAAAGGAGGTCCGGGATAGGCACCGGGAGTGCCCAAATTAGGGTGGTCCGTTTCCGAAACCACATACGGAGCCGGCTCGGGAATCCGGTTGGGGATGAAATCCTCCTCCCCATGGCGGGCACTTGAATTGGAGACAAAAGCCAGAAGGAAAAAGGTGGAAACTAAAAAGGCAAGAAAACCTAAAATAGTTTTTTCCTTTAAATCCATTTCAATACCCCCTATTTTTATTTCTTTAAAAACTATTAGCGTTAAAAATTAAAGAAAATGCCCTTTGCTCGTTCTCTTTTTAAATTTAATTTACAATTTTAGAAACAGAAATCAAAACAATTATTCTCGTTCTTTTGATCCTTTCTGACCCAAATGTCAATGGGACTCTGGTATTATATTGGTACTAAATTTTGTGAAAATCATACCAAACTAATACCTCCAATGAGAATCTTTGTGATGTTTGCTGGGTTTAACCGAATGTAGGGGAGAAATAAAAGAGCTTAAAGCCCAGAGGAGGTCAATGAGTAATCCATCAACTGGGTTCTTTTTGTCACATTGAGCTTATTAAAAATATTATGGACATGGCATTTTACAGTTTTTTCGCTTAGGTAGAGCTTCTCTGCAATTTCTTTATTCCGCAACCCTTGCCTGACCATTTCATGGACCCTGATTTCTTGAGCAGTCAAACCGTTACCATTATAATATTTCCGATCTTGCATTTTTCCATTTTTAGGGTGGGTTCCGTTTACTTCGATCTTTTTTTGAAACCAAATCCCTCCTTTAAACACCTCCCGAATGGCATCGGCTAATTCTTCATCCCGAATGGTTTTTGAAAGAAAAGCCCTGATTCCGGCATGCATTGCCCGTAACATCAAATCCCCCTGCATCACATCACTTAAAATAAAATATTTTATATTATTTCCTTGGCTTAAAAGGGGGAAAAACTGTTGAATCGAATAGCGCTGGTTTGGGTCTAGGCCTGCAATAAAGATGTCTGTTTTAATAAAATTCTTTGAATTTTTAAACTGTTCTGGATGGGTTAACTCAGCAATAAGCTCAAAATCATTTTGTATCCTAATTAACTCTTTCAGTCGTTCCCGGAGTTTTTTGTCCCTGTCACATACGATCAGATGGATCCGGTGTTCCATTTCTATAACTCCTTGATAATTCAAGGGTTAAAATAGAATTCAATCACTGAATGGTATTACATTGGAACAATGTTGTAAAAAAGTATTACCTAATGTTTCTTATAAAAAAAAATTAACCTGATTGTCAAGCAAACTTCTTTGGCTCCATTTTTTCTTCACAATAAAAAGAGAACTATAAAGCTAAATCATTAAAGGTGGCTCTTAAACAACACCATAATTTTGTTACGTTTTATAATTCTATGGAAGGTTCCATTTCTTGACATAGGTCAAAAAAGTGGTACCTTAAAAAATGATAAAAAAAATTAACCTGTATCCTAATTACTATTCCATAAAATTTTCCTTTCAAGAAATCAAGAGGTGTGAAAAAAAATTCCACTTATGGAGCCGGCTAGCCTCATCTCAACAAACCCACTTTTGAATATGGGGGCTCTTCTTTTGGTTGGAGCCCTTGCCTTTTTTATTGGAATATTTTTAGGGAGAATAGGAATCTCCCAAAAAATTCTAAAAATTACCGAAGAAAAGAAAAAATCCGATAAAAAATCAGCGGAAGAATCAAATTTTAGGAGAACCCTTCAAAATCAAATTACACAACTGGATGAAAAAAACCGGGATTATCTTAAACTCTTTGTCACCCTTCCCGAAGCCGTTAAACGCCTTTGCTCCAATCTGACAATCGAGGAGGTCACCTCTTCGATTGTTCGGCTAACATTTGTTCTAATGAACGCAGGTGAAATTGCATTATTCCTTTTTCGCCCTGATGAAAAACGGTTACAACTTTCCTTGGCTTATGGATTGGACAAAGAAAAGTATTGGGGTTTATCTTATGCCTTAGGAGAGGGAAAAATCGGCATTACCGGGGAAGCAAAGATTGTTCTCACCTCCGATGACTTTAAGTACAATCCCGAAGTATCAGGAAAAATTCCTAAAGACGGGAATCCCCTGGTGGTTGATTTTTGTGCCCCTATCCGCTTTAAGGGCCGCCTTCATGGGGTATTGAGTGTGGGTAAAATCAAATCCCCGGATCAAAATCATCGAACTTTTCTTGCAATGATAGCCGATTTAGCAGCCATTTCTCTTGATAATGTGCAACGGTTGGATGATGTCCAATTAACGGCCCGGGTTGATTCCTTGACCCAACTCTATAACCGGCGTTATTTTGAAGAGCGCCTCATGGAAGAAGCGCAAAAATGTGGGAACTATAATTTTGAATGTTCTATTTTTATGTTCGATGTGGATCATTTCAAAAAATATAATGATCAAAATGGACATCAGGCGGGAGACGAACTTTTGCAAAAAATGGCGAGGCTTGTTCGTAAAAATACACGAGGAACGGACATACTTGCCCGTTACGGGGGAGAAGAGTTTATTGTTTTGTTGTCAAACCAAGGAAGAGAAAGAGCGATCAAATATGCGGAAAATACCTGCAAGTTGATTGAAACCCATATTTTTCCCAACCTGGAGAAACAACCCCTGGGCTTCGTGTCAATCAGTGGGGGGGTAGCCTCTTTCCCTAAGGATGGTAGAACCCTCAATGAAATCATTCAAAAAGCCGACAAAGCCTTATATGAAGCCAAAAACGCGGGAAGAAACCGCGTGGTGGGGTTTGGGGAAACCCCTTAAAAAATGTACTCCACTTTTATGAAACAAAGAGTTTGGCAGATGGATCAAAAATAATTTCCCTATTCAATTTTCCGCTCCTCAACGGTTTTCATTTTTCTTTAATCCTTATTTCCACCCTCAATTAACTCCCCTTATTCAACAAGCCCCTCCCCTGATTCAAAGTTAAAGAAAACCCGCAACCGGAAAAAGAAATTTATCCAGATTTTACATCCAACCAGTCACGAAATCTGTCCCCGAGGAGATTAACCGCCAGAACCACCAGCATGACTGCAATTCCGGGAAAAATCACCATATGGGGGGCCACCAACATATATTGGGCACCATCCCGGATCATACTCCCCCATGAGGGATCTGGGGGTTGGACCCCCAACCCTAAAAATGAAAGACTGGCCTCTGCAATCACGACACCCGCCAAAGAAAAAGTGGCCTCTACTATCAAAGGAGCAAGGGTTAAAGGCAACAGATGTTTTAAAATGATTTGGGTTCGACCTAAACCGATGGCCAATGCCGCTTGAACATGTTCACGCTGTTTGATGGAAATAACCTGGGCCCTGGAAAGCCTCGCAAATCCAACCCAACCAACAACACACAGGGCCATGACGACGTTTTCGATTCCGGGACCTAAAACCCCGGCCATGGCAATGGCCAAAAGAAGGCCTGGAAAGGCTAAAAATATATCCATCAACCTGACCATCCCATGGTCCACCCAACCACCCCAATATCCCGAAAGGGTTCCAACAAAGGTTCCGATCATTAAGGTAATGCCAACAACGCTAATTGAAACCACCAGGGAGGTTGTGGCACCCGCCATCAAACGGTCGGCAATGGAACGGCCCAAATCATCATAACCCAACCAAAACCCTAAACTGGGGGGATTGAGAATTTTTGAGAGATCCATCTGTTCCGGATCTAAATTTAGAAAAGGGCTTCCTAACCCAAGGATGACCCAAAAAAGAAAAACAGTGATCGGAACCCAAAAACCCATGTCAACCCTCTTCGCTTAAACGGATACGGGGGTCCAACCACCCATACACAAAATCAATGCCCGTATTCACCAAAACATAGGTAAGACTAATCATTAAAACGCACCCCTGAACCAATGGATAATCCCGCTTCTGTATCGCCTCAATGGTCAATTGGCCAATTCCCGGCCAGGAAAATACCCATTCAATAATCACCGTTCCCCCCAATAAAGCCCCAAGCTGTAACCCTAAAACGGTTATGACGGGTAGCATGGCATTTCTCAAGGTATGGTACCAAATAACCCGCCACTCCTGAATCCCTTTTGCTCTGGCCGTTCGAATATAATCTTCGCTTAAAATCTCCAATAAGGAAGAGCGGACCATCCGGGACAATATAGCAGACATGGCAAAACCCAGGGTAAAGGCGGGAAGAAAAATGGAAGCGATCCCTTCCCGTCCACTTACAGGGAACCAACCCAATCCATAGGAGAACAATAAAATCATTAAAGGGCCAAGCCAAAAAATGGGTATGGAAACACCTAAAATGGATATCCCGATTGCAAAATAATCCCAGGGAGTTCCCTTGTTCACCGCAGCCACCACCCCTAATGGGAACCCCAATCCCACAGCAACCAAAAGGGAAAAGAACGTTAATTCAAAGGTGACCGGGAAACGTTCCTTTAAAAGGTCAAAAATGGGCCGCTTGGAATGAAGGGACACACCCAAATCCAAATGAAGGAGCCCTTTCATGTACCCCCACCATTGTTGATGAATGGGTTGATTCAACCCTAAAGCCTGTCGGAGGGCCTCTCGGTCAACCGGCCGGGCGGTTTCTCCCAGCATGACCTCCACGGGATCTCCCGGAATCAAGTGAATTAGAAGGAAAACCAAACAACTGACACCCAACATGACAATGGATGCGGAGATTACCCTTGAAAAAAGAAATCGAACCATACACCCGCCTCTTTGATTGAACAGGGTTTATCAATGAAAAAAATTTAAAACCCTTATTGTTTGTTTTTTCTGTTTAAAGAAATCCTGGAAAGTCCATCGTAATTTCCATCCGGGGCCAGTTGATACCCCTCTAAGTTTTTATTTCCAGCGAAAAAATGATCCTCATACCAAAGCGGAATATATGGCAACTGGTCCAAAAGAACCTCTTGGAGGTGGCGGTAAAGGTCCATTTGGGTTTCCCGGGTATCAGCCCTCTGAGCTTGAACAATGAGTTGATCAGCCACGGCATTTTGAAAACGCCCGCGATTTGCTCCGTTGGGGGGAACCGATTCACTATGAAAAATCATATGAAAAATATCCGGGGTTGTGATTCCAACCCAGGTTAGGCTGAACATTTGAAAGCGCCCGCCTTTAATATCCCCATAAAATGTTCCCCAATCATAGCTTCTCACATCCACTTCAAAACCGACCTTCTCCAGTTGGCGCTGAATAATCGTTGCAAGGCGAACACGAAAAGGATCACTGGAGGTTTTATAAGTAATTTTCGGCAACCTTTGTTCATCAAATCCTTCTTGGTTTAAAAAATTTTTGGCCTTTACCGGATTATAGGAATAAAAAATCAAATTCTGATTTCCTGCCCAGTGTTCAGGGGGAAGAAGGGCGGAGGCCGGTCGGGCGGCCCCACCCAAAACATATCGAATCATATCCTCACGATTTAAAGCATGGGCAATCGCCTTGCGTACCCCCAAGCGGCCAACCACAGGATCTTCCATATTGAAACCCAGATAGGTAAAGTTCGATCCCTTCCCTTTGATGACCCGGACACGTTGGTCTTTCGCCAGAAGGGAAACCAGTTCAGGAGGTAGATCGTTTTGCAGCATATCAATTTCCCCCTTTAGTAATTTCAACACCCGCACGGTATGATCCTTTACATATAAAAATTCAAAAATCTGCCCATCAAACATCCGTTTTATTTTCAAAGAACCCTCTTCAGGCCATAACAAAAAGATAAAAGGACCATTTCCAACCGGTTGAGTATGAAATGGATGCTTTTCTTCAATTTTCTTTCGGGGGAGGATTCCCACCCTAAGACGATCCGGGAAAAAGGAGTCCGGACTTTTGAGAAAAATATCAATGTTCCTTGAATCCGGGGTTTCTATTTTTTGGATCGATATAAGGTCCCCTCTGTGGGGGGAAGCATTTTCTGGTTTGAGAATCGATTCCAGTGTAGCTTTTACATCCCCTGAGGTGAATGGGCTCCCATCATGGAACGGTTGAATGGAATCTTTTAAGGTAAAGCGAAATTGGGTGGGAGAAACCCTTTTCCAAACCGCTAAACCGGGAACCGGGAGATTTTGCTCATCAAACTCCACTAACCGCCGATAGAAAAGGCGGTTGAGCCGGGATGAGGTGGCATCTGTGGCATATCGGGGGTCAAATGTAATCGGTGCGCTGGATAACCCAAACCGAAGTGAATTTCTCTCGTAAGGGTTACAGCTGATAAAAGTAAAAAAGAAAATAAAAAGGAAAATAGGAAAGCGTGAAATTTTTAAAAAACCCTTCCCCTTTCTACCTTGAATATATTTTGGTTCGCTCGATATGGATCACCCTCCCGTGGTGGTAGTCACCACCGATAATTGGGAACCGGTCCGAACTTTATTGGGTATATAGAAAAATTGTATCTGTGTCAACAAAACATGGCCCTTCTTTAAAAAGAATTGTCCGGGTCTCTCATTGACAAACAAAAAAATGTTATATAGTCTCTAAGGTCACCCTTCCCTCAGAAATTTACTAGAATCCAATGGATCGAAAAAACGTCAAATTCTCGGTTTGGTATATCGTTTTTGCCCTTTGGGCGATTATGCTTCTTCAAATATTTATTTTCCCCGTTTTTAATCCCACTAAAATCTCCTATAGCGAATTTAAGAAAGCCATCCAATCCGGCAAGGTGGAAGAGGTTTCAATTTCCACTTCGGTCATTCACGGAAAAATGAAAGAGGGGGCGGAAGAGGAAGGGAAGCGCATGTTCGACATCGTTCGGGTGGAAGACCCGGATTTACTCCGTGAACTTGAAGCCGCCAATGTTAAGGTAATCGGTGTGATTGAAAGCACTTTTTTTAAAGATATTCTTTCCTGGTTAATTCCCATTGCCATATTTTTCGCAGTATGGGTCTTTTTGTTCCGCAGATTAGGCCAAGGTCAGGGCGGGTTTATGACCGTTGGAAAAAGCAAAGCAAAAATCTATATGGAAAAAGAGGTCAAAGTCCGGTTTGAGGATGTTGCCGGAGTCGATGAGTCTATTGAAGAATTGCAGGAGGTCATTGAATTTCTAAAAACCCCCGAGAAATTTAGCCGGCTTGGAGGAAAAATTCCAAAGGGAATCCTTTTGGTGGGCCCACCCGGAACCGGCAAAACACTTTTGGCCAAGGCGGTGGCCGGGGAAGCGGCGGTCCCATTCTTCTCCATCAGTGGATCAGAATTTGTTGAAATGTTTGTGGGGGTTGGAGCAGCACGGGTCCGGGACCTTTTCTTGCAGGCAAAAGAAAAGGCCCCCTGCATCATTTTTATCGATGAATTGGATGCACTCGGAAAAGCGCGAGGAATAGGTCCTATGGCTCACGAGGAAAGGGAACAAACCTTAAACCAGCTTCTTGTTGAGTTAGACGGTTTTGACTCCCGAACGGGAGTCATTCTCATGGCCGCCACCAACCGTCCAGAAATACTGGATCCCGCCCTACTTCGTGCCGGCCGTTTTGACCGTCATATTTTAGTGGACCGCCCAGACAAAATAGGCCGATTGGCTATTTTAAAAGTCCATGCCCGTAACATCTCTCTGGGGCCTGATGTTAAATTGGAGGTCATTGCGGGAATGACTGCCGGCTTTGTGGGGGCAGACCTGGCCAATATCATTAACGAGGCCGCCTTGTTAGCGGTTCGAAAGAACAGGGAGGCCGTGGAACAACCTGACTTTGAAGAAGCGGTGGAACGTATCATTGCCGGCCTTGAGAAAAAAAATAGGGTTTTGAATCCCGCGGAAAAAGAAAGGGTTGCCCACCATGAAATGGGCCACGCCCTAGTGGCTCTATCCATTCCAGGTTCTGAAACGGTCCAAAAAATCTCCATCATTCCCCGAGGGGTCGCGGCGTTGGGTTATACCCTCCAGCTTCCCACCGAAGACCGTTTTCTAATGACAGAGTCCGAACTCAAAAATAAAATTGCGGTGCTTTTGGGGGGACGAATGGCTGAGGAAATCGTCTACCAGGAGGTTTCAACAGGTGCACAAAATGATTTGCTCAAAGCAACGGATATTGCTAAAAGCATGGTTAAAGTTTATGGAATGAGTGAGAAGCTGGGGCAAATTTCCTTTGATCGGGATTATCAGCAGCGCTTCCTGCAAATTGGAAGTGAATCCGGGGCGGGAGATTATAGTGAGAAAACCGCAAGGGAAATCGATTGTGAGGTACGAAAAATTATTGATGAACAATACAACCGGGTCAATACCCTTCTCTCAAAACAAAAAGACATCTTAAGGGAGTCCGCACAGCTGCTTCTTAAAAAAGAGACAGTTACCGGGGAAGAAATTAAAGCCGTTCTTTCAAAATATCCTACCCTTTCCAACTAATATTCCCCAGCCCTTTACCTGATTTTCAAATTAAAAATCTATTCTCCCACTTGTAAAAACAAACCCTTTTTCCGGGCAATTTTAAATACCCAAAGAAAAAACAGGGTTCCACCTGTAAGGTAAAGCAGATTTAACCCCATTGCGCTCCAAAAATGACCTGGCATAAATTGGTGGTCCAACAATACAGACCGCATGCCTTCAAATACATGGGCGGCAGGTGTGGCCCAGGCCACTCCTTGAAGCCATTCAGGGAGAACGGAAACAGGATAGAAAACCGCCGCGACCGGTTGGAAGAGAAAAATGACGGCCCAGGCCAGGCTTTCAGCTCCCTGGCCAAAGCGCAGAATTAATGCCGAGACAAACAAACCGATGCTCCAACCCATCAATAAAAGATTGGCAAAAAAGGCCACCAACGGTAAACCCATTTCGAAAATATTAAAGTGGAAAAAAATCTGAGCAAGGACCACCAAGACCCCCACTGCAACCGATGTTCTGAGAAAGCCCACCACCAGTTGACCCGCCATAAATTCTAATGGCGTTAATGGACTGACAAATAAATTCGCCAGGTTTCTGGACCATACCTCTTCAAGAAATGCCAGAGAAACACCGATCTGGGCTCGAAAAAGAACATCCCACAAAATTAAAGCACCCAGAAACAGCTCTAAAAAGTTTGGAAGATCCGATCCCACCCCTTGAAGATATAAGGTCAAAAACCCCCACAACAGCAATTCCATCACCGGCCAGTACACCAACTCAATTAAACGAACCCAAGAGGTCCGGTACAGGAAATAATGCCGTTGAAAAAGGGCCAAAATACGGCGGAGGTTCATGCCTCGGATCCATTCCTTGTAATATCAAGAAAAACCTCTTCCATTGTAGCCCTCCCATATTGTTGTATGAGAATACTGGGGGAGCCTTCTGCCACAGTCCTTCCCTGTTTAAGCAAGATCACCCTGTCGCACATTCGTTCGATTTCCTGCATATTATGAGAACTCATTAAAATCCCGGCGCTCTGTCTATCCCGGTATTGCATAATCCAACGCCGGAGGTGGTCGGCAACATCCGGGTCTAAGCTGGCTGTGGGTTCATCCAATAAAAGGATCTCCGGATCGTTAATCAGCGCCTTTGCCAAAGCCACTCGGGTTTTTTGCCCGGAGGAAAGCTGTCCATATTTTTTATTTAAAAGCGACTCAATATCCATTTCCCTACAGAGAAATTTTATTTTTTCCCTCAACAGGGGAACTCCATAGAGTTGGCCATACACGGATAAATTCTGAAAAACGGTCAATCGGTGGGGGAGATCCACATAAGGGGAGGAAAAATTCATTTTGGTTAAGATCCCCTTTCGGTTTCCATCTCCGGTTTGACCAAAAAAAGAAACGTTTCCTGATGTTGGGGTAATCAGGTTTAACAGCATAGCCAGAATAGTGGTTTTTCCTGCCCCATTGGCACCCAGAAGTCCCACAATTTCCCCTCGGTTTACTGAGAAATTAAGGTCCCTAACCACCCACGAATGGTTAAACCTCTTTCCAAGACCTTCTACCCGTAAAACTTCTTTACCCATGATTATCCTTTTGGAGGGAATAGGTTTTTTCTCTTTACTTTTTAACATTCAAATGGAATTTTGAATCGGGAACAAAATCTTTCCCCAATTTCTTCCATTTTCTTCCTCTTCCTCAAATCCAAAAACCAAAGGTTAAAAAACTGAAAATAGCCCTCTTCATCCCCCCTGTCAACCCATGGCCTTCTTCTCTTGCAGCCCATGTTAAATCCAATGGATTTTCAATTGACATACCGGTGGGAGGACGCTATTCTGAAAATCCAAGCCCATCGCAGTTTTGAAGGGCCTATTATCCCACGCTCTATAATTTAAACCATTTGAAAGGTGAGTAGAATTTTTTCGGAGTCCCTTGCAACAACAATCATTTATCATATGTATAAAGACCACCCCGCCAAAAGAAAATATTTTTTAAAAAAGATAAAGATTTGGAAGATCCTTTTGAAATTTAGAACCATGGGGGGTAAAGGTGCATGTTTATTAATAATCATCGGATTTTTTTCCCTGTTTTATCCTTTCTCATCCCGGGGAAATCCTTCGCCCGAAGAATATCGACAATCCCTTATTACGGAATTAAATACCCTTTTGGAGGAAAATAAAAAAGCACCTTTGGACTCCGTTCTCCTTACCCGATTATCCGGTTTGTACCTGGATATGGGGGATGATCTAAATAGTGGCAAACCTCAACGAATTCAAGCCTATGAAAAAGGAGCCAAAATCGCAGAAAAAGCGATTCACCTCAACAATGCCGATCCCAAGGCCCATTTTTATTATGCTGCGAATTTAGGATCCGCAGCCAGCCTAAAGGGGGTTTTTGCCTCATTGACGACCATACGACAACTCCAAAACCACGTGGACCGTGCCCTTGAATTAAAGGAGGATTACCCTCCCGCTCTCCATATGAAGGGGATGCTTTTGGAGGAGCTTCCCTGGATATTGGGTGGGGATTCTAAAGAAGCCTTAGAATTTCTTCAAAAAGCCGTTGCCGCGAAAACCAATTACGCCAAGGCCCGTCTCGATTTGGCAAAGGCCTATATCAAACGAAAAAATAACCAAGACGCCCGAATTGAGCTGATTCGGGTCATTCATATGGCCGCTCCGTCAAATTATTATTCCTGGTATCACCATAACAAACCGGAAGCGGAAAAACTCCTATTTAAGTTAGATCAGTCAGAAAAATTTAAAACAGTGGAAAAGGTAAAAACTGAATGACTAAAAGTCACATGAGGAGACTCCCTGTATGAAGCGAAATGTTTTTATCGGATTCCTCTCTTTCTTTATAATTTTTTCCGTTTTCTTTGAATGGAAAAACGCCTTTCCGGAAACCCCGGACCTTACCCCGGGAATGGCTTTATCGTTTATCCGGCAAACCCACGAATATTCAAAAATCACCTCCCAAATCCAACTTCATCAGGACGGTTTCCAAAAAGGATATGATCAAGGATTCTGGTCAGGAGGGATCATCGAACCCGATGAATCTGTGGTTTCCATTCCCCCAGAAGTGAAGCTGACCCCTAAAGGACTGCTATTTTTCAAAAATATAAACATAAACCCGAATGGGCCAAGTTTCGTAACTCTCCAAAAATCTCAATTACCGTTAACGGAAATTAAAAACCTGACCCATTTGAATAGGGAGCAACCCGCCGTCAATGTGGAATTCTCATGGCAATATGATACCTCCCCATCAACAGTAAAAAGATTTATTGTAGAAGGAGGATTGGGAACTGCCATCCTTCACCACACCCCAGAAGGTTGGAGAATGGAAACCATTCGTCTCGATTTTTCAAAAAGGCCAGCCCCGATCTCCCCTGAAGAAAAGCAATTGGAGGAAAAGGACAAAAATGAGCAGGACACTCTTCGGAAAAAGAGGGAAGAAGAAAAAAGGGCCGAAAAGATAAAATATTGGTCCCTCCTTAGGGAATCCAAAACTCCTTCCGAACAAATCGGAGCATATCAATTTCAATTTACAACGTTTGATCAGGCCACCTCCATTATGCGGGCCTATGATTTCACAGCCCAAATTTCCAATGTTGACTTAAAGGTTGATGGGTCGGAGACCACGGGCTTAGCAAAATTAAACTACCGATTCTCCCTTTGGTATAATGATATTCAGGAAATTTCACAGGGGTTTGACCCGGAAACCAGCCACCATTGGATCCAAATTATAAGTAAATATGGGAGACGGGTGGAATGGAAAGCAGAAGAAAAAGGAATAATTGATGAGGTCTTCAAAACCCTTAAAACGGCCCATTCACGATGGACGGAAAAGTACGGTAAACTCATTGGTCAAAACAGCCCATAAAAAAAACCTTCACCCATTATCTCCATCCGCTTGAATGATTAGAAAGAAAGTGTTTTCTTTCCTAAACTCCCGTTAAACCCTCTTCCAACGCATATTTCACCAAGTCCGAAATCCGATGAATATTCAGTTTTTTTCATGATTTGCTTGCGGTGGGTTTGAACCGTCTTTTGACTAATGCCAAGGACCTTTGCAATTGCATTGTTGGTGTGCCCTTTGGCCAGAAGTTGAAGAACCTCCCATTCCCTTCCGGTTAACACCGGAAACTGGTTTTTAATTTCTTTTCGTTTTTTGGTTACTAAATATTCATCCACCAGTTTTCGGGAAATGGAGGGACTCAAATAACAATTTCCTTTATAGGTCTCCTGAATGGCATGGAGCAGTTCCTCCACTTTGGAGTCTTTTAAAATATACCCATCGGATCCGGCTTCCAATGCCCTTCTTAAAAATAATTCATTGTCATGCATGGTTAAAATCAGTATTCTTGTCTTTGGGCATGTCCGGCTAATCATCCGGGTCCCCTCTAACCCATTTAAACCCGGCATTGAAATATCCATTAAGACAACGTCCGGTTGAAGTTGCGGAACCTCCCTAATCCCATCGCGGGAATTACAGGAGGTCCCCACTATGACCATAGAAGGATCATCAGAAATTAATTTTTCCAGCCCTTCCAGAAAAATTCGGTGATCATCTATTAGAAAAACTTTTACCACCGTTGCCCCACTTTCCATTGATGACATTAAAGGATGAATTAAAATAAACCCACCTAAAAAATAGGATGAATACCCCATTATAAATTAATTCTCAATGGCTATTTTTATTATAAAGAAAAAACCGAAAATCAATCAAACTATTTAATGAAATATTTTTCCCCGGATAAATGATTTTGGTCCAAATGGTTCTTTCCCATAGATCCAATTTATATAAGAAAAATCACAACCCATTAAATCGTTTTTGATTGAGTCGCCTCTTCAGATGCTTTCCTTAACATTCCTTGGAAAATTTAGCCTTCAGAATTGGTGATGATGGAAGGAAACCCGGTTATTCCCTAAACGATGGGTCATGATAGGGAATTAGGAAGTTTTATTTGAAGCAACTGGACCAAGGTCCCCTCAAAGTAGCCAGCTTTGGTCCCTCCTTTCAATCAAAAAGCCATGGAGGGGAACATTAGAACGCCCTTGAACAAATGAGGAACTTTAAAGAAAAGGGTCAGGGGCCGGCCACGGGCATACGCTTAAACCGGCTCCGGGCGAAATTCCTTTCTGTCCCAAACAAGGTGGGCCAGTGAGTTCTTGCCCTTTTTCTTAACCGAATACATCAGATCATCGGATGTTTTAACCACCATCCGCGTGTCATCTGGCGGCTGGTCGTAGGTAACCATACCAATGCTGAAGGTGACCCGCTCGCCGGGATCCCTCATTTGTTTGAGTAGTTCCTCGCGGATCTTATTGATCACATCCCGCGCGCCCTTTGAATCGGCCTCCGGAAAAAGGATCGCAAATTCGTCTCCCCCCATTCTAGCGATGCAGTCAGTGCTCCGCGTGTAGTTTTCATCGATGCCGTTATGGATCGAAGAAGATTATCCCCCGCGGTGTGCACATAAAGATCGTTAATGGTTTTAAAATTATCAAGATCAATATAGGCCAGGGTAAAGGGGCTGCGGTACCTGTGGGAACGGTTGATCTCCTCCTCGAGGCGAATGTAGAATGCCCTACTGTTGGAAGTTTCGGTCAGAAAATCAATATGGGCCAGGTCGTTCAATTTTTCGGTCTTGTTCTTCAGGCCGGAAAGCAATGAGGCAATAATGATGAAAAAAGCAAGCCTTACGGAACCGTTCCAGTATAATACAGGGGAATGGGCAGTCAGGCCGATGGTTGCATAGTAGGTGGATGCCCAGGTCAGGGCGGACAGAACCGAGATAACTCGCCCCGCCCTCTCACCAGCGTACCAAGCCGCAAAGCCAATAGGAATGATGTAGAAAATGGAGAGGGACGTGTTGGGATAGACGCAACAATACAACGCTCCCACCAAGACCACCAGTAGCAGGCTGACGGCTATCAGAAGGGGCATGGGTTACCGTTCGAACCATCTATTCAGCCCATCCTTAAGGTTCATTTTAATTTAAAACGTTGTCAAAACAGTCCCAAGGAAGCCGGCTACAATGCAGGGAAACTCACCTTATCAGTTAATCCGTTTCTTGGGAAAAGGTCATTCAATATTTAACCGGTGAAATCTGAAACACTAGACTTAATTTACCTAGTCTTAAATGGTCCCTTAATAACAATCCGTATCTGGCTTTTCGAAGTATAATACCCCGGCTGAGGGTGCAGCCGAAACATTATTATAGTTGGTGTATCTAGACTTTTCAATCCACATATTACTCCCTATGATTGGTCTTTTTATAAACAGTTTCCATTAGGAATCGGCACCTCATATAATTTAAAAAACCTACTCCATTTTTTTGAAAACACCCCATCCCAGATTTTTTTCTTTCCACCCCCTCCTGACATTTTGCCTTTTTTCCCTTTTTCTAAAAAAACTTTCCCCGCAAACTCCTTCTAAAAGACCTCTTTCCCGGAAACTGATTGAGGAAAAAATTTTCCTTTTTTATTTTTTTTAACCACTAGGGTTTATTTCAAAAGAGTTGACACTTTTTTGAGCAGATTGGTACCATGTGGGTCATGAGTCGAGTATTAATTTTGATTACACTTCTTTTGGTCAGCACCACGTTGTGGTTTATCGAATTCGTATATCTATGGGTTTACCTGACCGGTACGGTTGTTTTATACATACTTGTTTTAATCATTATCATGATTTGGACCTTTAACTCTTCCATCCTATATGCCTTGCTAAAGCTGGTCCCTTTAGCTGCACTGAATGCTCCCCTCGCCTGGGGTCCAAAAAAGAAAGATATGGAAGAGGAAGTTCATCTGGAATCCGTTCGATCCCGCTTTTCTGTGGCACAGGAATTCACCACATTCGGAATTTGTATCGCTGCTTTACTCTGGCTCCTCCGAATGGTCTTCCTGAATGAAGATGGGTATTAAAACCCACAAATACACCACCCCTAAAGAAAAGTCCCTCTAGGATGATCTGCCACTAAAAGCCCATTTTTCGAAACCCAAGGGGAAACGACCTTTTCCCTTTTAGAAAATGGACGGGAGTAATATTTTTTTGGTATGATACAGTATTAATAAAAATTTACTCTATTTCCATTTTGGCCTTGATTGTTTACTTTAAAGGAGAAAAGCGTTGAACATAAATGAGTTAAATGAATTACTCAAAAGAAAGATCCTTGTAATGGACGGGGCCATGGGAACGGCCCTCCAGGATAAAAACCTAACCCCAGAGGATTTTGGGAGTCCTTCTCTGGAAGGGTGCAACGAAATTTTAAATATTACCCGCCCCCAGGTCATCCAAAGCGTTTATGAAGCCTATCTCAATGCCGGATCCGATATTATTGAAACCAATACCTTCGGGGCCACCTCCATTGTTCTGGGGGAATACCAATTAGAAGACAGGGTCACGGAGATCAACCGAACCAGTGCACAATTGGCTCGCGAAATAGCAGACCGGTTTTCCACCCCTGAAAAACCCCGCCTGGTGGCGGGTTCAATGGGGCCGACCACCAAAACCATTTCGGTTACCGGAGGGGTTACCTTTGATCAATTAGTGGGGGCATTTCACCAACAGGCAAAGGCCTTGATTGAGGGGGAAGTGGATCTCCTCCTTTTAGAAACGGCCCAAGACACACTCAATTTAAAAGCTGCGGCCATTGGGGTCAACCAAGCCCAACAGGATCTCGGAACAAATCTTCCATTAATGGTCTCCGGAACCATCGAACCCATGGGAACCATGCTGGCGGGTCAAGGGGTAGAAGCGTTATACACCTCTCTGGAACACCTTCATCTTTTTTCAATCGGTTTAAACTGCGCCACGGGCCCAGAATTCATGACCGATCACCTCCGTTCTCTTTCCTCACTTGCAAATTGTTGGGTCAGCGTCTACCCCAACGCCGGACTTCCCAATGAAGACGGCCTTTACGAAGAAACCCCGGAAAGCCTTTCACAAAAATTATCCAGGTTTGTTGACCAAGGCTGGGTCAATATCATTGGAGGATGCTGTGGAACCACCCCCGCCCACATCAAGACCATTGTTCAAATGGTGGATGGAAAAAAACCGAGAGTCCCTACAGCCCTAAAAAGGCTGGCCATATCCGGAATTGACTTTTTACCCATTGAGGAGGAAATCCGTCCTGTTTTGGTGGGAGAACGAACCAATCAAACCGGTAGCCGAAAATTTAGAGACCTCATTGAAGCAGAACAGTTTGAAGAAGGCGCTGAAATCGGCCGTAAACAGGTGAAAAGCGGTGCCCATATCCTCGATGTGAATATGGATAGCACAAACCGGGATAATGCCAAAGACATGGACGAATTTCTCAAAATTCTCACCAAAAAAATAAAAGTTCCTATCATGATTGATTCCACCAACTCAGACGTAATTGAGGCCGGTCTTAAAAATTGCCAAGGAAAATCTGTCATCAACTCCATCAATTTGGAGGACGGGGAGGAACGGTTTGAAAAGGTAGTTCCCCTTTTAAAAAAATATGGTGGAGCGGTTGTGGTGGGGTGTATTGATGAAACCGGACAGGCGATTCAACGCCAGAGAAAACTGGAAATTGCAAAACGTTCCTATGGTCTTTTGGTGAACAAATATGGTCTGCCTCCAACGGATTTAATTTTTGACCCCTTGGTCTTTCCCACTGCTTCCGGGGATAAATCCTATGACGGGTCCGCCCCTGAAACCCTCGAAGCGGTCAAACTCATTAAGCAAACGTTTCCGGAATGTAGAACCATTCTGGGGATAAGCAACGTATCATTTGGTTTACCCCAAGCCGGCCGGGAAATTTTAAACTCCGTATTTCTCTACCACGCGGTCAAAGCAGGACTTGATTTCGCCATTGTCAATTCAGAAAAACTGGAACGCTACCCTTCAATTGCCGAAGAGGAGAGAAAGCTTTCCGAAAATCTTCTTTTCTGGAGAGGGGATGATCCTGTCACCGCTTTCGTCAGTGCATTTCGCCACAAAAAGCCCAAAGAGAAAAAATCCCGCATAGAAATGCCATTGGACGAACGGTTGGCTTCTTATATTATTGAGGGGTCAAAAGATGGTTTGATTGAAGATTTAAACGAGGCACTCAAAGACAGAAAACCTTTAGAAATTATAAACGGTCCTCTGATGAAAGGCATGAGTGAAGTAGGAAGACTTTTTAATAATAACGAATTGATTGTGGCGGAAGTTCTCCAAAGTGCGGAATCAATGAAAGCATCGGTGGCCCACCTGGAGCAGTTCATGGAAAAAAATGAATCTAATATTCGAGGTAAAATTATTCTGGCAACCGTTAAAGGGGATGTTCATGATATTGGGAAAAACCTGGTTGAGATCATATTGGGCAATAACGGATACCAAGTGATTAATTTGGGAATTCGAGTTCCTCCCGCCGAATTGATTAAGGCATATCAAAAAGAAAAACCCGATGCGGTGGGTTTATCAGGTTTGCTGGTTAAATCCGCCCAGCAAATGGTAGTCACCGCACAGGATTTTAAATCAGCGGGAATGGAAATTCCCCTTTTGGTGGGGGGAGCCGCACTCAATCTCAAATTTACCGCAACCCGTATTGCCCCTGAATACTCAGGGCCGGTATGCTATGCAAAGGATGCCATGCAGGGATTGGATTTAGTCAATCAGCTCACCGATGAAAACTTAAAAGAGGGCCTGCTAAAGAAGATAGAAAAAGAAAAACTGTTCCTTCAGAAAAGTGTTGAAACCACGGCAAAAGCCGCAGCCCCAAAGGAGCCCTTCAAAGGCCTTTCGGTGAAACCCTCCCGGGATCTGCCATCACCCCCCGACTTTGACCTTCACGCCTTACAGGATGTCAGTCTGGAAAAACTATTTTCTTTTATTAACCCGACGATGTTGTATGGAAAACATCTTGGACTTCGGGGAGGATTTGAACAACTCTTATCCAAGGGGGACGACAAAGCAATAAAATTAAAAGCCCAGGTGGAAACCCTCCAAAAAGAACTGATTCGAACCCATGGGATGGTGGCCAATGGGGTTTATCGGTTTTTCCCCTGCCAGGGTCGTGGTGAGGATCTCATCCTATATGATCCGCAAAATAAAAAACAGATTATTGAAACCTTTAACTTTCCTAGACAAGGTGCGGGGGAGAGGCTTTGCCTTTCTGATTATAGTCGGTCGGCTTTATCCGGTGAATTGGATTCCATTGCCCTTTTTGTTGTAACCTGCGGAAAGGGCATTCGGGAATTTTCGCAAACCTTAAAAGAGGAAGGAGAATATTTAAAATCCCACATCCTACAAGCCCTCGCCATTGAATGTGCGGAAGCTTTTGCGGAATGGCTTCACCAAAAAATTCGGAGCGATTGGGGAATAGGTGATCCCCCCACTCTGTCCATGAAAGACATTCTCAAGAATAAATACCGGGGGGTCCGGGTCAGTTTTGGGTATCCTGCCTGCCCCAATTTGTCCGATCAAAGAAAACTGTTTAAATTGTTGGAACCCTCCCAAATCGGTGTAGAATTAACGGAGGGAGATATGATGGACCCCGAGGCGTCGGTTTCCGCTCTGGTATTCCACCATCCCGAGGCAAAATATTTCCGTGCGGACGAATAACAGGAGGAAAACCCTCACCTCCTAAACAGGGATCTCAAAGGCGTTAAAAAAATAAGGAATCTCAAAATCTGCCGATGATTTTGAATCGGACCCATGAACCACATTATGCTCAATTCGAGACCCAAAATCTTTCCGTATGGTCTCCGGGGCAGCTTCCTTGGGATTGGTTGCCCCCATTAACTCCCGATTCTTTATGATGACATCCTCCCCCTCCAATACCATCACGACACAATTTCCGGAAGACATAAAATCCGTCAGGCTTTCATAAAAAGGTCTTTCACGATGAACGAAATAAAACCCCTTTGCCACCTCTTTGGTCATTCGGACCAATTTCATTGCAATAACACGAAACCCCTTGTTCTCATACCGGCGAATAACCTCCCCAATCAAATTCTTTTTTACCCCATCCGGTTTAATAATAGCCAACGTTCGTTCAATCACTTTTTTCCCTCCATTGTTCTCGTCTAAATAAGGCCCATAAAATAACGGAAACGGAAAAGGGTGTCAATGGACCCATAAATTATAACCCAATGGAACTAATGATTGACATATAATCCAATTTGAGTTAGCTTTACAGTGGGTTACGTAGTTGCACCCATTTCCTTCCAAGGTTTTTTTTACAAAAGGAAGTTTTCTCAAAAAAAAGGTTTAACCTATTAATTTTGACGATTCACCTTTCTGTAAAAGAGAATATTTGAAAAGGCTGAAGACCCAACCTCACGCGTTATTGAAGTCCCTTTCTATCTTTTTCCTCCCTTTATTTACCCTCACTCTTTTCTCTGCCGTTGAGGTTTCCGCTGCAGAAAAAAGTAATTTTCAAAAAGGACTAAATTGCAAAAACCGTTTAATGAAATCTGAATCTAAGAAACGGTTCCGCCATTCATGGGAGCAATGTATCCGATATTTTGTCAAAGCGGCCAAAACGGAAAGAAACCCTAAAAAAATCGAAGAATCCCTTTTCCGTACCGCCAAGCTTTATGAAGGCCTCAATCGATACTCCGGTAAAAGCCATGACAAAAGAAAAGCCATTGACCAATATAGGCAATTGGTAAAACACTACCCCAAAGGACGGTTTTTCAAAACCTCTCGGCGATCATTGGCTTCTTTGGATGGTTCCTCTCTTCCCTCAACTTCCCCCTCAACAACTCCCACGCCCCCTCCTGCTAAGCCCATAATGGTCAATCTTGTGAATTATTGGTCATTTCCATCCTATACCCGGGTAGTGGTCGAGCTGTCTGAGGAAGCGGAATTCCGGTCAGAACGACTGGAAAAACCGGAACGCCTATTTATCGATTTCAAAAATGCCTACCTTCCAAGAAAAATGCACAATAAACCCATTCTTATTAAGGATGGGGTTTTAAAGAAGGTCAATGTGGCTCAATTTGATCCCCAAACGGTTCGCCTGGTTTTAAACTTGGACCAGATTAATAATTTTCGTATTGTCCCGTTTGAAAACCCAAACCGGATTATTATTGACGTGTACGGGAAAAATTCCCAGGTGAGAGATGCGGCGTTCAACCCGCCCCAACAGTACCAAACCGCCGAGGTTCCCAAACGAACCAATGGTGAAATTACCCTCGCACAACAATTGGGACTGGGAATTAACACCATTGTTGTTGATCCTGGACACGGGGGAAAAGATCCCGGCGCCATTGGGCGAAGCGGAGTCATGGAAAAAGATGTGGTCTTAGACATTTCAAAACGTCTAAAAACCCTTTTGGAAAAAAATCTTGGGAAAAAGGTCATTTTGACCCGGGAAACGGATATTTTTATTCCCTTAGAGGAACGAACACAAATGGCCAATGCACAAAAGGCGGATTTATTTATTTCCATTCATACCAATTCAAGCCCAAAACGAACCACCCGTGGAACCGAGATCTATTTGGTAGGACAATCCACCGACCGCCCGGCCATGGAAACCGCGGCTAGAGAAAATAGCGCTTCGGAGCGGGCCATGAGTGACCTGGAACTTATTCTTAATGATCTTTTAGAAAACACCAAAATCGATGAATCTTTGGAATTGGCCCACCTGACCAGCCAGTCTTTCCATAAAACCGTTGGATCTAAATACAAAAATGTGGTTAACCTCGGGGTTAAGAGAGCTCCCTTTTATGTTCTGATAAATGCCAGCATGCCAAGTATTTTAACGGAAATCTCTTTTATCAGTAATCCGCAGGAAGAAAAAAGGTTGAAAAATGAAACCTACCGCCAAAAAGCCGCAGAGGCCCTTTATCAAGGGATTAACCAATATATTGCCTCCATCAAAGTTGCCTCCATACGTTAAACATATTTTTCAAATTTTTGTTCCATAAGCCTTTCTTCTATCCGATTTTTTTAATAAAAATTGAGAAAAGGCCGATAAAGCATGCCCCGAATCAAACTGACTTTGGAATACGATGGAACCCAGTACTTTGGATGGCAAAGGCAGCCCACCCTTCCCACTATACAAAAAGTTCTTGAAGATAAAACGTCCCAAATTTCCCAAGATAGGATTCAGGTCATTGGGGCGGGAAGAACGGATGCTGGAGTTCATGCAAAAGCCCAAGTGGCACATTTTGACACCCAATCTAAGATGACCCCCCTCATGTGGCAACGGGCATTAAATGGAATTCTCCCCCCTGATATTTCCGTTATTAAAACAGAAAAGGTTCCTCAACATTTTCACTCCCGCTATTCCGCCATTCGAAAATGCTATCAATACACTATCCTTAATCGCTCCTTTCCCTCCCCTTTTTCCAGAAACCATGCTTGGTGTATATTTTCCCCCTTAAATGTTTCAAAAATGCGGAAAGGCGCAGACATGTTTAAAGGAAAACATGATTTTAATTCCTTTCGTTCCTCCTCCTGCAATGCCAAACATACCCTCATTACCCTTCGACGATTGGACATTGATAAAAAAGGAGAATTTATTTTTCTGACTTTTGAAGCCCGGTCTTTTCTGATGCACATGGTTCGGCATCTCGTTGGATATTTAGTCACCCTGGGCCAAGAGAAAATCACTTTAAAAGACCTTAAAGGCTTTTTAAATGGCTCCTTTCAAAAACATTCCCAAACAGCCCCTCCCCATGGCCTTTGCCTCCTTCATGTAAAATATCCTAAGTGACTGAACCTTAGGATCTTTTTCTTTTCTGATAAAAATGTGCCGTAATTTTTTTCACAATTTCTTGACAGGGAAAAATACAGTACGTTATAGTTAAGTAGAGGAGAAACAATGACAGAAGAATTCGAAAATGGAAGGTTGAGAAAACTCGTGAAGGAACTGGTGGACACCATCAACAATGTTTTCTCTGATAGTTCCCAAATAAAAAAAGCGCTGAAAGAAATTGAAGAAGAAGGTTACCGGATCGATATTGTATTGGCTTCGATTACACGCATTCACCGAAAGGATGATGAAGGAACTCCCCCCGAACTGGTTTACGAATTCAACCCCTTTGATAAAGCTTTTTTACAATCCCTCAAAATCCGTTTGGATTCGGGGGAAAATAATCCCTCTTCTGAATAAAACTTTTTCTTCTTATCCTGCCTTTTTCCTCTAAAAAGATCCAAAAAATTCCAAATTTACATTGACAAAAACGGAACGTCTTTGTTATCGTAGCCACCCAGGTGCCGAGATAGCTCAGTCGGTAGAGCAGAGGCCTGAAAAGCCTTGTGTCGGCGGTTCAATTCCGTCTCTCGGCACCAGTTTTTTGAAGACTTAGAGGAGTTTTTGAATTTTCTTTTTCGCTGTTTTTCCCATTTGCTACCATTTTTTAAATTTTCGTCTTTAATTCCCAACGCAAAACCCGATAACTTATCCGCAGATACCGTATTCACTCCTTCCATAAGATGACCATAACCATCCATTGTCACCTTAAACGATGAATGTCCAATTTGTTTTTGAATATATTTTGGGTGTTCATTATTTTTAATTAAAAGACTGGCAAAGGTGTAGCGTAAATTTTAGATTTGTCATTCCTTTAGGTTTCTTTTGCCTTTTGGTCCATTAACTTTTGGGTTTCTTCCATCATGTTCCTCAGCCATTCAATGATTGCCAAATAATATTCATTGACACCTTTATAGGCTAATCCAGTTTCCCTGACAATCTTGTTGACGTGTTCCTCATGATCACGCACCTCCCACGGCTTTTCATCCGGAGGGGTTTCTAAAAACTTAATCCTTTCCTCACGCATAGAGGTTAGAAGTTCAACACGCCCGGGGGATTTAATGTTTTTAAAAATGTATTCCAGTTCTTCAGAAACGGATTTTGGCAATCCGTATCCATCTAACTTTTCAACCGCCCAAGTGTCTAAGCCGGTTCGTTCCATTATAAATTCCGTTTGTTTGTCTTTGTTAAATTGCATTTTTAAATTTTCGATCGGATCATCCATTTTTTTTACCCTCCCGGAATCATAATCAACCCGTGGTTTACTCCTTCAAACCCGTGTAAGGTAATTATTTTATCATCCATCAATCCAAAAAAACCACGTTCATTTTCCCGATCATCAACAACAAAAAAAATTTTTTCCTTTTAAAACCTTGTTTACCTGATTTTCTTCCCCACCATAATATCTCTCTTAAAGAAAACCAATTTTCACCTACGAAACCCTCCCTCAGGGCCAATACAATTAATAATTCCACCTGTTTACGGTTTATCATGGCTTATTTCTTTTCTATTCTATCCCTTAAAGTTCTTGAAAAGGGATCCCCATATGAATTTTTCCCTCTTTTATTCTATGTTGTAAGTGAGACTGAGGAGAAAAGAAACGGCACTTATTTTACAATCACCGTAATTTTAATACCCTTTTTTGGGGTCGGTATAATATATCAGGAGGAGGGAATTTCGGACACCGGAGGACATGGAAACCACTTCCCGGCCGTGCCAACTCTTCCCCGAAACGGAAAACCCGTACCCGCTGTTGGGTAGGAAGGAAAATTGCTTTACTTTTTCAAACTGACGTTTCAGGATCAACATTCCTCCAAGGGAATATTTTCTTTTATACAGGGCTGTACCTAAATCTTCCTGGGAACGGTCTTTTGGCAGATAAAATTGGAGGGTCACAATTTTCTTTTTCACATCAGGGTGAGGGGCGATTTTATATCCACCCACATCCCGAATAATGGCCGGTTTCGGGTAGGCCTCAATTTCTTTTAAAGCCTCGCGGGATACCTTGAAGCGATCGGTAAGGTCTACAGATAGCATATCAAAGACCTGATTTCTTAAACTGTCGGATTTTAATGCATCTGCAATTCCTAACCAAAATTCCCCCTTGGATTGCTTTAAAACCGAAACCCCTTCATCACTGATTTCCAATAAATCCCGGGTGCTGGTCCCGTCCGCCCGGGCATATTTTTTTAGGGAAAGTGCACGGTAATCTTTCGAGTCGGGAAGTTGTTCAAGTAAGTTGGCATAGAGGCTTTCCGGAAAAACGTTCTCCATATAAAAATGGGAGAAGGGATCATTGACCGTTTTTGTTTTCTTAAGGGTCCCCAGCAAATGGCCCAAAAAAGATTCTGAAACCCCTTTTCGATTAAAGACTTGGGTATTCTCCATATTTTATTCTTTGTTTAATCCAAGTTTGATTTTTATCAAATTTTAGGAACCTGTATGAGGTTGATTTCCAGAATAGAAAATAAACAGAGGTATGTCAATTGATAATCGAAAGATCTCACTACTGTCCCAACGTTATACAAATAAATTCAATTGGTTATCGTCATCAATGGTTTCATCTTCGTAATCAATCGAAGAAAGCGCTTGTAATATTGGGGTTTTTTCGAACAGCGACACACTCAAAA
>Ga0214471_10000131_pt1 | contig 73480 bp, 64 predicted proteins | sample RVTome_5_FD_207665 | JGI IMG/M metagenome (GOLD analysis project Ga0214471, IMG submission 207665) | Soil microbial communities from uranium-contaminated site in the Upper Colorado River Basin, Wyoming, United States - RVT142D155 | ecosystem: Environmental > Terrestrial > Soil > Contaminated >... | reverse complement strand
TTGTGGTACATTGACTTTGAGTTCCATCATGGCGTTTTCCTCCTGGGTTAGGGTTGCACACTTTATCTTGGTTGGAAAACGCCATTTTTTCAACCCTCAATTTCACACATAATACTTTACACTATCGGTTGCACTAGCGATTATGGCAGCCTTGAAGAAGAAGGGGTATATCGTCCAGCCCTTTAAGGTCGGGCCAGACTTCTTAGATCCCTTACATCATACCTGGATTACGGGGCGAGCATCTCGAAACTTAGATGGTTGGATGCTGAGTCAGGAAAATGTATTGAAAACCTTCCAATATGGGTGCCGTGGAGCGGATATCGCAATCATAGAAGGGATGATGGGGCTTTTTGATGGAAAAGATATAACCTCTGATTCAGCAAGTACGGCGGAAATCGCAAAATGGCTGGGAGCCCCCGTTTTATTGGTCGTAGATGGGTCCGGGTTGGCCAGAAGTCTTAAGGCTCTACTCCAGGGATTTAAAAATTTCGACAGGAGTTTGTCGCTTTCAGGAGTAATTTTTAATCGGGCAACAAATAAATCTCATCTTGATTGGTTAAAGGACATTGCTGTAGATGACTTACCGAGTTTTGGTGGGTTGCTAAATGATTTGAGGATTCAAATTCCCGAACGCCATTTGGGCCTCATTGGACCAGAATCAAAGGGCATTGAAGGGTTCAATATCAACGTCCTCATTCAAATGGCAGATTCTTTTATAAACTTAAAAGAAATTGTCAATGTCGCACAGTCTGTTCTCCCTCTGAAATCCATGATGGAAAATCAATATATTTACCAACCCCGATGCCGAATTGCTGTTGCTCGAGATGCGGCCTTTCATTTTTATTACCAGGATAACCTGGATTTATTACAAAAAGAGGGGGCTGAATTGGTTGAATTCTCCCCTGTTCATGATGAAGACCTTCCAAGGAATATTCACGGCATTTATATAGGTGGGGGCTATCCGGAATTGTTTCTTAAAGAATTGTCGGGGAATCAAGCGATGAAAACCGCCGTTCGGGATTTTGTAGAGGCAGGAGGACCGGTTTATGCGGAATGCGGCGGAATGATGTATGTAACCGACGAAATTCGGACGGTTTCAAATGAACGTTTTGAAATGGTTAGCGTGATTCCCGGATGTGTTCAAATGGAGCATAAACTATCCGCTCTCGGTTACATAGAGGTTGAGGCCACAGATGAAAATCCTTTTATGAAAAAAGGGGAAAGAGCAAGGGGGCATGAATTTCATTTTTCAACCTGGGAAAAAAGTCCACTGAAAAAAAGAAGGATAAAGGCAGGGTATTTGGTTCAAGGAAATGGAAACCCCAGGAAGGAGGGTTATATATATAAAAACCTGTTGGGCAGTTATATTCATTTACATTTTGGTTCCAATCCTGGAATAGCTAAATCATTTGTCGAACAGTGTGAGAAAAGGGAAAAAAAGTTTTAAAAAAGTGGTTCTAAAAAAGTTCACTCCCTTTCACTTTACCGACCACCACCGTGCCACCACTTTGTATAATCACCCTTTGTCACCGTTAGTATCCTCTCATTACCGTTGGCGGCTATTTTATTCGTAAACTTTGCCAAGACGAGGGTAGGGGTGAAGGTGTACAACCCGACCGCTTGTCCCGTAAGGATTCTTCTTCGAAGTCCAATCTTGTTTTGATTCGCTGGCCTTGCCAGCAAATCACTTTGTGATCAAACCTGTTTGCCATTAGGGAAAAGGGCCGTTTATGCGAAAAACGGTGGGGATTCAGGACTTACGAAATGGTTCGTAGACGATGTTGAGCTTGACCACCCGCTTGAAGTTTTTAAAATCGAGATCGCGCGTCACCAGCGTGGAACGGTGATCCAGACAGTTCTGGGTGATCAGGGTGTCTGCCAATTTTGCCTTGTGGCCACTTCGAAGCATTCTGTCTCTCAAAAGCCCGGCTCGAACCCAGAAGCCATCCAGAATTGGAAGCACCGGGATTTCAAGAATAACCTGTCGGACCTCGATGGGGAGATGTGGATCGCTGAGCAGTTCGGTGACCACAACGGGAGATAGAACGGCTACCTGATCCGAAAAGGCCCGGTCTACCAGATCCACATCGTTTCCGGTTCGGCCTTCCAAATAGGCGATCAGTGAGCTGGTATCGATACAGAGCATCAGTCTTTCCTGAGGGCCGATAATTTCACTGTGAATTTGACCTTGCCTTTCAACTCCCTGAGCCGGGCATAAGCGCCGCCTGCGGCGACGAGTTCGAGCCCGCGGCGAATCGTCGGTGTGATTCCTTCCCGGGTGGCCTTGGTGGCCCGGGCCAAGAGGTCTTCCGGGACCTCAACGGTCAGCTTTCTAGTCTTCATTGATGTTCTCCATGGATATGAGTACAAATCTGTCGATAGTTCTAATTTACCATATTCAACACCATATGTAAATATGGTATCAGACGGGAATATACGGATTATTGACGTGTGGATTGCGGGTACGATAAAAGGCGAGGGTAGGAAGTCGGGGCCGGGCCAAGGTAAAGGATTGAAATTTTTATGTAAGAATTAAAAAATGGCCCAAAAAATGGGCTTAAACGGATTTTTTGGGGTTAAAAAGAGTGTTATAAGGAATCGGTCTGTATCCAGGGCCAATCGACATTAAATTCCCCTGCTTCTTATAACAATCTTTTTAGGGACGAAAAAAGGTTTCTAAGACTCAAAAACGCCTGTATTTTGGATGTTTAACCTTTCATATCAAATTGTTAGCTTGGTCCGACCCCGACTCGGTATGAAATTACCCTTGGTCGATTTTGCCAAAGGCGGGTCTGGAGATAAAACATTAACTTTCAAGCCACCTCTAACCGTGTGACCTTGAGGCGTTTGTTTTTCTGTTTGGCCTGCCAAAGATCATATGCCGTTTGCATATTCAGCCAACTCTCGGCAGTCGTATTTGTTGCAAGGGCAAGTCTGATGGCCATGGTTGGGCTTACCCCAATGTGGCCGTTTAGCAACTGGGAAAGGGTCTTACGTGTTATGCCCAAGGCTTTTGCAGCGCGGGTCACGGATAGATCAAGGGGAAGAAGACATAATTCCTTTAGCGTTTCACCCGGATGGGGGGGATTATGCATCATTGGTTAAACCTCCTTCAATGGTAATCCACGTAATCGACGTTCCAGGCAGCGTGTTGGTAGAACTCGAATATCACACGCCAATTTCCGCTTACCTCAACCGTCCAATAACCTTTCAATTTTCCCGTAAGCTTATGCAGTCTGAGACCCGGAAGATCCATGTCTTGGGGTTCGTGAGCAGCATCGAGACGGCCGAGAATTAAACGCAACCTTTTTTCGTGTGCAATGGTGATTCCCCCTTTACCACCAGTCAGGAAGAACTTTTCAAGACCTTTATGCCGAAAGGAACGAATCACATAAAGGAATGTAACATATTACGTAACAGGTGTCAATCGGTCTGAAAATGTTTCATTTTTTGCTTTCGCTGGCCTTGCCAGCAAATCATTTCGTGATCAAACCTGTCTGCCGCCCCCCTGCCGGAGAGGCAGGGCAGGCAGGTCCCGTTTCCCGCTCCAAGATCTGCTTCCGCAGATACTTATTAACCTATGACTTTTAACTTAAAAAAGTTAAAGGTTAATAGCCAAAAGTGAAGACGCAGCCTTTCTGGGCGCTCTGGGGGTTCGGAGGTCAATCTCCCTCCCTTTGTAAGGGAAGATTAAGGGAGGGTAGAAATTTTCTCTTCGCCTCACGCCTCACGCCTTACCCCTTACCACTCACGCAGTTTTAATGGGGGCTGGCCCCCTGGGGAGAGCAAGAATAATTTTCCGAGCGAGGGAGCGGGTGAAGATCCCGTTTCCTTTAATTGTTGAAAAAATTGAGGGAAAGAAAAATGGCCCTTTATCGCTATACGGTGGATATTCTTCCTGAGGAAAACGGAAAAGGATACTATGCATCGGTTCCGGCGCTTCCTGGATGTTTTTCTCAAGGTAAAACTATCGAAGAAACCAAAAAGAATATCCAAGCCGCGATTAAACTTCATATCAAAAGCTTTAAAGAAAGCGAAAGAGCCGATCCCAATTGAACCGGAAAATTCCTATAGAACGGCATTTGGCTTGTCTAGTTTTTTTTGTTTTTTTCGTTTTTCTTGTTTTTTTTCCCTTACGCCTTACGCTTCACCCCTGACGTTTTTTCCAAAGAACGCCTAAATCCTCCAACGTATTCTATTGGCCGTCATTCCCGAATGATTCTATCGGGAATCAAGATGAATTTCCCTTTTAATTCCTCCCACCTCGATGGGGGGAAGGTAGGTGGGGGGTGGATGATGTATCTTCCCCTCCCTCATTCCCGCCCCCCCCTCCGTCATTCCCGAATGATTTTATCGGGCCCGCCCGCCGGCAGGCAGGAATCCAGAATTATTTAAAAACCTCCCCTTTGTAAGGGGCCCTGCCCGCCCCGGCAGGCGGGGGCTGGTTGGATAGAAATTATTTTTTTCGCCTAGCCCTTTACTCTTTACCCTTTACCCTTCACGATTTTTCAAGGGTTTGCCTCCCCCCTCAAACCTCCAACGTATTCTATTGGCCGTCATTCCCGAATGATTCTATCGGGCCCGCCCGCCGGCAGGCAGGAATCCAGAGGTTTTATTATTTAGACCCTTGCCTCAAACCTCTAACCTCATTCCTCCAACGTTTTTCAAACAGAACCCCCCTAATAAATTACCTTGAGTTGTTTTAGGGATTTTAATATACTTTTGCGAAAATAAAAAAAATCATGAGGTTTATAAATGGGGATGGAAAAAGCCAATTTGCCAAGGCTGACACGAATATCCGAATACAAAATTTTAGGAAAAAATCTTAAAAATTCATACTAAAAGAATTATTTCTGTGGAAATCATCAAAAAACCTTTTATAGGAGATTTATTATAAAAACATTATTAGGCTGTAAAAGTGAAATTAAATAAAGCTATGGAACCAGGAACTCTAATAACAATATTCGGTTATATTATCATTGGCCTTGGAACGGTTGTTGGTGGAATCACGGTTTGGTATGGAAATAGGATAAATACAGAATTCCGAAATGACCTTTCATCTGAAGAATTAAAGAATGAATTTAAAGCAATTCTGACTGACAAGGAAAATAAAGAATTGGTTGGATTTGAGGGGGTTCAAATCCTTCAAGACCAAATATTTAACAACAATAGAGGATATATTAAAATCAAAATTCAAAAAAATTATTTAAATTCTAAGTTCTCCACACCGGTTACCTTGAAGAACTCAAATAGGGGGTTTCAACCCATCACGGTCATATGCGACAGTGACCCAGACCGTGGCCCTGGGTTTTTTGTTGTTTTGCCAGACAAAGAAGCTAGAACTGTTTTTTATTTCAGCGATTTTTTGAAATTTGAAAATTTGGGAGAGCTAATTTATATCGAGGATTTTGTTTTCGAGATATTTTTTAATAAATCCTCTTTCTATTTTTTAACAATTAGCGGGGCCATAAAGTTGGAACAGACACATCCCCATGGTACCCGTTTTCTTAATCCTTTTAGGATTGGTACAAATTTATTTGCAAGACCCTTTGATAATAAGAGTTATGAGGCTGCTTATAATATGTTTCCAGATCTGGCAAGTTTTTTTGGGAAAGACTATTCTGAAACCTTCCCAGATTTATACAAGGGGCCAAAGAAGAAAGGGTTGTAAAATTTATAAAAATACTTTCACCTTTTAAAAAAGTATTTCTTAAAGTCGAGGGGAAAGGTTTTGCTTATTGCTTTTTAAAAAAAAGAGGTCAAATCGCTGGTTGTCCATGGCGCATAAAGTTAGAGGTCAAAGATTGGACTAAAATAAACTGGATTCCCGCTTTTGCGGGAATGACTACTTTTTCAAAGAAAGTTCGAATCTCTCCTTGGTTCGTGTTGGGTTAAGGTTCTTAACCTCTTCCTTAAAAATTTCCAACTGCGGAGGGTGTTGTGCGAAACTTCATTTTAAAGCTAACGTTGCGGATACTTTTCGGTTTTACCCTGATCGGCATAATGTCCCAGTCCGCGTGTATGGTGAAGAACATCCCTCTTGAAAACGTCGTGATGTTTGATAAAAGGGGACGCCTGGTTGATCCGACGGATAACATGCTGGGCCTGAAAATTCCGGGATTCCGCTACTCGCCCATTGATGATCCCTCCCTTTACTTTGAACAGGTTACCACCGCTCTGAAGAACCATCCTAAGGACTCAAACGGAAAGCGAAAAGTTCTTTTCTATATCCACGGGGGGTTGAACACTCAAAAATCGACTCTTGAACGGGCCCGTGATTTGAGTCCCAAGATTTTAAAAGCGGGTTACTATCCGGTCTTTGTGAACTGGCAATCGTCTTTGCCTTCCAGCTACCTGAGTCATCTGCTCTGGGTGAGGCAGGGGAGGGATTGGGACTGGTGGCTGTCCCCATTGGGGCCTTTTTATTTAGGTGCCGATATCGCCCGGGGAGTGGTTCGCGCCCCGATGGTGTCATTGGCTCAGATTTATAACGATATGCTCACATTCCCTTTTTTGAAGCCCTACTATAATGAAATCTGCACGGCAAAGGCCCTTGAGAAGGAGTATCGGGAGGAGGGCGGTTCAGGGAATACATCGAACCCGGCCCTGGCGATTTCCTTTGGACCGGATCAGCGGACGAATGGTGAATTTGTGGACAGCCTTGGGACGTATATTCTGACCCTTCCTTTTAAATGGGTTCTGACACCTGTGGCTTTGGATACCTTTGGAACCAACTCATGGGAGATGATGAACCGGAATGCCCGAATGCTTTTCTATACGGAGGATGAATTTTTTAGGGGAACCCCCCGGACGGACCAATCGGGGGGGCTTTACCGGTTTATGAAAGCGTTAAAAGATACCGTGGATGAAAACCCGGAGGAATGGGAGATTACGCTGGTGGGCCACAGCATGGGAACCATCGTGATGAACGAAATCATACGAAGTTTCAGCTTGAACTTTGAAAATATCGTGTATATGGCTGGTGCGACGAGTGTCCGGGATTATCAGGACACGATTTTTCCGTATCTCAAGGCCCATCCTCAGACCCAGGTCTATCACCTGGTCCTGCATCCCCTTGCCGAAATCCGCGACCGTTGGGGAGACAAATATCTTTGGATCGATCCGCCCATGCGGGGATCACTGCTCGTCTGGATCGACCAGTTTCTTTCCCGTCCGGAAACCTCGTTGGATAAGACGGTGGGGAGGTTCAGTAATCTGATGAGGGCCGTTCATACTACACCGGGTTTAAGCGGCAACGCTCAGAGCACCTATGACTTCCGGTCCCAGATCCATATCAAGGTTTTCGGCGTTGGGAAAAATATGAAGGATTTGGCCCCCCAGCGGCATGGGGACTTCAATGATTTTGATTTTTGGGAGAAAGATTTCTGGAAACCGGATCAAACCAGCGATGATCTTTCAGATTACCAGTGCTTGAGTGTTCAATAAGAAAAGGATCAATTCTACGCCCGGGGTCGGACCAAGTGCAGGTTCATTTTCTTGAAACTTTCTTTTTTTCTTCGACTTTAATAATAAGGCGTTTCCCTAGTTTTCCCAGTACCTTTTGGAGGGTTTTAATTGTTGGGTTGGATAATTTTAAATTTTCAAGTTTCTGGTAGTTTTGGTAGGAATAGGCCAAAAGGCGGGCAGCCTTTTCTTGGGTTAAATTTTCTTGCTCTCGAATTAATCGGAGCATCAGAGGAATCTCAATGGAGGGTTCCGGTGTAATATAATAAATATTTTTTCCCTTCTTTTTTTTCTGAGGAGGAACCTTAAAACCTCGATCAAAAATAGACTCTAAATATCCTGAGAGTGCTTCTTCTGCGTTTTGTTTTGCTTCTTCCAATGTACGGCCAAATGTCACGCACCCGGGAAGATCCGGGAATTCCACCAAATAGTTTTTGTCTGCTTTGTCATATTTTATAATTGCTGGATAAGAGATCATTTTTTTAATCCTGTAAATTTTAAAATGTGGTTTAATGTTCCTTTCGCCAAATCGCTAGATCCATGAACTGGCACAACCACGGTTTTACTCCCCCTAGATCATAATGTGGTGGCTTCCTTTAACCCTGTCTAAGACCCACCCCTTTTCTTTAAGGACCTTTATCATCTGTTTTCCGGTCACAAATCAATATACAACTTAAAAGTTGTAATGTCAAATTATATTTTGAACCTTCAGGGGCCGTTTTCCGGTTGGGGCGGACCAAATTAAGAGATTGGAAATTTATTAAAAAATAATTAAAATAATACGTTCTCAATGGGTTTTTCGCCCAAGTTTTTTTAATCTAGACCACCGCCAAGAAAATTTTAGGAGGTCGATGCGATTGGAATATAAGAAGAGTAACCGATGAGTGATATTTATTTGCAAGAGCAGATTGCCGCCGCGTATGATAATCTTTTCGTTCCGGCTTTGTTCCTGGAATGACCTCCGCGTCTTTTGGAAGCGGCCAATATAAAACCGGGACAGCGGGTTCTGGATGTGGCGTGCGGGACCGGGGTCCTCGCCCGTGAAGCCTCCTTGCGGGTGGGTTCCTCAGGAGCTGTTTTTGGGCTGGACCTCAATCCGGGGATGCTACACATTGCAGAACGCCATGCTCCCTCAATCAAGTGGCGCCAGGGAAGGGCGGAGTCGCTTCCCTTTCCGGATCAATCCTTCGATACCGTAGTGAGTCAATTTGGTCTTATGTTTTTTACGGACCGTCCCCAAGCTCTTCGTGAAATGTTTCGGGTGTTGACCCCGGGAGGACATTTGGGCATTGCGGTTTGGGATTCCCTTGACCATACCTGGGTATGCGGCTGAAGTAGATTTACTGGAACGGATAGCAGGTTCTCCTGCAGCAAATGCTTTAGGGGCGCCCTTCGTTCTTGGGGATCCCCAGGAGCTGGCAGCTTTAGTTGAAAAAGCCGGTTTTTCCTCAGTCACGGTGACCACTCACCAAGGAACAGCCCGTTTTCCAAATGTTCGGGTAATGGTTGAGGCAGACCTGCGGGGATGGCTGCCCGTCATGGGGGTTCTGCCGACCGAGGAGCAGATCCAACAAATTTTGGAAGAAGCCGAAAAAGTCCTCCGGCCTTTTGTGGATGATCCGGGTGATGTCGTCTTTGATTCCCCCGCACACATAGTGACCGGAACCAGGCCAGCATAAGGGTTGGGTTTAAAATTAAATAAAAAAGGAAAAAGAATCAAATCTGCTCTTGGTCCATTGAGAGCAAGATCTCATTTAGGTCTTTAGGCTGGGTTCGGACCAAGGTAAGCAAAGACGGTGTCCAGAATTTACCGGCTATTCGAATAAACAACAATTTCCAAAACATCCTTGTTCTTAGCCGATCCAACCCTTTTTCTCAGCTTGCTTCGAATACCAGATCAAAAACGCAGCCACCACCAGCGGCATTAGAATCATCATGAAGATCTCGAAGGGGCTGAAAGCAAATTTTGAACCGGCCAGCCCGATGGTATGGATCATGGTTACTATCACCCCAAGCAACGATGCGATAAACAAATAGAACGCAGCCGACTTTCTGAGCAGAAGCAGAAGGCAGCCAATTGCACCGCCGAAAACGGCGATGGCAAAGCCACCGGTGCCCCATACCGGTCGGCCTTCGATGATGGCTCGGTGAGATTTGGGCATTGAACTGACCACGCCTGGATTCATCTTCCCGAAGAAATTTAGGAAGCCCATCACATTCCAGATCAGGGCCACCACCCCGATAGCCCAAAAACTACGGGGAATTCCACCCAAAGTTTTATCGTTCACCACATCCTCTATGACTTGTTAATCTTTTGCCCGTCGCGTTGGGTCAGCGAGACCCGCAAAAGATGGCGTCAAGAGTGGCCTTTGGATTTTTTTAACCTAGTTGTTCCAAAGCAACATTGTTATATACCTATTTGATTGTGTCAATGGTTTTTAACCAATCTAGGAAGGTGGGGAATGTTGCTTATTGTCCAAAGTGCAAATCGCCGATATGGGTTTATATGCCCAAGTTACAGACACGGAAGGCAATATGATAGCCCTGTAGCAGGACCTCAATAAACCGTACTCAATTAACCATCCATTACTTGTCTAAAATTCCCCCAAAATGATACCTTAAACGATTTGGCATTGGTAATTGACGTCAGTTTGAGAACTGAGGTAAACTTCAAATCTTGAGTCTACATGTATGACAATCGGAAAAGACCGGCTAAAAACATTGTATTTTCCAAACAACATCACAGCTTCAATGAGAAAAATGTAACCGTACATGCTTGATGCGCAGCGTTTTGAAATTTGACGATCGAACTGACCAAAAGGGAAAAAATGGGAAACAAAATTCGTTGGGTTGTCTTCGGTGTGATCATCGTTCTTTTGATTGCCGGCGGCATCGTTGGGATTAAGGTTCTCCAATTCAAGGCAATGGGTGTTGCCGCTTCCCAAATGGTGATACCACCGGAGCCGGTGAACGTCACCGAGGTTCGCGAAGAAATATGGCAGCCCCGCATTTCTTCGGTTGGAACCGTTAAGGCCGTTCAGGGAACCGTGGTCAGTGCCGAGGCCGAAGGAATTGTTCGCAAGATCACCTTCGAGCCGGGTTCCGTGGTGAAAGCCGGGGAGGTTCTGGTTCAACTTGATGTTGAAATCGAGAAAGCAGAGTTGCGTGCGGCCGAGGCAGCTGCCGAATTGGCCCTCATTTCTTTCCAACGCGCTCAGGACCTTATGGTCACCCGAAGTGTTTCCCAGACCCATTTCGATTCAGCCAACAACAACTTAAAGCAGGCCAATGCCCAATTGGAAAATATCCAAGCGGTTATATCTAAAAAGACCGTGCGAGCCCCATTTTCCGGGAAGCTTGGCATCCGACTGATCAGCGTTGGGCAATTTCTCGAAAAGGGGAATCCGGTGGTGTCGCTTTATTCCCTCGACCCGGTGTATGTTGAATTCTCATTGCCGCAACAGCGATTGCGTGATTTGGAAAAGGGCCTGAAAGTGGCCGTGTCGTCTGACTCCTTTCCCGAGGAGCCGTTCGAAGGCCAGATCACCGCTATTAACCCGGATATCGATCCCGAAACGAGAAACCTTCGTGTCCAAGCGACCCTGGACAATCCTAAAGGGCGAATGAGACCCGGTATGTTCGTCTCCGTTGATACCATTCTCGAAAGCTCCAGACGGGTACTGTTCATCCCCTCAACCGCGGTGCTCCACGCACCCTTCGGGGACTCCATCTTCGTTATTGAAGAAGGACAGGCAGGTCCGGACGGAGCGAAGCCTTTTGTTGTCCGGCAGCAGTTCGTGCGTCTTGGGGCGCGACAGGGTGATTTCGTCATTGTCACCGAAGGCCTCAAGATCGGTGAAAGAATCGTTTCCACGGGTACTTTCAAACTCCGGCCGGGGATGGCTGTGGTCATCGATAACACACTCGCCCCCCAATTTCATTTTTTCCCGAAACCAGGTAATACCTGACCGGACACTCCTATGAAATTTTTTACCGATATTTTCGTACGCCGTCCAGTCTTGGCCATCGTGGTCAATGTTGTGATCATCATTGCAGGCCTGCAGGCCTGGAAGACGCTGAGCGTCCGTCAATATCCCCGAAGCGAAAACGCATCGGTCATCATCGCCACTGTTTACGTGGGTGCCAGCGCCGATCTTGTGCGGGGTTTTGTCACCACCCCTCTTGAACGCTCCATCTCCTCCGCAGACGGGATCGACTACGTTGAATCCAAAAGCCTGTCAGGCCTTTCGCTGATCACGGCCCGGCTCAAGCTCAATTACGATTCAACCAAAGCCCTTGCCGACATCACGGCGAAAGTAAACCAGGTGCGCAACGAGCTGCCGCCGGAAGCCGAGGTGCCGTCCATCAGTATTCAATCGGCGGATTCTGAATTTGCGGCCGCCTACCTGAGTTTTTCATCTGAAATTCTTTCCCAAAGCGAAATTACGGATTACCTGGTTCGGATTGCTCAACCCCGTCTGGCTGCTCTGACGGGGGTACAGCGTACGGAGTTTTTCGGTGCGCGCACATTCGCCATGCGGGTGTGGTTAAAACCGGCTCAGATGGCTGCTTTGAACGTCAGCCCTGCGCAGGTCCGCGCTGCGCTTGATGCCAATAATTATCTTGCCGCCATCGGCAGCACAAAAGGCGCTTTCGTTCAAGTCAACCTTACCGCCAACACCGACTTGCACACGGCGGAGGAGTTTAAGCAGATTATTATCCGCCGGGAAAACGATACCATTGTTCGGTTACAGGATGTGGCTGAGGTGGAGCTTGGGGCGGAGGACTACGATACGGAGGTGAGCTTTAACGGAAAAAGCGCTGTCTTCATGGGAATTCATGCCCTTCCCAATGCCAACATCATCGAAGTCGTCAACCGGGTGCGGACCGAACTGGATGCGATCAAACGGGATGTGCCCAAAGGGCTAGAGGTCGGAATCGGGTATGACACCTCCGAATACGTCAACAGCGCCATCCACGAGGTAGTCGGCACTCTGACCGACACGCTTACCATTGTCGTGATTGTCATTTTTCTCTTCCTCGGTTCGTTCCGGTCGGTGTTGGTTCCGGTCATCGCTATTCCGGTGTCGTTAATTGGCGGTATCTTTCTGATGCAGTTGTTCGGATTTACACTTAATCTGCTCACGCTGCTTGCCATTGTATTGTCGGTGGGTCTTGTTGTCGATGACGCCATCGTCGTGGTTGAAAATGCGGAACGGCACCTTCGCCTGGGCCGCACCCCATTTCAAGCCGCCTTAATCGGGGCCCGCGAGTTGATCGGGCCCATCATCGCAATGACGATTACACTCGCTGCGGTGTACACCCCAATCGGTCTGCAGGGCGGTCTGACAGGGGCGCTGTTCCGTGAATTCGCCCTTACCCTTGCGGGAGCGGTCACCATTTCGGGTATCGTGGCCCTCACGCTGTCCCCAATGATGGCGGCGAAGTTGTTCCGTAGCGCAGAGCGCGAAGAGCGGGGTTTCACGGGTTGGGTCAATCATCATTTCGACCGCCTGCGCCGGGTTTACGGGGGGATGCTCGATCGAACCTTGAACGCGCGTCCGGCTGTTTACATGGTATGGATCATTCTCAGTTTGATGACGTTTCCCATGTACATGTTTTCACCAAAGGAACTTGCGCCCGTAGAGGACCAAGGTTTTATGTTCGGCATCATCAACAATTCCGCAAATGCCTCCGCGGATCAGAAGAGTCATTTTGGCCGGGCCGCTCAACAGGTTTTTCTCTCAGCGCCGGAAAGGGATCTTACCTTCCAACTTCTCATGTCACCATCGGATCCATTTGCGGCGGCGTTGGGGGTTGGCGGATTCAGCGGCATGGTTGTGAAACCCTGGAATCAGCGGACTCGTTCCATCAAGGAAATCCTCCCTGAGATGCAGGCAAAGCTATCGGCCATTCCCGGTTTACAAATTTTTGCTTCCAGACCCCCCGCACTCCCTGGGGGAGGAAACTTTCCGGTTGAATTTATTATCGCATCAACGGAGGAGCCGGAACGGATGCTGGGGATTGCGGAAGAACTTCAAATGAAGGCGATGGAAAGCGGCCTGTTTTATTTCCCTCCGGAGATTGACCTGAAATATGATCAGCCCCAGTCGGAAATTGTACTTGACCACCAAAAGGTTGCGATGCTCGGTTTGAATAACGCTCAGATTGGTGCGGATCTAGGGGCGGCTGTAGGCGGAAACTACGTCAATCGGTTCAACATCGATGGACGGGCCTACAAGGTAATCCCTCAAATCGTTCGGGCCGAACGGCTCAATCCGGATCAGTTGACCGACATTTACGTAAGAGGCCCGAACAACCAGCTTGTGTCCCTCAGCACGTTTGCGACCATTCGCGATAGCACGGTCCCCCGTTCGCTCAACCGTTTCCAGCAGCTCAATGCCATCAAGCTATCCGGAATGACGGCCCAGTTGGACGAAGCGCTAAAGGTTCTCGAGAACGCCGCGCGGGAGATTCTGCCTCCCGGGTACACAATCGATTACACCGGTGAATCACGGCAGCTTCGAACCGAAGGGGGCAAGTTTCTTCCTGCGTTGGGACTCGCGATCCTTATGATTTTCCTCGTGCTTGCGGTGCAGTTCAACTCGTTCCGGGATCCTTTCGTAATACTACTGGGGTCCGCACCGCTTGCGATGTTCGGGGCCCTGATCTTTACCGCCCTGAAGATGCCCAACCCGGACCTTTCCTACTGGACCGACGGGTGGACCACGACAATGAATATTTACGCGCAGGTCGGGCTGGTCACCCTCGTGGGTCTGGTGGCTAAGAATGGGATCCTCATCGTTGAATTTGCCAACAAGCTTCAGGAAAGTGGCTCTGACAAACTGTCTGCCATTAAAGAAGCCGCCATGACTCGATTGCGCCCGGTGTTGATGACGTCCGTTGCAACCGTTGCAGGACATTTTCCGCTTACGCTGGTTGACGGGCCGGGTGCCGCGGCACGTAACTCTATTGGCCTGGTCCTGGTCGGGGGGATGACCATTGGCACGATCTTTACGCTTTTTGTGGTTCCTTCGCTCTACATGCTAATTGCAAAAAACCACCCTTCCCCCCCTATCCCCGAACTCCCATCGGAATCCGCCGGGGAGCCCGGTTCTCTGGATACGATGGCCCATGAAAGATAAAAAGTCGAAGATGGACGTTTTCCACATTACGGAAAAAGTTAGAGGTCAGAGGTTGGAGGGTTGAGGCAAAACCTTGAAAAAACGTGAAGCGTTAGAATTGAGGAGAGAAAAAATCCTGGATTCCTGCCTGCCGGCGGGCGGGCCCTATAAAAACATTCGGGAATGACAACCTTGAGAAGGCCAGGGGAGGGAGTTCGGGCTTTCTCTACCTAAAAATTGAAAAAAATAATCCGAATCATTTTTTAATGATATCATTGTAACAACAAAATCGTCCCACCGACGGTGATCATTACCATTCCCATCCATCGACCGCCGGTATTTCCCATCGGTAGAACTTTTTCCAAAAACACAAATAATGTAATCGCCCCGATCCATACCAGGTTCATTACCCCACCGACAAACAAAAGCAGCATCAATACCCAGCAACATCCCAAGCAATAGATCCCATGGGATAAACCCATCTTAATTGCCCCGAAAGGCCCCGGGGAAAAATGGGAAGAAATAAAGTGAAAAGGAGATCGGCAATGTTGAAGGCAGGCATCCTTTAACGGCAGCAACTGATAGATCCCTGCTCCAACCAGTAACGCTGCCCCCAACCAGGGGCTGTTTGCAACCAACATGGGGGATAAAAGGGAGGCCTGGTTCAATCCCCAGGTGGCAATTGTTGCTAAAAGGCTAAATAGTATCCAGATCATCAAATAGCCAATCGTAAAAAGACCGGTTGGGGCAACGGGGGTGCCTTGTTTTTCAGATTTTCGAACCACCGCGGAATAGATCAGAATCATCGGGGCCACCGAAGGAACCATCATCCCAACCATCATGATGGCCCACATCAAAAACATCATCCAAAAATATCCCGCGCTCCATTGCTCCATCTGCAAAGCCGCAAAGGTGAGGTATTCGGGTGTAGACATATCGCGGGCCATCCAAAACAGATAAACCCAACACAATAGAGTGACACCCCCAAGAGAAGTGGTAATCGCAAGAAAATCTCGGCGGGGTAATTTATAGGAAATTCCCATTGTTTTAGAATGCCAGTTTCTTATCGCGGATTACGCCGTCCTGGTTCATATGCAAGATATTAAATTGGCCGTAACTGTTACTAAACCCTAATTGAATGCCTGCGGTGACCCTAGAGTTGCCGCTACCCATTTCTGCATAGGTATACTCAAAACCGTTGGGTAAATGGATGCCTTTTCGCGCCTCCTGGCCGGAGAAGGGGTCAATCAACGGGGCCCCGGCGGATTCCACCAAACCTTCAATCCGTGTATGGGCCTTTCTGGCATCGATATCGATGCTTATCTCAATGGGTGCATAGAGTGTTTCAAGCACCTCTGACATGGTGCTGTAAAAAACAAAATAATGGGTGGCGCCGGGGGCGGTGGATTCCCCATGGGCTATTTTATTGATCGCCTCCCGCTGTTTTTCATTCGCCCGCTCATCAATAATCAATTGAGAACGACCGTTTCCATTGGCAATTTCCCCAGGCCATTTGAGAAGAATACAAAAACTTAGCCCATCTAATCGGGTGTCATTAAAATACCCTTCTTCAATCAAGGCGCTCGCGACGGCTTCGCAAAATCCATGGGTTGACGGCGAATTAAACTGGCAGGGGCATCCATAAGCACAATTGCAGTTTGTGAATTCTTTCCCACGAAGCATCCATTTATCACTCATATTACGTTCCTCCATTATTAAAATTTTTGTACCCTGTGTAAATTTGTTTCGGATAATAGGAAAAAAAGGGTTGGTTGTCAATCTTAAGGGGGTCAAGGCGCTCGTTGTCCTTAGTGAAAAACGTTTGAGGATAGAGGTTGGAGGCTTGAGGCATTGATAAAACCAGATAAACAAAAATGATGTGGGGCGTCAGGAGAAATGTCAGAGGATTGAGGTCGGAGGCAAGACCAAAATAAAAATGCTGGATTCCCGCCTGCGCGGCAATGACGACTTTTTAAGGATAGACCCGGGTTTATCGGTTTTTTAAAAAAGGGATCAAATCGGTGTGACGCACGTTGGGTGTGAAGGGGTTAAATTTGAAAGATTTTCAGTAAAGACTCATCCTTCAAATAGTTTAAACTTTATCAGTTGGCACGGGCTTTTTCCTGGTTGGATTAACAAGTCTTCTATCAGAAAGGGGGAGTTTATTGGAAGTCCGGGGCCGGTTTTTATTTTTGTGGATGAGCTTTTCTTTTTCTTTTCGTGAGAGCGCTTTGATTTCATTTTCCCGTTTGGCGGCTTCAGAACGGGTGTCTACGTTTTCCTGATAGGCAAATGTGACCGGGCGCCGAGTTCGGGTGTATTTGGCGCTTGGTAATTGGCCGTGGTTGTGCTCTTTTAGGCGGCGTGAGAGGTCCGTGGTGATGCCGGTATAGAGGCTGTCATCGGCGCACTTGACCATGTAGACAACCCAGCGGGGCTTTGAATGCGTTGTGGCTTTTTTTGTTTTCATTTTACCCATTCATCAGACACAGCAGGGAATAGCCAAAACATCATATTACCTTGCGATGGAAAAGGGAATCTGAAGGGAAAGGAGGCCAGACATTTCGTGTCAAAAATGGAGACCGTAACCCAGGGAGAGAAGAATATGGAGATTTGAGGCAAAACCTAAAAAGAAAAAATCCTTGGATTCCCGCCTGCGCGGGAATGACGACAAGAAGAAAACCGTCGCTTCCCCCATCAAGGGTTCAATGTTTATTGGAAAAGCTCGGAGAAGGAAACAGGGTTGCTATTGAAATTTCCCCCTACGATCAGAAGTTTGTTGGTCGCCAGACGCAGGGCACCGTGTGATACCATCGGGCTTGGTGAAGGTCATCAATGGAGCAAAAGGTTCCGGTTGCAGCATCATACCGCTCTACCCGGGAGACCCGATGCAGGCGAAGTCCTCCTTGCAGGCGGCAAAACAAATCCCCCCGATTATTTTTTGGGGAACTCTCGCTCACAATGGATCTAACCTTTTTGGAAATCCTTACCCCTTCGGCTTATTGCGCCAGGAGTACCGAGACATTATCTGATGAATTTGCAGTGACCAGGTCCGGCACTCCATCCTTATTCAGGTCCGCAACAAAGATAGAAGAAGGCCTATCTCCAACCCCAAAGACCTGAAGAGGCTGAAACGTCCCATCCCCATTTCCAAAGAGGATCGAAATATTATTAAGGCTCCCATGCGTAGTGACTAGGTCCTTATTTCCATCTGCATTCAGATCTGACACAAAGACAAAATCGGGGCTATCTCCCGTGGGGAAGACCGTCTGGGCTTGAAACGTTCCGTCTCCATTGCCCAGAAGCACCGAGACATCATCTGATGAATTTGCCGTGACCAGGTCCTTATTCCCATCCCCATTAAAATCTGACACAAAGACTGAACCAGGCCCTCCTCCCACACTGAAAACCTGTTGGGGCTGAAACGTTCCGTCCCCGTTGCCCAAAAGAACCGAGACATCATCTGATGAATTTGCCGTGACCAAGTCCTCAATCTCATCCCCGTTGAGATCGGCTACATAAACGGAGCGGGGGGAGTCTCCTACGGAGAAGGCTTGCTTTGCCTGAAACGTCCCATCCCCAATTCCCAATAGGACCGAGGCTTCATCTATTGACTCATTCGGTGTGACAAGGTCTTTTATTCCGTCCCCATTAAAATCCGACACAAAAACGGAAATAGGGCGAGCCCCCGCAAGGAAAACCTTCTGGGCCTGGAATGTCCCGTCCCCATTGCCCAGAACCACCGAAACATTATCTGAAAATATGTTTGCCGCCACCAGGTCCTCTTCTCCATCTCCATTCAGATCTGACACAAAGACGGATTCCGGACCATCTCCCACGGGCACGATCATCTGAGTCTGAAACGTCCCGTCTCCATTGCCCAAAAGAACCGAGAGGTCATCTGAAGATAGATTCGCTGTAACCAGGTCCTCCTTTCCATCCCCATTCAGATCTGATACAAAGACGGATTCAGGACCATTTCCCGCGTTGAAAACCTCCTGTGCCTGAAACGTCCCATCTCCTTTGCCAAGGAGTACCGAAACATCATCTGACAAATCGTTCGCCGCCACTAGATCCTTCAATCCATCTCCATCCAGATCCGACACAAATACGGATTCAGGGGAATTTCCAGTCGTAAATCGTTGCTCCGGGAATACCTTTGCCTGGACTGTGACCGAATCCGGAGCGCTGTCCAACTGACCATCATTGACCACCAAACCGATCACATAGGCCCCTCTCACATCTGCCTTAAAAGTAGGGTTCACTGTGGTAGCCTCCCTAAGAATAGCCCCTCCTCTCCCAGGCTTTGTTAAAGTGGCTTGGCTTCCCAAAGGCTTGGAAGTGATCTCCCACCTGAAAGTTAAGGGATCGTTTTCCCCATCGCTGCTGCCGCTGCCATCCAGCTTGACCACCCCGTTCTTCAACACACTCTGGTCCGCACCGGCCTTGGCCACAGGTGCCGTATTGGCTTGGCCGCCACCACCTCCGTTCCCATTACCTCCACAGGCAACCAATAGGATCGTCATTAATAAGTAAATAGAATAAAGGGCCGATGTATTACCGATGTTATTGATTTTTAGAGTCATTTTATTTCCTCAATTAATTGTTAAAGGTTGGAGAAGGTTTGGTGGTAAGGTCATCCGAAAGGGGTGCATAAAAAGACATAATTTACTTTAACAAAAAGACCTTTCCCCCCGCAACTGTTTAATCCAGGTATTTTCATTGGATCAAACCAACTTAAAACACCTGAGTTTATAAGGAAATATATTCTTGACTTAGGGAAACCCTACATTATATATATTCGAACATGTTAGGAAGAAACGCTAAAACCAAGGAAGTGATACTGGCCATAGGAATTGGGCTTGCGCTGATCCTTTGCAATCTGGACCATTTGGAAAGGGTGTTCAGCCAGGCCCAGCATGGGCACGGGGAAGCACCTGTTTGCTTTTTTAACTCCTGCCTAACACTGACATCCCCTCAGGATGGTATGGTTCCGTTGATGGGCATGGGGTTTTTTCTGTTCCTCTTTTTTGGTCTGTCCCCTCTTTTTGGGCTCCCCCGGCCGATGTTTTTTGGAGATCCAGGTCCTCCAATCGGTTTTTTTAAAAAATCCCTCTTACCAAAATACCGCCCTAAACTTTACAAACTTCATTCCTCTTTTCTGATCTGATTTTTTCTCCTAATTAGACTCTAATTAAGTCTTTCCAAATGGATCAACCCAATTTTTGGAAAGAATGTTTTAATTGGGATATCTGATTTTCTGGAGGAGAAAATGCCTTTTTGCGGTCCCCCTTTCTTAAACACCGGGAAGAAAATCGTTTTGGGTTGGATAGCGGTTCTTTTTATCCTCTCCCTTTTTCCGGCTTTTTCCCACGCCATCCCCGCTTTTGCCCGGAAACATGATCTCTCCTGCACGTCCTGCCACACGAAACCTCCCCGGCTCAATGCGTTTGGCGAAGCCTTTCATATGGCGGGGTTTCAAATCCCCATGACGGAAGAAGGGGAGATTAAAGAAAAACGGAAAATCGGGCGGATCTGGTCTGAGCTTGATTTTTTAAATATTTTTTCTTTGCGGGCGCAAGGAAACTTTGTGGAGTCTTTCAACGGAGGGGAAATTACTGAAACCAATCTGACACTGCCTCAGGAAGTGGAGCTCTATTTGGCGGGAACGGTTACCAATTCGGTGAGCTTTTTCTTCGAATTGGAAAATGAAACCAAAGAAATCGAAGGTAACAACCAGGGAGGATTTGGAGAGACGTCACGATTTGGATTGGGAAAGGAATTTTTTGTGATGTTCGACCTCCATCCCCTGATTCAAAAAATGGGATCCGGGCAAGAGGAAAACGGTCATGGTTCCATGGGAGGACCGATGTTCATGGGGCCTATGATCATGGCGGGGAAAATCGACCCTTCCACCAATTTTTCCTACCCCACCAACCGGCAGTTTATTCTGAATGTTCCGGGCAAGGCGGATTCCGGTTCCATTCAGCGGTTTTCTTTAACGCCATTTGCCTTTGCCTCAAAGTTTTTTGGAATGAGGTCCAGCGGGGGAGAGGCGGTAGAGGTAACCGAAGAAGTTCTTTATAACACCACAGGGGATTTTGGCCTGGACGTCCATGCCATGTTGAACGGGACCATGGTCCAAGCCGGACTGATGCAGGGATTATCTTCGGGAACCACGGATGTGAACCAGAAAAAAGACCCCTATTTTATGATTCGAAAAAATTTTGGAAGGGACCGGTTTATCTCGGGCAGTTTATCCGGGTTGGTTTATTGGGGGAACGATACGGGAAGGGTTCCTGTGGTTCCCGGTTCAACCAGTACGGTTCTGATTGATTGGCTCCGGTACGGGTTTGCGGGGAATGTTAAATATAAATCCTTTGATATTTACGGGGCCTTTATTTGGGATGATATACAGGATCTGCCCGGTTCCATTGGAGCGTCGTTTGATGACGAGGCTTTTGGATTTACACTGGAAGCGGATTACTTAGCTTCCGATCAGGTCCTTTTTTCTGGACGGTACGACCATCTTGATTCGGGAGGGTTCATTTCCCAAAAAGCAAACGCAAAGGTCATTACCCTTCAGGGGCGCTATTATCTCCGGGACAATTTTTCAATGTATTTGAGAGATAGCATCAATGTGGAAAACGACAGCACCAATCCCCTTCAAAGCTACCGGAATCTGGTTGCCGTGGGTTTGGATTTTGATTTTTGACAAAGTGTTGAAAAAGGTTGTATTTGTGCATCTGGTCGTCATTCCCGCGAAACCTGTCCTCGAATGCCTTTATCGGGGAGCGGGAATCCAAAAGTTGTTGATTTTAAGGTCCTGGATTCCCGATAAAACCATTCGGGAATGACTGATTCGGGTTTATTAAAACCCCGTTAAGAACATACATGGGTTCATTGAGGTTAAAAGATGAGAAAAGTCAGTTTGAAAATGAAACTGTTTCCGCTGTTTGTAGTTTTGGTCAGTCTCGGTATCGTGCCCGTCCTCTCCAGTCTGTTTGCTTCAGAAGACCAACATGGAAAACAATCCATGGGCGGAATGGAAGCCCCTGTTTCTGAGGATGTCATGATGGGAAAAATGATCTATTCCATGAGCTGTGTTTTTTGTCATGGAAGCAATGGAAAAGGGGACGGCCCCGCTTCTTTTTTCCTCGGCCCTTATTCCCATCCCAGACCGAATGATTTTACACGGGGGATTTTCAAATTTAGATCCACAGAATCGGGGGAGTACCCCACCCTGTCCGATCTAATGAGAACGATCCGGGAAGGAATTCCAGGCTTTATGCCTTCTTTTCGAAATATGGGCGAGGAAAAGATCAGGCAGGTGGCCTTATATATCGCGGAGGAATTTATCCAGGATGAGTTGCCAAAGAAGACGACGATCAAGTATGTGGAACATGTGGGCCCTTATATGTATTCCGTTGAAAGCGTTAAAAGAGGGAAAAAGTTGTACCAAGAATTAAAATGTTATGAATGCCACGGAAAGAACGGGAGAGGGGCGGTTGTCAATTTTAAGGATGAAAGAGGCCTTTCCATCATGCCTGTGGATTTAACGTTACGGGAGACATTCGGAAATGGGACCAGTCATGAGGATATTTATCGGACGATTATGACCGGGCTGGATGGAACACCCATGCCTTCCTATAGTAATCTTTTTTCGGGTAGAGAGGATCAGGCTTGGGACTTGGTTCATTATATCCTGTTCCTCGGAGAGAAATGAGAGAGAGTTTTTTGTTGCAAATTGCCCCATTGCTCTTGCGATATGAACGGTAATGATGACTCTTTTTTTGTAGGCTCTTGAATTCATTGAAAATTTTATTAAGAACTGTTTTGATAGTTAATGCGCATTGCATTTGCATATTAATCCATTAGCAGAATGTTGAAAAACTCCGAATCCCTCATTCCCGAATGGTTTTATCGGGAATCCAGGGATTTAAAAACGTGCGTGGAGGGTTGCGAGGATTTCAGTGTTATTCTAATTATTTCTGAGACGTAACAGCAACATGAGTTTGGTATACCAAAATTGATTTCCCTCAACTCATTTTTTAAAATAAATACAATGCTTGGCACCGTATTCTTGGATTGTTAAATCTCTTCCGTGCGTAAGAAGAAGGGCTAATGCAGATGCAAAATAAACATGGTCCACAGGGAAAAAATTGGCTCGGGCAACCTGCCAACCTCGGGCTGCTGGGTTTTCTTGCAATTGTGGGTTTTCTTCTCTTGAGTGAGCACTGGGCGCATTTTTTTGGCATCTTGCCATATTTGTTGTTATTGGCCTGCCCGTTTATACACCTGTTTATGCATCGAAAGCACGGCGCTCAGGATCATCACCACGAAGTGGAGGGAGAAAAAAAATGAATGAAGCCCCTTCCTACGGACTTTGGTCGTTGGTGATCGTCAACTCCCTCATCTTCATACTCTTCGCGTTCAGTTTTACGAAGCCTCGAACAGCGCGGGATTGGCGATCGTTCGGCGCATTTTCAGGATTCCTGGTGGCACTGTTCACGGAGATGTACGGTTTTCCGCTCACGATTTATTTCCTGTCCGGCTGGCTTCAGAGCCGTTACCCCGGCGTCGACTGGTTCGCACACGATTCGGGACACCTGCCCGAGATGCTATTCGGCTGGCGGGGAAACCCGCATTTTGGCCCGTTTCATCTGTTGAGTCTTGTTTTCATCGTGGGCGGATTTTCCTTGTTGGCAAACGCCTGGAAGGTGCTCTATTCGGCACAGCGGACCCAAACCCTCGCCGTTACCGGTCCGTATGCGTATATCCGCCACCCTCAGTACGCGGCCTTTGTGCTGATTATGCTTGGGTTTTTATTCCAATGGCCGACACTCCTGACCTTGCTGATGTTCCCGATCCTTCTTTATATGTATATGCACTTGGCCCGCCGAGAAGAAGCCGAAGTGGAAAAACAATTTGGGGAGGCCTATAGTCGCTACAAAGCGGTAACACCGATGTTTTTTCCAAATTTTAAGAGAAAAGTAAAATCCGAGGTTTAAAAAAAACAAGAGAGGAAAAGGTTTATGGCAACGGATCCAATATGTGGAATGGATGTTGAGGAGGAGAAGGCCGAGGGAAAGCATACCCATGAAGGGAAGACATACTATTTTTGCAGCACCCATTGCCTGGAAAAGTTTCAAGCCGAACCTTCCAGGTTCCTTCCGGGTGAATCCGTTGCCGTTGGGAAGGAAATCGACCCGGTTTGCGGGATGAGCGTCGATCCAAAAACAGCATCCGGAGAACACACTCATGAAGGGAAAACCTATTATTTTTGCGGCACGCATTGCTTAGGAAAGTTTCAGGAAAATCCTCAACAATTTCTAAAAAAAGAAGTTGGGGGAGCAAAAACCCAGAAGGAGGAAAAACCAGGAGGGGAGGAAAGAATTTTTACATGCCCCATGGACCCCGAAATTGAACAGGTGGGGCCGGGGAGTTGCCCTAAATGCGGTATGGCCTTGGAGCCAAAAGGGTTACCGGTTGCAGTCAGCAAAACGGAATATGTGTGTCCCATGCACCCTGAAGTGGTTCAGGATCATCCAGGTAACTGCCCTAAATGCGGAATGGCCCTTGAGCCCCGAACGGTTACCGTAGAAGAAGATACAACCGAGCTGGATGATATGACCCGGCGGTTTTGGGTCAGCACCCTGCTCGCCATTCCAATATTTTTGAGTGCAATGGGAGCAGAGTTCTGGCCGGAAGCGCTTGCGGAGATCATTAAACCCCGTATCCGACAATGGGTGGAGATGGGATTGGCCACTCCAGTTGTCTGGTGGGGAGGGTGGATTTTCTTTGTGCGCGGATGGAATTCAGTGGTGACCCGCAACCTCAATATGTTTACCCTCATTGGGATGGGGGTGGGTGTAGCCTGGACCTATAGTGCAATCGCGGCTCTCATTCCGGGAATTTTCCCAAGGTCCGTGTTCAATGAAATGGGGGTGGTTCCGGTCTATTTTGAGGCTTCGGCGGTGATCACCGCCTTGGTTCTTCTCGGGCAGGTATTGGAACTTCGGGCACGCAGTCAAACCAGTGCTGCGATCAAATTATTGCTGGGACTGGCACCGAAAACCGCCCGTATTGTCCATGAAGGGGGCCTGGAAGAGGACATTCCATTGGAACATGTGAAATCGGGGGATATACTTCGCATCCGCCCGGGTGAAAAAGTTCCAGTAGACGGTTCGGTGGTTAAAGGACAAAGCAATGTGGATGAGTCTATGGTCACAGGGGAACCGATCCCAGTTGCCAAAACGGCTGGTGAACGACTGATCGGGGCAACTGTTAATGGTACCGGTAGTTTATTGATGAAGGCGGAAAAAGTCGGGGCTGATACCCTGTTGTCGCAAATCGTCCATATGGTTGCCGAGGCCCAGCGTTCCCGCGCTCCGATTCAAAAGCTGGTGGATACTGTCTCCGGATATTTTGTTCCCGCGGTTATCCTCATTGCATTTTTTACACTGGGGGTCTGGGGTTTCTGGGGGCCTGAGCCGAGGTTGGCTCATGCGGTGATTAATGCCGTGGCCGTGTTGATTATCGCGTGCCCCTGCGCGTTAGGGTTAGCCACACCCATGTCGATTATGGTGGGAACCGGAAAAGGGGCGACCCTGGGGGTGCTGATCAAAAATGCCGAGGCCCTGGAGATCATGGAGAAAGTCGATACACTGGTGGTGGATAAAACCGGTACATTGACAGAAGGTAAACCTAAGCTCGTCGCGGTAACGGTTGTCGAAGGGGAGAATGAAGAAGAAGCCTTAAAGGTGGCAGCGACGCTGGAGAAGGCCAGCGAACACCCATTGGCCGAGGCGATTGTTCGGGGTGCGGAGGAAAAAGGAATTGAATTGGGGCAAGCCAACCACTTTCAGTCGGTAACCGGTAAAGGTGTCACCGGTGAAGTGGATGGTCGTCAGGTAGCATTGGGTAACCTTAAGCTTTTGGAGGATTTGGGGATCGATGCCGGAGATTTAGGTCAACAGGCAGACCGGCAGCGGGCGGAAGGTCAAACGGTTATGTTATTGAGTATAGACGGGAAAGCGGTTGGGTTGATTGGAGTTGCCGATCCCATCAAAGAGACCACACCCGAGGCGATACGGGACCTACATGCCGAAGGGATTAAGGTGGTTATGCTTACCGGAGATAGCCGAAAAACCGCCGAAGCCGTAGCCGGGAAGCTAAATATCGATCAGGTCCAGGCCGAAGTTCTGCCGGATCAGAAGGCCGAAGTAATAAAAAAACTTCAGGCTGAGGGAAGAACGGTGGCCATGGCAGGGGACGGTATCAACGATGCACCGGCCTTGGCTCAGGCCCAGGTGGGTATTGCAATGGGCACGGGTACCGATGTGGCGATGGAGAGTGCCGGGGTGACTTTGGTTAAAGGGGATCTTAGGGGCATCGTCCGTGCACGGCGTTTAAGCCGATCCACTATGCGGAATATCCGTCAAAACCTTTTCTTTGCATTTGTCTACAATTCAGTTGGGGTTCCCATTGCCGCTGGTGTGATCTACCCCATATTCGGTCTTCTGTTATCACCGATGATCGCTGCCGCAGCCATGAGCTTTAGTTCTGTTTCCGTCATCACCAATGCCCTTCGATTGAGAAACGTGAATCTGTGATCTGTATTATGGAAAACAACGGGTGGGTTTATAGATTAAGTCCTTAAGAGAATTTGTTTCACTGCATAAGGGGATTCTTTAGAAAAAAATAGTGGGATGAGGTGAAAAAATGTCTGATGTGCTGTATTTCCTTTTTATTGGAATTCTGTTTTTTGTCATGATGCGCTGGGGGTGCGGGGCCCATATGATGGGGGGTGGTCATGGGGGCCATCATGAGGAATTCTCTGGAAAAGAAACCTCAAGACCCGTCCAGGATCCCGTCTGTGGGGAGAGGCTCGATGCCCGCACAGCGAATTTTACCAAAATGTATCGGGGAGGGCTTTATTATTTTTGTTCAGCCCAATGCCAAGAAAAATTCCAGAAAGACCCCGAAACCTATATAAAAGCAGCCTGAAAAAAACGAGGGGAAAAAAATGCAGCCTTTAAATTGGAAGGTGATTGGGTTATCGTTGGGAACTTTTTTTTCAATTACATTTGTCCTCTGTGTGATTTATGATCTTCTCTTTCCGGGTCATGCCATGTACGAGGCATGGATACGTTTGCTTCCCGGTTTTACCTGGATCAATTGGGGAAGTTTTTTCTTGGGGGTAATTGAAAGCTTTCTGTATGGATTTTATGTGGCCCTGGTGTTTGTTCCGCTGTATAACTTTTTTGGTGCAAAAATCTCCTAAATCCGGATAACGGAAAGGGCGATAGGATGATTTCAAAAATTAAAAACGAGACTGGGAGAACAAAAATCTGGTTATGGATAGTAATTGGGGCTTTGTTTTTAGTTGGGGTGATCTATTGGGATTGGGCCCAGCATGCCAAAGTGGAGAAATTCGTGGCGGAGGCCCCGGATATTCCCGGTAAAGGCCTTCCTTCCAAGGGTTCCCCTGAACATGAGGAATTTGAAAAAGTAAGAAAGCAGTTTACCCGATTTAAAAAAAATGAAAAAGTTCAAATCTTGGCTACCTGGAATTCACCAACGTTTTTCAAAGCCCTTGCCGCAGCAGAGAGGGAACATGATGTTAAAAGGCATGAGGTCCTTTTCCACGAATATGCCGAGCGTTTTCGTGTTCACAGCGACATTGTGTTTACCCTTGTGATGGATTCCGACTCTTTTGACTTGTTTGAATACTCCGTTAAGGAGAACGTTCTCCTACGCAATGACAAAGGCGATGAAGCAAAACCTTTGATGTGGTCGAAGTTGACCAGTTTCTCTCCCCAACATTTGGAGGGAATTTTATATTTTCCCCAGAGGAACAAGGCTGGAACTTTGATGATGGGCCATCTTACCGGAGAACATATACCTGGGGAGCGCCCCCCTATTTTTATAGAGCTGGTGATTCAAAAATTGCAGGGGAACCAAGAGATGGTGTTGCAATGGGAAGTTCCCTAAATTTTTCAGAAAAAAGAGGGATGGGACGTAGGATGACGAACAGTCAGGAAAAAAAAGAAAGGGTTTCACAGAAAGAGTTCGTTTGTTTTATTTTCGGATTGTTTTTCCTCTTCACTATTTTTTCTGGGTGTGGAGGAAAATCCACCGGTAGGGCTTATATTTCCATGGGGGCGACCCATCAGATTATAGAGCTTGATCTGTCTTCTAATAGGATCATACGAAGGTTTGAGGGGGGATACAATCCTCATGGGCTGGCCATCACCCCGGATGGGCTATTTTTATATGCTACCAGTACGAAGGAGAGTCCCAAGGAAATGAAACACAGCCCAATGAGTGGAAGAGGGGAACACGATCATGGAGATGAGCCGGTTAGAGGGAAGGATACCCCAAGGGACAATGAAACGGGGAATGTGGTGATGGTTGAGACATCCAATGGGAAAGTGGTGGCCCAAATAAACGTCGGGGCCGGTACCCACCATGGGGTTGTGACGCCAGATGGACGATTTGCGGTTTTTTCTGTCCCCTCCCAAGGAGGGATCGCTGTGGTCTCCACTTCTACACAACAGGTCATCCATAATATTAAAACGGGGGCGGTCAGCAACTATGTTTTAGCCACAAAGGACGGCAAAGACCTCTATGTGAGTAATACGGGGGATGGGACGGTTACTTCCATTAATACCCAAACGTGGCTGGTTCGGAAGCAGATCAAAGTGGGAAAAGGGCCCGGGCATTTGGTGGAAAGTCCGGATGGCCACTTGGTTTATGTGGTAAATGCATTTGATGAAACCGTGTCCTTGATAGAACGGAGGTTGGAGAAGGAAATTTCGGTTTTTAAAGTTGGGGCCAATCCCCATGGGATTGATGTTCACCCCAGTGGGAAGACGGTCTTCGTTGCCAATCAAAACGATAATACCGTTACCCTTTATGACACCCACACGCAACAAACCAAGACCTGGACGGTTGGCGAGAGTCCCTATCATCTTTCGGTGGATCCCAACAATAAAAGGGTTTTTGTCGGAAGCCGGTCTCTCGGAAAGATTTGGATATTGAATGCATGGTCCGGGAAGATACAAGGTGAAATTGAAACGGGCCCTGTTCCCCATCAAATGGTTTTTAAAAAATAAAGATACATATTTTTCGTAATGGAAAATCTTTTAAAGGCAATATGACACATCGGATTGGCGTTGTGCTTTCAACCGGGGACCTGAGGGGCGTATTTGCTCATACCGGTTTTTTATTGGCCTTGGAAGAGATGGGGGTCCCTTATCAAGCGATGGCAGGTTCCAGTGCAGGTGCCATCGTGGCCTCTATTATCGGCAGTGGAAAGCCGATCAAAGAATTTGCTGAATGGCTAAAGGGTTTAACCGTCCGGGATTACTGGAATAGGGATTCACTCCCAACGATTCTTTTTAACATCGGATTTAAAAGGGGAAGGAATTACACCGGTATTGTTTCAACCGATCGCCTGGAGGCGACTATTTCCGGGCTACTTTGCACCAATACATTGGAGTCCTGTCCGGTTTCAGTCTATCTCGTTGCAACCAATATTACAAAAGGTGTGAAAGAGGTCTTCCATTCGGGTGAGATTGCGCCCCGGGCAGTAGCCAGTGCAACGATTCCTATTTTATTAAAGGCCAAACGCATAGAGGAATCCTATTATGTGGACGGGGGTGTATTTGAAATTACCCCGCGCAGTGCCATTTGCTGTAAAGAAAACCTGGATATACTAATTGTCAATCAGATTCAATCGAGCTTTGGTTCGGTTACGGGGAATAATCGATTTATCCGTGAACGCTGGAGTATGCTACATGTGCTGGAAAGAGTCTTGGATGCACTTTATGAGAAGGAAATGATTTCGGGGCAGGAGGAAATGGGGAACTGCCCATGTGGATGCAAGGCCGGGATCCTTACATTGGCTCCCCGAATTGATCCAATGGACCGGTTAAAACCTGAGGAGGGTGAGGGGATATTACGCCAAGGATTTGAGGAAACCCTCCGGTTGCTTCCTCCCTTATTTAAGAAGTTTGGTGAAAAATCTTTTTCCTCCGGTTCAAAAAAGAAATACCCCTGCGATTGACAGGATGGGAGAATTTGGGAAAGGAGGTGGTCCTCATGGTGAAGGATCTGGTCTGCGGGATGCAAATAGATGAAAAAGAAGCAGCCGGGACAAGTACCTATCAGGGAAAGACCTATTATTTTTGTTCTATCCCCTGTAAGGAAAAATTCGAAAAGGCACCTGAACAATTTGTGAAACCCGATTAAAAAGAGGGGGTAAAAATGAAAAATCGAATTATCTCAATGCTGGTTTGTATGTGTGCCGTATCCATCGGCTCATTGGTATTTGCCCAAATGGGGGGTGAGGGAATGATGAAGGGCAAGGAGGGCGATATGAAAAGCATGGGCAAGGGCCAGATGGAGATGATGAGGGATCGAGGTGAGATGATGGAGATGATGCACGAGATGATGCGACATATGCAAGGAATGCAACAGGATGAAAAAGGGAAACGTGAGATGGGGAAAATGATGCAGAGAATGGGCCAGATGATGACAAGGCATCAGGCCAGGATGAAATCGAAAAGCATGATGGAAGGTGAAGGGATGGATGTGAAAAGGATGGGCAAGGGTCAGATGGAGATGATGAGGGAGCGGGGTGAAATGATGGAGATGATGCACAAGATGATGGGGCAGATGGAAGGAATGGCAAAAGATAGGAAAACCAAGGGTGAAATGGGTGAAATGATGAGGGAGATGGATCAGTTGAGAGAGCAGCACGAGATGATGATGAGACAGCAAGGAATGATGCCAAAAGAGGGAGAGAAATAAAAATTTAAAGAGAGTTGGGATTTCTTTTTTAATGTAGAAAAAGATTTCCAATATGGAAAAAATTGATCAAGAAGGTACAAATCGACGGAAGTTTATGGGGAGAGTTATTGTCGCCATTTCAGGGATTGTAGGTGTCTCCCTTATAGTTCCATTTTTGGGTTACGTGATTGGACCTGCCTTAAGACGGAGGCCGCTACAACTGGATAATGCAGGACCCATCGCGGGTTTAGTTCCCGGGCACCCTCAGGATATGCAGACCGTGGTTGAGTTACGGGATGGTTGGAGAAGTACAAACCTGGTCCGTACGGTATGGGTTGTTTAGAAACAGGCTGGAGAACTAAGAGTTTATAATCCGCTTTGTACACATCTCGGGTGTACTTATCATTGGGACCAGGGGGACCGCCTTTTTAAATGCCCATGCCATGGCGGGGTCTACGATATTGATGGGAAGGTTTTGGCAGGGCCTCCTCCCCGGCCTCTGGATACGCTCCAATTTGAAATCCGGAAAGAAGGTACCCTTTTCGTACGGTACCAAGATTTTAAGGCGGGGGCATCACAAAAAATTCCCCTCTAGGTGATAACGTCTCTAATATTTTGGTCCCGAATTGAATCTTGCCATGCGATGCATGGGCGGGTTTTAAATTTTGAGGCGCCATTGTAAAGAAACAGAACCCGGAGGAATCAATGGAACGTTATGCCTGGTTGATCTGGTCTCTTGGGTTTCTTGGCATTTGGTTCATTTTCTATTGGGCAAGACCTGCCCTTCGAAAGCAGATGCTCCGAGTGAGCATTTTGACGGCTCCCTTAGGATTAACTGAACCCCTTTTTGTCCCGGAATACTGGAATCCTCCCACCTTATTTGATCTTGCCCAGCGCACGGGGTTTGACATCGAAAGTCTTATTTTCTGTTTTGCCATAGGAGGCATCGGAACCGTTTTGTACGAAATGGTGGTACCGGTTCGGCATGTTCCGATGACACATAAAGAACGGATCCATCCCCGCCATCGGTTTCATATCATTGCCTTAACAAGCCCAATCTGGGTTTTTATTTCTCTAATGGTGGGAACAGAATGGAACGCCATTTATTCCGGAAGTCTGGCGATGTTCATCGGTGGCATTTCCTCCCTATTTTGCAGGCCTGATTTAAAAGCGAAAATTTGGGTGGGAGGCGGCATTTTTCTCCTGCTTTATTTTGTGTTTTTCCATTTCCTTGAGCTTGCGTTTCCGGGATACGTTGAGCGGGTTTGGACTCTGGAGGCTCTCTCAGGCCGTTTTATTTGGCATATTCCCTTAGAAGAATACCTGTTTGCATTTACCTTTGGAATGATGTGGTCCAGCCTATATGAACATCTTTTTTGGCAAAAGGTTGTTCCCAAATAAAAACAAAAATGAAGGGAAATTAAAGGTGAATTTGAATGCTGCAGACGGTTGATATTGGAAAACGTTCAATAGAGGCCTATCGGGGTATAGCACCAGATGCCATCATGGATAATCTGATTCATATCGCAGGGGAACTCAAAGGAAGGCGGGTGGTGCATGTGAATGCAACACCCTATGGGGGAGGTGTTTCTGAGTTGCTTCGGTCTTTGGTACCCCTCATGAACGACCTTGGGATTCTCACAGACTGGAAAATAATTAGTGGGGATGACGAGTTTTTTAATGTCACCAAGAAGGTCCACAATGGACTTCAAGGAGCAAGGGAAGGATTAACCTCCAGGGAAAAAGATGCTTACCTTTCCAATACGGAGAAGAATGCACGCCAATTTCAGGAACAATATGACTTTGTTTTTATCCATGACCCCCAACCCGCAGGGATGCTATTACTCTGCCCCAATGAACGCGCCAGATGGATTTGGCGATGCCATATAGATACCGCAAACCCCAACCCAACCGTGTGGAAATTTTTAAAAGGATTCCTTAAGGATTATAATGCTGCAATATTTACCATGCGCGAGTTTTTACCCCCAGATTTCCCTATTGCCAACGTGACCATTATACCTCCCGCCATTGATCCTTTAAGTCCAAAAAATATGGACCTTCCTAAGAAGATGGCACGTCAAATCCTGGCTTGGATCGGAATCGATGGAAATCAGCCACTGATCACCCAGGTGTCCCGCTTTGATCTTTGGAAGGACCCTTTGGGTGTTATCGCTGCCTACCGTCTGGTCCGAGAAAAAATTCCAAATCTTCAGCTTGCCCTGGTGGGTTCCATGGCCTTGGATGACCCAGAGGGTTGGAAAATATATCAGGAAATTATGAAGGAAGGCCGAAAAGATCCCTTTATTCATGTTTTTACCAATCTTACCGGGGTAGGCAATATTGAAGTGAATGCGTTTCAGCGGCTCTCTGATGTGGTGGTACAAAAATCGATACGGGAGGGTTTTGGGCTTGTTGTTTCAGAGGCTCTCTGGAAAGAAACTCCGGTGGTCGCTGGGAAGGCAGGTGGGATTCCTCTTCAGATGGCGGATGGGGTTGGGGGAATACTCGTGGATGGGGTGGAGGAATGTGCGGAAGCCATTTCTCAATTGCTTGAACGACCTGAGAAAAAAAAGGAATTAGCAAGAAAAGGGCAGCAACGGGTCAAAGAGCATTTTCTTCTTCCTCGCCTTCTCTTGGATCATTTATCCTTAATGGTTGGTCTCGAAAAGGAGCAGAGGGTTTCCCTTGCACCTGGATTCAAGATGAAGCAAGATCCTGTTTGTGGAATGGTGGTGGAAGAATCCAATTTAACAATCAGGATGAATCAGCAAACCTTTTTCTTCTGTTCGGAAGAGTGCCAAAACCGGTTCAAAATGAATCCGGAACGTTACAGTAATTATATCGGTTCCGATAGGTAATCCCTTGTTTAAAAAAATGATAACCATTTACATTTTGGCCCTGGGTCTGGTTTTTTTTTCATTAGGTTGGGGGGAGGCCCCGGTTGAGACAATAGATTTGGGCCTTTCTCCCCAACACTACCAGGAAGGGAAGACCCCTGAAGGGTGGAAATTTAAGGGGTGGTTTGGAAAACCAAAAGGCGCCGGAGCGGAATGGGTCAAGGAAAATGGTGTGGCGGCGGTTAGACTCGAATCCAAGGGGGTCCTTACCTTTTTGCAGAAGAGGGTAAATATCGATATCAAACAATTTCCCATTGTGACCTGGAAATGGAAAGTTGAAAATATACTGGAAGGAATTGATGAGAGGACACAGGAAGGAGATGACCATCCCATTCGAATCTTTTTTGTCTTTGAACCCGATGAGTCCAAGCAGTCATTATGGTTCCGAATCAAACGGTTTCTTTATTTAGACTGGGTTCATGGACACCCGGTTGGGGGTCGCTTTACAGAGTTTCTTTGGAGTAGCCACCTAACACCGGGGGATATTATTAATGACCCCGGAAAGCCCTGGCAAAAGTTAATGGTAATTGAAGGTAGGCACGAAAACGTGGATCGGTGGTTTTCGTACAAGAGAAACTTGTATGAGGATTTTAAGAAACTTTATAAAGAAGAACCCCGGCGTTTAATCTTTATTGGCATTCTGAATGATACCGATCAAACGGGACAGGATGCGGTCAGTTATATTACCGATTTGAAATTCCATAAGGGATAAGGTTTTTGATTTTATGTTTTTGCTTGCTTGGCGACAATTATGCCTTGATCCTGCGCGAACGTTTTTAACAGCGCTTGCCTTGGGAGCCGTCATCGCTGTCGTTCTGACACTTGAGGGTTTTGAGCAGGGTCAATATTATCAATTGGCCCGTACCGTTTTTAATCGGCAAGCCGATTTGATTGTGACGCAGGCCGGTGTGTCCAATCTTATGGCCGTACGCTCATCCATACCCCAGCTCTCACGGGAGAAAGTGGAATCGATTGCGGGTGTGGTGAATGCCCATCCCCTGGCTTGGATTTCTTTGATCTACGAAAAGGAAGGAGAGAAGACTCCCGTTTTTCTCTTTGTTGTTGACACCAAGGGCGGGCCTGTTCATATGGTGCGGGGAAATGGTATTCCCAAGGGCAAAGAGATAATTTTGAATGACTCCTTGGCCAAGAAATATCACCTTAATATTGGGGATCCGTTCGTGGTTTTCGATTTCGAATTTACAGTCGTAGGCATCTCTAAGGATAGTGCCGCATTGTTTACCCCTTTTGCATTTGTCAATTTCGACGGCATGATTGATCTTTTTATTGAAACAGACATTGCACCGGACTTAACCACTTTTCCGATGTTGAGTTTCCTTTTGGTAGACCTTGAGCCGGGTGCCCAGCGGGAGGCGGTTGCAGAGGAAATTGAGCGTCGGGTGCCCGAAGTGGACGTTTTTACACCAGGACAGCTCGCTGAGAGCGACATGAACATGGGCCGAGGATTTTTAGGCCCGGTCATGGGTCTGTTGGTCTTTGTCGGATATATTATCGGATTACTCGTTGTAGGCCTAGTAATGTATGCGGAGGTGCGATCCCGGTTGCGGAACTTTGGGGTCCTCAAAGCGCTGGGGTTTACCCATGTGAGATTAATTTATGGGATTATCCTGCAGGCGCTATTGCTTCTTATGATATCCATTCCGGTTGGAGTTATCCTTGGACTTGGGACCGCTTCGTTTATTCACACCTTTGGCCCGGTGTATCTGATTCGTTGGTATGAACCAACGACGTTTCTATCAACCATCTTAGGAAGTGGTTTTTTCGCGATTTTGGGGGCGCTGATCCCGCTCCGGTCGATTCGACGAGCTGATCCGATGCTGGCTTTTCAAGGGGAATAATTAGATGATGTTGCGATGGGCCTGGAAAACCTTAATCAGGCAACGTGGGGGACTCTTCGGAAGTGCAGGGGGCCTTGCGGGCGCATTTATCCTGGTCATTTTTTTTAGTGCCGTTTTCCGAGGGGAGGCCACACAAATCGTTGCCTATCTAGAGAATACGAGACCCGACATTTGGGTGATGCAACGCGGTGTCTCCAATATGCACATGGCCACCTCATTTGTTTATGACTGGAAAGCCGATAAAATTGCCAGGCTACCTGGAGTGAAGCGTGTTACTCCTATTGTGTATCTCAACACAATCGTGCATGCAGGAGACCAAGATGCTTTTTCCTTTATTGTCGGCCTTCAGGAAGGGAGCAGTAGGGCCGGGCCATGGGCCCTGGCGGGAGGTCGTTCCCAGCTTCATTCCGGTGAAACGGTGATCCCTGAAGTTCTTTCCAAGCTCAGTGGGGTCGGGATTGGGGACAGTGTAACCATCACTGACCGGTCATTCAAGATCGTTGGCCTTTCAGAAGAGACTTACTCAATGGCCAATTCGGTAACATTCGTATCGATGTCGGATTTGACGGATATTTTATCAGCATTTGGGACCTACAGTTATTTACTCGTGGATCTCGAAGAGGGAATAGACGCCCGGGGGTTTACAAAGACCATCATGGATGAGATTGAAAAAGTCAATGCGATGACCCATGGGGATTTCGTACGAAGTGATTTTGCTCTGGGGATGATGATGGGAGGGGAGATTATTTTTATGATGACGGTGATTTGCTCGGGACTCGCGGTCTTAATTCTTGGGTTTACGTCCTACACCCAGGTCATGCGAAAGCGCCGTGAATTAGCGATCGCCAAGGCGGTGGGTATCCGAAATTTATTCCTATATACGGCTGTTGTCTTTCATGCGATGGTAATTACCTTGTTGGCTTTATTGTTGACGGGTATATTCGCCATCGTGTTTTTTCCATTTATTTCGACATTGGTACCCCAAGTCACTCTAGTCGTTTCCATAGGTGACCTTGCCGGGATGGCTGTGGTGGCCATCATCGTGGCTGCAATCAGTGCGCTCATTCCTGCATACCTGGTGTCGCGGCTGGACCCGGCCACGGTTTTTCAAGTGTGAGTTGTTTATGGGTTCTACACAACTTCTCCGGGCAGTCAACCTTTCAAAATTTTACGGTCGCGGACACACCGAAGTACGTGCCGTTCATGACGTTTCTTTAGAAATTCCGCATCGCGAAATTTTGTTGATTATGGGGCCTTCCGGTTCGGGAAAAACAACCTTGCTTTCCATGCTGGGGGGATTGCTTCGACCCACCAAGGGACAGGTTGAAATCGATGGCGTGAATATCACCGCGCTAAAAGAAACGGACCTTCCTGGGATACGCGCACTGAAAATTGGTTTTATCTTTCAAGCCTTCAACCTATTAGATGCATTAACGGTAGAGGAGAACATCCTGTTTCCCGCCCCATTGCACCCCGGCGGTCTTCGCCGAGCCCGTCCCCGTGCCCATTCGTTGATCGAACAATTGGGGCTTGCTCAACGTCGTAAAGCTTATCCGCGTACCCTTTCAGGTGGAGAAAAACAAAGGGTAGCGATCGCACGTGCTCTCATTAACCATCCACGGTTAATACTGGCTGACGAACCAACCGGTAATCTGGACTCCGCGAGCGGCCAGGAAGTCATGATGATTTTACATGACATCGCACGCGATGAAGGGTGTTCGGTGATTTTGGTTACTCATGATCCACGGGTCGAAGAAATCGCGGACCGGATTCTTTGGCTTGAGGACGGCTCACTGCGCGACCGGAAATCAGAACAACATTCGTGGGTACGGGATCCTGTGTGTGGTATGCGTGTGGATGAATGGACAGCAACGCTATTCCATGAATATAAGGATAAAAAATATGTGTTTTGTTCAAAACGGTGTATAGAGCGATTTAAAAATGAGCCGGATAAATACGCAAAACATAAGAATTTTGAATAGTTATTCTTATGAAGAATTTGAAACTAATTTAAGTGGAATTGTGGGTTTTATTCTCAGTCAAATATAAAGTTGGTGAAGAAAATTGAATGATCTTTTTTCGGGAATATTTAAAATGGGGATTGTTGCTGTTTAATATTTTAAAGAGGTTCCAGGTGAAGTAGAAAACATCCATTAAAATGGCCAAAGGAACCATTTTACACTTTAATGTTTGATTTCTATAATTTAATAGGCATTTTCGGAACAATAAATTATTGGCTCATCGTGGAAGTGAGTGGGTAAATTTTGTCATTACCCGCCTGTCCGGCGGGCACTTGCAGGCAGGGGAAAGCGGAAATCCAGGCCCTTCCCGTCATTCCCGCGAAGCCTGTCCTCGAATGCCTCTATCGGGGAGCGGGAATCCAGAAGATGTTGATTTTTTGAATCCTGGATTCCTGCCTGCCGGCAGGCGGGCCCGATAAAACCATTCGGGAATGACGAACTGGATTTTGCAGGAACCTCTAATACTTCAAAGGCTTCAACCACAGAATGACTTTGACTTGACCCTTGCCCTGTATGGACCTTAAACACTTTTTAACAATTTTTGCCCACTCGATTACACGAAGACCCAAATTATTAATTGGGCTAGTTTTTTTCTAGGGTTTTTTTGGGAGGGAGATATGCAGTCGGTTAAAATTGTAATTGTGGGGGGTGTTGCGGGAGGGGCCAGTGCTGCGGCCAAAGCCCGCAGAACCAATGAAAAGGCCGAGATCATTATTTTTGAAAAAGGACCTTATGTTTCCTTTGCCAATTGCGGTTTGCCTTATTATATCGGAGGGGACATTGAGGATCGGGATGAGCTTCTCCTCCAAACGCCGGAAGGCTTCTGGAAACGGTTTCGGGTGAAGGTTAAGGTTTTTCATGAGGTCACGGCCATTCGAAGGAAGGATAAAAAAGTTTTGGTGAAAAACCTATTGAATAGGGAAGAAATAGAAGAAAACTATGATAAATTGATTTTGGCCCCCGGGGCGGGTGCCGTGGTTCCACCTCTTCCCGGCATTCAGGCGGAAAATATCTTTTTAGTGAAAACAGTTCCCGACTCAGACAAAATTAAACTGACCATTGATCAATTAAAACCTAAAAAAGCCCTTGTGATTGGGGCGGGTTTTATTGGCCTGGAATCTGCTGAAGCCCTAAAACGAAGGGGTCTTGAGGTGACGGTGGTGGAGCTGGAACCTCAAGTGTTACCTCCTTTTGATATGGATATGGCCCGACTGATCGCCGATCATTTACGGGATGAGGGGATTCATTTGGTTCTCGGGGATGGGATAAAAGCTTTTTCAACCCAAGAGGTCAATGGGGAGGAAAAGGCTTTTGAGGTGGAACTACAAAGCGGAAAGCGACTACCTTTCGATTTGGTCATTTTATCCATCGGTGTCCGCCCGGAAATTCGATTGGCCCAAGAGGCAAAATTAGAAATTGGTTTATCCGGAGGGATAGTGGTCAATTCCCATCAACAAACATCCGATCCGGATATTTTTGCGGCGGGGGATGCCGTGGAGACCTTGCATTTGGTTACGGGAAAACCCACCCGGATTCCCTTGGCAGGGCCCGCCAATAAACAAGGAAGGATTGCAGGAGCCAATGCGGCTGGGGGAAACATGGCATTTAAAGGGGCCTTGGGAACGGCCATCGTTGAATCAATGGGAATTACTGCCGCAAAAACCGGCCTGTCCGAGAAGGAGGCAAAACGTCATGGATTGGATTTTTACGTTTCTGTGATTCATCCTCTAGATCATGCGGAATATTATCCGGGAGCGACGGCGGTCCATATTAAATTGATCATCGAGAAAAAAAACGGCCGAATCTTAGGGGCTCAGATCGTGGGAACCCATGGGGTGGATAAGCGGATTGACGTGATTGCCACGGCTATTATGGCCGGAATGCGGGTTGAAGATTTAGAACATTTGGATTTGGCTTATGCCCCTCAATTTTCCTCTGCGAAGGATCCCGTGGTCATGGCCGGGTTTGTGGCCTCCAATACCTTAAGGGGAGAGACTCAAACCATTACCTGTGAAGAGTTGAAGTCCAGGCTGGATCGAGGGGATGCCATTCAACTGGTGGATGTGAGGACCCGAAAAGAGTATGAGCAGGGAAAAATTCCCGGAGCCCAACTGATTCCGGTGGATGAATTGCGTGACCGGCTTCATGAACTGGATCCTCAGGCTGAGACGGTGGTGTATTGCAAAGTGGGTTTAAGGGGTTACCTGGCGACCCGCATTCTTTTGCAACTGGGGTTTAATAAAGTTCAGAATTTAACCGGAGGGTTTATCTTATGTAAGGATAGGGATTAAAGGCGGGCTGTATAATAGGCTGCCCCAATTAGGGGGGCCCGGCTATTGAGGGAAACTTTTACAGGGATCTGTTTTAAAAGTTTTGAATATCGGCCTTTGTCAAGAAAAGCTTTCATAAAGGTTCCATCTTCCAGCTTTTCAAAAATCTTGGGAGCAATTCCTCCGCCAATAAAAACCCCACTAATGGACAGGGCTTTGAGAGCAAGGTTGCCTGCCTCGGCCCCGTAAATAGAAGCAAATAAATTGAGTGTTTCCACGCAGAGATCATTCTCTCCAGCCAAGCCGATTTGTGTGATCGTTGCACTTGGATCACCACTTTGAAGTCTCTCTTTTAACCAATCCGGTTCCTGATAGGATCCTATGGCTCGAAGAAAACGATAAATATTGAATATGCCTGGGCCAGAAAGAATACGCTCATAGCTGACATGGCCGAGTTCCGAACGTAAAAACTTCAGAAGCTCAATTTCTTGATCGCTTTGGGGTGCAAAATCGGTATGCCCCCCCTCTGAAGCGATGGGAATATAATCACTGCCATTCCAACACAAAAAGGCCTCCCCTAACCCTGTTCCTGCCGCAATGACGGCGATGTTACCTTTTCCCGAAGAAGGAGTCCCTTTATTAAGCTCCGCCATTTCATGAGAAGGTAAAAAGAGCATTCCATAAGCGGCAGCTTCCAGATCATTGAGCAGTTTTACCTTCGGAATTCCCCATGCTTTACTAATTTCTTTTTCATCAAGAACCCAAGGGAGGTTTGTGGTCTCACAGCGTCCGTTTTTCACGGGGCCAGCCACACCAATGCAAATGGCTCCGATTTTTTCGTTTTTGTATTTTTCTAAGAATAAGTTTAGAACCTTTTCAAATTGAGAAAATTCCTGGCTTTTAAAAACCTCTTCATTCACCTGCTCAAGGGATCCTGAATGGTTACGATAGAGCGAAAGAATAGTCTTGGTTCCTCCGATGTCTCCTGCAAGAATCATCACTGTTTCCTTTGTTTGGTTATTTTGTCTTTTCGGAATAGATATTCATAATTTGGGTCAATAGTTTGATGGCCGCTCCTTTTGGCCGTTGAAATGAATTTCGCCCAATAATAGATCCGAAGCCACCTCCATCCCGAATGGCCCTCGCTTCATCGAGAACGGCTTTGTCGTCCTCCTTGGTGGCTCCTCCCGAAAAAATGACAATTCTCCTCCCCTCAAAAGTACTCTGGACCACATGACGTACCCGTTGAGCCAGGGTTTCCACTGGAATCTTTTCCTTTTCATATACCTTTTTTGCTTCTTTTTGTTCAATATGAGCGGTAGGAAGTTTTACCTTGATGATATGTGCCCCTAGTTGGGCGGCTATTTGTGCGGAATAGGCAACGACATCAACGGCGGTTTCTCCCTCTTTACTAATGGCTGCCCCCCTCGGGTAAGACCAAGCCACCGAAACCAATCCAACGGCTTTTGCTTCCGCGGTAATTTCACGAAGTTGTTCGTACATTTCCACACGATGTGCAGAGCCGGGATATATGGTAAACCCTACGCCTGTGCATCCCAATCGCTGGGCGTCCTTTACTGATCCCGTTACGGCTGAAATGGGGTCTTTTTCATCTTGTAAAACATCATGGTTATTAAGTTTTAAAATCAGCGGAATTTCACCGGGGTAATCCCCCGCAATTGCTTCAAGGAACCCAAGGGGAGCCGCATAAGCATTGCACCCTGATTCAAGCGCTAATTCGACATGATAGCGTGGGTTGTAGGAAGGGGGGTTTACAGCAAAACTCCGGGCAGGTCCATGTTCAAATCCTTGATCTACGGGAAGGATGACCATCCGGCCCGTACCGGCTAACATGCCATGATTCATAAAACGGGCAAGGTTTGTCAGCGTTCCTGGATTATCGCTTTTATACCATCCCAATATTTCCTGAACACGTTTATTCATTGAAATCCTCCTTAGCGACGATGAGCATAAAAATCTTCCGCGAGTGCCACATCTTCGGAACTGCCGATGATTAATGGTACACGCTGGTGATAGGTTGTGGGTTGAATATCTAAAATCCTTTCTGTCCCTGTGCTGGCTCGGCCCCCGGCTGTTTCTGTGAGGAAGGCCATGGGTGAGGCTTCATAGAGAAGCCGCAATTTCCCGGTGGGTTTTTTTGGGTCGTCCGCATCTGCAGGGTACAGGAAAATTCCTCCTTCAAAAAGGGTCCGGTGGAAGTCCGCCACTAGAGAACCTGCGTATCGAAGGGAATAGGGGCGGCCTGATTCTTTATGGGGGGTCCTGAGGTAGTCCACCACTTTCTGAGTTTCTGGGTGCCATCGGTGATAATGCCCTTCGTTGGCACTATAGGTATTACCACGCTTAGGAATTCGAATATTGGGGTGGGAGAGCATAAAGACTCGGGTATTAATGTCCAATGTAAAGGCGTTGACGCTTTGCCCTGTGGTATAAACCAAGATGGTGCTGGGACCATACATGACATATCCCGCGGCAATCTGCTTTGACCCTTTCTGAAGGGCGTCGGACTCCATATGGTTGCCTTTTCGACCGGATCGAAGGAACACCGAGAAAATCGTTCCTAAAATTCCATTGATATCAATATTGGAAGAACCATCGATCGGATCGAAGCACACCACATATTTCCCCCCATCGCAGGCTTCATTGATGTGGAGCGGATCTTCCATTTCTTCAGAGACCAATGTACAGGCCATGCGGCTTTCCGATAAAACATCCACGAAAACCTCATTGGACCAAATATCCATTTTTTTGACTTTTTCTCCCTGGACATTGACCTCGCCCGTGTACCCTAAACGACCGGCTAGACCTGCTTGGTTCAGTTCACGTGCGATAATTTTTGCCGCAAGGCTAATTTGGGTGAGAAGGGCGGTAAAGTGGCCGGTCTCTGTGGTAAACGTCTCCTGTTCTGAAAGGAGATGTCGGACAAACGTGGTTCCCTTATTCCACATGGGTTTCTCCTTATTGTGGCTTTAATCGATCTGCGGCTGCTCGGTCCAGAAGCCACACCATGTTTCCTGATTCCGGCTGAATCAATTGAGATGGCAGTCGCTTCGGTTCATAGGGTCCTTCTAAGACTTCCGAAAGAATAGGGGCCTTATCGGAACCTGATATCAAGAAGATGACCCAAGCGGCCTGATTGAGGATCAGGGGCGTCATGGTTAAACGGGTGGTTCCAAATTTTTCCACGGGATTGGCCACGACCCACCGATCGGTCTTTTCCAGTGCAGGTGTGTTTGGAAAAAGAGAGGCGGTATGCCCATCGGGCCCCATTCCTAGAAGAATCAGATCAAACCGAGGGGGTGCCCCGGTTTTCTTCAATGAGAAATGATCCCTAATGTTTTCTTCATATTCTAGGGCCGAGACATTCGGATCGGAGGCCTCACCCTTAAGCCGGTGGATATGGCCCTCTGAAATTTTTAAGCTGTTTAAAAAAGCCTCTCGAGCCATCCGATAATTGCTATCGGGATGGTCTGGAGGTACACATCGCTCATCCCCCCAAAAAAATTGGATTCTGTTCCAGGGAAGCTGGTTTTGATATGGATCACCTGCAAGGATCTTAAAGAGGCGCTTGGGGGTTGATCCTCCGGATAAAACAAAGCGAAAGTATGGTTTTTCGTTAAGAACCTCTTGGGCAATCTTTACGATTCGATCTGCTGCCTCATGGGCTATTTCTTCAGGTCCGGGAAGTATTACACGGGTCATAGAGATTTTCAACACCTTCTAACTCTTAAATGGGAAGAAAAAAACATCTATAACATTCTCCATTTCTGTGCATCCCCATCGATGAGCCGATCGGCTTCCACAGGGCCCCAACTCCCGGCTTGGTATTCCGGAAGCCATTTGGATCCTTCTTTTTCCCATCCCTCAAGGATATCTGTTACCCATCCCCAAGCGGCTTCAACGGCATCTCTTCTCATAAAGAGAGTCGGGTCCCCAGCCATGACATCTAAAAGAAGTCGCTCATACGCCTCCGGGGATTCTTTTGAATAGGCTTCTCCATAATGGAAATCCATGTTGACAGGGTGAATCTTCACCTTCGGACCGGGAATTTTTGAGATAATCCGAAGGGAAAAACCCTCTTCGGGTTGGATCCGTAGGGCCAGAATATTGGGTTCTAAAGGGAAAGCGGGATTGGAATTAAACAGGATTTGAGGAACGGGTTTGAGGTGGACTGAAATCTCTGTTTCCCGTTTCTTCATGGCCTTTCCGGTTCGGATATAAAAAGGAACCCCAGCCCAACGCCAATTTTCAATGAAGACTTTAAGTGCCACATAGGTCTCCGTGGTGGAGTCGGGTTTGATTCCGGTTTCACGACGGTATCCTGGGACTTCCACCCCTTTGATGAGCCCCGAGCTGTATTGCGCCCTCACGGTAAATTCATTCACCGATTTACCTCTAATGGGGCGTAGAGATCGCAGAACCTCAAGCCTTGCGTTGCGTACCACATCAGGATCCAGCGACCAGGGTGGCTCCATGGTCACGAGACACAGAAGCTGAAGGATATGATTTTGAACCATATCCCTAAGGGCTCCCGCCTCTTCATAGTAGCTTGCCCTGGTCCCAACACCTTCCTCTTCGCTCACAGTAATCTGAACATGGTCGATATATTTATGGTTCCAAAGGGGTTCAAAAATGCCGTTGGCAAACCTTAGAACCAAAAGGTTTTGAACCGTTTCTTTTCCAAGATAATGGTCAATTCTAAAAACCTGAGATTCGTCAAAGGCCTTTCCCAAAATAGAATTAATCTGTTTTGCAGATTCAAGATCCCTTCCGATGGGTTTTTCCACAATGACGCGAGAGCAGGGTTTTGCGCTGTTGACGGGTTGGACCAAACCTGCCCCTTTTAAACCTTCCGAGGCGGGAGAAATAGATGTTGGGGGAATGGCCAAATAAAAAATGCGATGCCCGGGAAGCTTTAATTCGCTTTCCACTTTTTCGGCAAGGGTTTTAATATCTTTATAGGTTTGGGGGTTATCGATTTCACCCGAAAGGTAAAAGAGGCGACGTTCAAAATCAGAGTATTTTTTTTCATCCAAAGCCTGACGAGAAAACTTTTCAATTCCCTCGCGTAAGCTTTTTCGAAAATCCGGATCACTCATTTTTTTACGCCCGATCCCGATGACCGCGTAATTGGATGGAAGGACGCCGTCCAGCAAGAGGTTATATACTGCGGGGACCAATTTTCGGCGAGCAAGATCACCCGATCCTCCAAAAATGACCAAGGTACAGGGTTGAGGAACAGGTCCCCCCCCCAGGGTTGCGATTTGATTCTCCCCGAGTTCCTTTTCAACCATTTTTTACCTCCAAAGTTTTTCCCTTTACCTTTTTACTCCATGGCCTCCGAAGGCGTTGCGTAGGCCTGCCAACATCTTTTCCGCAAAGGATTCCTCCTGGCGGGAACGGAAACGGGTGAAAAGAGACGCCGTCAGGGTGGGGACGGGAACATCCTTATCCAAGGCGTCTAAAAGGGTCCAGCGGCCTTCTCCCGAATCTTGAACATACCCTTTCAGATTTTTCAGTTTTGGGTCTTGAGTAAATACACCTACTGCCAATTCCAATAACCAGGACCGAATCACGCTGCCATGCATCCAGAGATCAGAAATTTTAGCCAAATCCAAATTATAGTCGCTCTTAGACATTAACTCAAAACCTTCTGCGTAGCCTTGCATCATGCTGTACTCAATTCCATTGTGGATCATTTTTACGTAATGGCCTGATCCATGTCCTCCCATATGAGCCCATCCATCTGTGGGGGCCAGTGTATTGAAAATCGGTTCAAGCTGCTTGACGGTGGCTTCTTCTCCGCCCACCATCATACAGTAACCTAGTTTTAAACCCCAAATACCCCCGCTGGTTCCCACATCGACATAGTGAATCCCTCTTTTCTTGAGTTCCGGCGCTCTTCGGAGATCATCTTTAAACTTTGAATTGCCTCCATCGATAATAATATCCCCGGTACTCAACAGATCCGAGACCGCGGTTACCGTCTCTTCAGTGGGGGCACCAGAAGGGACCATGATCCAGACGATCCTCTGTCCCTTAAGCTTTGAAACCATGTCCTTGAGCGATGAAGCACCGATACATCCCACCGCTTCTGCCTTTGAAATAAGATCGGTGGAGCGATCATATACAACCACCCGATGCTTCCCTTGCTGTAAACGGGTGACCATATTCATTCCCATTTTTCCAAGACCTATAAACCCTAAGTCCATAATCTACCCTTTCTTTTTTTTTGCGGGAATAAAAGAATTGTTCCTCCCGGTTTTAATGTTTGGAAAAGTTGAAAATCTCCTGTGGCCTTTTCCCTTCCTTTAGTAGCGGTGATTTTTTTCAAGCCATTTTACCTTTTCCAAACGGCGGACATGCCTTTCCTCTTGGGAAAAAACCGCTTCCAAAAAGGCTTGTACCAGTTCCGGTACCAAGGCAGGTCCTATAATTCGCGCGCCAAGGGTGAGAACGTTCATATCATCATGCTCAACCCCTTGCCGTGCCGAATAGGTGTCATGGCATAATCCAGCCCTAACATTCGGCATTTTATTGGCTGCCACACTGGCTCCCACTCCGCTTCCACATAATAAAACGGCACGTTCCGCTCTCCCCTGTTGGATGGCTTCCCCCACGGCTTTGGCAAAGTCAGGGTAGTCAACGGGAGCGGGCGAGTGGGTTCCTAAATCGATTACTTTGTGGCCTGCTTTCAAGATGACCTCAATCACTTCGGCTTTTAGAGGAAAACCTCCATGGTCACAGGCAACCGCGATTTTTAAATAAGAGATATTTTTGGGTTGATCGTTCAATGATAACCTCACCCCTTTTTACGAAAATCCTAGGTTAATTTTTTAAAAATTTTCTCCAAGCGCCCGAGGTCTTTCTCCACATCTTTTCCCAGGTGAAGTCGAATGGCCCTTCGGTTGCGTTTATTAAGGCACTGAAAATCACCTAATGCCTGTGCGGCTTTTAATACCCCGAAGGTGTAGGACTCGCCAGGAATGGGAAGGTCCTTCGCATCATCAGAGGTAATTTGAATAAACACACCGGAGTTAGGTCCTCCCTTATGGAGTTGGCCAGTTGAATGTAGAAAGCGGGGGCCATAACCAAGGGTCGTGGCAACTTTTTTGGTATCCCGGATTCCATGCCGAATATTTTGAAGAATTTTTCCAGTTTGTTCGTTGTGTTCTACGTAAGCGTTGATCGCCACGTAGTCTCCTGGTTTTACACGATCCATATGGGCGGTCAAAGCCTTCTCAAGGGTTGGGGCTTCCTTAAGGGCCTCTCGGTTTGCTGCATCCCCATATACCCGAATTCCATCGGAGGTGAGAATCGGGTCTTCTTCTGGTAGTTGGCCTTTTTTCTTGAATTCATTAAGAAAAGCCTTTGTATAGTCTTTGCTTTCTTGAACGTTGGGTTGGTCAAAGGCATTGATCCCAATCACTGATCCGGCTACTGCTGTCGCGATCTCCCATAAAAAGAACTCCTCCCCCAGGTTAATCAGGTCGGTTAGTTCAATTCGGACGACGGGTTGCCCTGCCTTCTCAAGGGCCGCCACCTGCTCATCTTGTTTTTTATCTGCTCCCCCCGAGAAACGGATATAAACAAATAGGCGGTCTTTTCCATAAACCTCCGGTGGTCCCAGGGTTTCATTTTCAATGGGAATGATTCCCTTGCCTTCCTTTCCCGTGCTCTCAGCGATGAGTTGCTCAAGCCAGGCACCAAGATCACTGATGGCGGGTGAGGCGATAAAGGTGACTTTGTCTCTTCCCTGGAGGGCCAAAACTCCGAGGGTTACCCCCAACATGACGCCTGGGTTTTCTTCTGGGGGAACCACCGAGTCACAGCTATGACGCATCCGTTCGGCCCGGTACAAAAGGTGTTCCACGTTAACCCCCATGATAGCCGCAGGAATGATCCCAAAGTTGGAAAGGGCAGAGTATCTTCCCCCGATTTCAGGAACGCCGGGTAAAATATCCCGAAAATTACTTTCACGCGCTAAATTTTCAAGAAGTGATCCAGGGTCGGTGATAGCGATGAAATGTTCTCCAACGCGGTCTCCTACCACCTTGCGTATCTGATCATGAAAATATTGGTAAAAAACCAAAGGCTCTGTGGTAGACCCTGATTTGCTGGAGATAATGCAAAGGGTCTTAGACAGATCCACCTTTTTTTCAAAAGCCCTTACCTGTTCCGGGACGGTGCTGTCAAGGACAAGAAGCTCCGGATAGCCCTTTACCACGCCAAAGGTCATGCGCCACACCTCTGGGCAAAGGCTGCTTCCTCCCATTCCCAATAGAAGGGCGTGTTTAAAGCCAGCCTTCTGAATGCTTTCAGCAAGCCCCTTGATGCGAGAGAGATGGTGAACTTGCTGTTCAGGGATGTGCATCCACCCCAGGGCATTTCGAATTATTTTGTGATGGGCAGGGTCCTTATGCCATAGGGTCGGGTCTTGGGCCCAAAATCTGCGTGTGAAATTGTTTTTCCGTAACTCTTGAATTTTTTCTTTTACCCCCGATTCAAAAGCGCCAAGTGAAAAAGTTTGTTGATCCAGTTTCGCACCTAATAACTCTTTTCTTTTTTGGCTAATGACACCCATCAGTTGGTCAAATGCCTCGGAGAAAAGCCGGACGCCATCGGCCAGTAGTTTGTCTGTGACCTGATTCATGTCAATCCCAGATTCACCCAGGAGATCCATGGTTTCTTTGGCTTCCTTTGTTTCTGTTGTCAAACTACTATAGGCTTTTCCATGATCACGGAAGGCGTTAAAGGTTGCAGCAGGCATGGTATTGACCGTGTCCGCTCCGATCAAAGTTTCCACATAATGGGTATCAGGGTAACGGGGATTTTTGGTTCCCGTACTGGCCCAAAGGAGGCGCTGTACCTGTGCTCCCTGTTTTTGAAGTGCTTTAAAGCGGGGACTATCAAAAATTTCTTGAAACTTCAAATAGGCCACCTTTGCGTTGGCAATGGCAATTTTTCCCAGAAGGTTTTGAAGGATGGCCCGTTTCTTAGGATCCTTTTCAATTTTTAATTTTGATTCCAATTGATTATCGATAAGGCTATCGATCCGGCTAATAAAGAAGCTTGCCACCGAGGCCATCTTGCGGATATCTTTGCCACTGCTGGCTCTCTTTTCAAGACCAGAAATATAGGCCCATGCGACCTTTTCGTAAGCTTCTACGCTAAAGAGCAGGGTCACATTGACGCTGATCCCTTCGCTCAGAAGTGTTTCAATGGCTGGGATACCCTCTGGAGTTGCGGGAACTTTAATCAGTACGTTGTCCCTGCCCACCATTTTATGGAGCCTTCGGGCCTCCTCGAGGGTTCCTTTGGTATTGTGGGCAAGGTCTGGAGAGACCTCTAGGCTAACATAGCCATCCCGGGTTTTCGTTTTTTCATATACAGGATACATTAGATCTGAGGCATCCTGGATATCTCGTATGGCCAACGTTTCATAAATTTCTTTTACACCGGTTACATCCGAGGCGATCTGTTTCAGAGCTTGATTGTAATCGGTGCTTCCCCCAATGGCTTTCTCAAAAATAGAGGGGTTGGAAGTGACCCCTAGGAGCCCATCATTATCAATCAAAGCTTGAAGCTCCCCTGAGGTGATGAGGCCCCTTCGAATATAATCGTACCAAGGACTCTGCCCAAACTCTTGGAGTTGAACCAATGGATTCATGGTATTGCCTCCTTATCTCTAAAATTATTTATTTTTTGCCAACTGTCCTTTTGCCGCTTCAACCACGTTTTCCTGTGTAAACCCAAATTTTTTAACCAACTCCTTGAGTGGTGCCGAAGCCCCAAAGGTTTTCATTCCAATAATGTGGCCTGTTAATCCAACATAGCGTTCCCAACCGAAGGTGGAGGCTTTTTCTACGGCCACCCGAGCTCTTACGGAAGGAGGAAGTACTGAATCGCGATATTCTTGACTCTGCTGCTCAAAAAACTCAAGTGAGGGCATACTGACCACGCGTGCTTTGATTCCATCGGCTTTCAGTTTATCGTAAGCTTCTACACAGAGTGCAACTTCGCTTCCCGTGGCCAGCAAAAGCACATCGGGTTTTCCCCCGGGTGCATCGATCAAGATATAGGCGCCTTTAAGAACAGCAGGAGGGGCGTATTGGGTGCGATCCAATGTGGGAAGGGCCTGCCGGGTTAAAATCAGGGCTACAGGCTCGTGTTGTAATCCAGCAATCACACGCCATGCATCTGCCACTTCGTTTGCATCGGCGGGTCGAATGGTTATCAGGCCGGGAATGGTCCGTAGGGAGGCTAACTGTTCCACGGGTTGATGGGTCGGACCATCCTCCCCGACCCCAATGGAGTCATGGGTGAAAATGTAAATCACAGGGATTTCCATGATTGCGCTCAACCTAATGGTGGGTTTGGAGTAGTCACTAAAAATAAGAAACCCAGACCCAAAAGGCCGAATCTTGGAAAGAGAGAGACCATTTAAGATAGATCCCATGGCATGTTCTCGTATGCCAAAATGGATATTTCTTCCAAACCCATTATCTGGAAGGAAATCCCCTGCACCTTCAAAGGTGAGCCGGGTTTTCGTGGAGGGGGTCAGGTCCGCTGAACCCCCAATGATCCAGGGGATGTTCTTCCCCACAGCGTTTAACACCTTCCCTGAAGCCTCCCGGCCCGCAAGACCCTTTTGATCCGCTGGAAATACCGGAATATCCTTGTCCCAACCATCGGGAAGCTGACGATGCTGCATTTTATAAAGATGATCTGCCAGTTCTGGATATTTACCTTTGTACTCTTTGAATTTAGCCATCCAGGATTCCCGTAGTTCATGGCCTCGTTTTCCGATTCCCTCCTGGAAAAATTTTGGTACCTCATCCGGAACAAGAAATTTTGCATCTTCCGGCCAGCCGTAATTTCGTTTGGTTAATCGGATCTCTTCCTCTCCGAGAGGCTCCCCATGGGCGGCGCTGGTGTCTTGTTTATTGGGTGAGCCGTAGGCGATGTGACTATCCACAATAATTAAAGTTGGGCGATCCGGGGTAGTTTTAAAGTTCTCAAAGGCCCTCCCGATCATCTCTAAATCATTTGCGTCACCCACCCGGGTAACGTTCCATCCATAGGCCATAAATCGCGTGGCCACATCCTCACTAAAGGCCAACGCTGTATGTCCCTCAATGGTGATCCGATTGCTGTCATAAATCCAGCATAGGTTGGAGAGTTTGAGATGACCCGCCAGGGAAGCCGCCTCACTGGATACCCCCTCCATCATGCATCCATCTCCGCACATGGCGTAAACATCGTAATCGATCATGTCAAACCCTGGGCGGTTAAAATAATTCGCCATCCATTTACTTGCCATCGACATGCCAACGCTGGTGGCGACTCCCTGTCCCAGGGGACCGGTGGTGGTCTCGACCCCTGAGGTCCAGCGGTATTCCGGGTGACCGGCGCATTTGCTGTCCAGTTGGCGAAACCGTTTAATATCATCAAGTTTGACAGACAATTCCCCGAGCTTTTCGTACTTGGCGTTGACCGCTTTAACCCCGGTGAGATGAAGGATCGAGTACAGGAGCATGGATGCATGTCCGATGGAGAGGACAAAGCGATCCCGATTGGACCAAATAGGATCTTCCGGGTCAAACCGAAGGATTCGATTCCACAAACTATAAACAACGGGTGCCATGGCCATGGCGGTTCCGGGGTGTCCTGAATTAGCTGCCTGAACCGCATCCATGGAAAGGGTCCGAATCGTGTTGATACATTTTTGTTCGAGCTTTTGCACCTCATCCATGACTTCCCCTCCTTAAAAAAATGTTTACTATAGGGCCTTTAAGAAATTAATAACGTCTTGGTGTTGGGCAGGGGTTAAACTCCGCCAACGGGCCATGACATTCCTGGCTTCACTTCTTTGGCTGTTGTTGGGTGATGTCGGACAAATATCCGCTGAACTTCCCGACGGAACTGGACATCCCCCATTAACAGGGGGAACTCCAGGATCCGCTGGGGGTAGGTCATGAAGTTCTATGGCTGCCCGCAGGGCGCTGTCCAGGTCAGTGATGACCAGTTCCGTATTCGGTGTGACACCTGAGTTTGTAAAAACAGTCCTGGCCGGGGCACCGGGATTTACAAACACACGTCCATCATGCATGAAAGGTGGACCAATGACCCCAATTCCCATGAGGGGAGGGGTTCGCCACTCCCGACCATTGGCGATGCCTTGCCCAGGAAGCGCATCGTCTGCTAAATTTCTTGAAATGTCTAAACCACTTCCAATGGTCGTGGGTGCCCTCAGAACAGGGCTTACACGCTCTACCGTTACCTCTCCCATATCATGAATCAGTAAGTCCGAGAATAGAGGGACCCACTTATTGCTGAGATGTTGTGCTCCCACTTCTGCGGGAGATTGTCCTGTTCTCATAATGGGCGTATGACACCCTGCGCAATTGAGTTGTCGATCGGCTTGGTTCAACGCGTTTTCGTTCAATCCGTCGGGGAGATTGGTGTCGGTCATTCGGTTTCGGAAGGCGGTTAAGTCCACCCCAAAGAGTGCTGCCCCATTTTGAATACTGGATGCACTTCCCCCACTGGTGCAGGCGGCGGTTACAGCGGGAGTTTCTAATAAGCACGAGTCAAAATCGGGGAGAGCGACCAGCCGGATCATGGCTCTCAAATCCAAAATGTCGTTGGTTTTAAGTTCAGGATCGGGGGCTTGATCGCATTTTTTCCCGCCATTTTGATTGTTGTTTTGCTCGTTGGGTGCAAAAGGGCTGGTTAACCCTACCTCACCCTGGCTTCCCCCAATCATAAATTGAATTAGGGTGGGACCTGCAGCGCGGAGCCCAAAACGTGCAGGCCGAATCACGGGGTCTCCACCGATAATTGCATTGGCTGCACTGTTTTCATTATGTCGACCGGAGATGCAGTCCCCGCCTGTTGGACAGCCTGATGTAGCAAGGGCTGGCAGGAGGGTGGAGGAATGGGTTTGGGCATCTCCAGGGTCTCGATTGGCAACTATATCGTCCGCATAAATGGCTTCGATCAAACCACGCCCAATGTAGGGAGGGGCTGCCCGTTCTCCTACGGCCCTACGCAGTCCAATGCCCCCTCCCTGAAGAAAAGGGTCAATAGAAACATCAGGGATGATATCCGGAGAACAACCGCCGGTGGCACCGACGTGCTGGATCGGACCACCGAATTCCGAAAGGGGAATTACTGAACCGGAACTAGAGGAAAAATCGACAAAAAGAGTAAAGGCGTCCGTATCCGGACGGACCCCCTGGCTAGAAAGGGTATAGTTAGTTTGGTTGGTGCGAGCCGCACGCCCAGCCGGTGTGGCTGTAGGGGCATTGCTATTATCATGGCATCCCAGACAGGAGGTTTGGTTAAATATAGGCCCTAAACCGGTAAAATCCGTTCTGGCGGTGGAAAACAGGGATAACCCCTGGTTAAAGATAGAGAGTTCTTCACTGTTTAAATCAGGGAAGGAAAGATCCGCTGCTGTATTGGTTGTGGAAAATTGTCCTCTTGAAACCCTGCTTGCTGAGGCCATTTGGCTAGTATCCGGAGGACCCGCAATTCCTGAGATTTCCCGGTCATTTACGGTATTTAGGTTTTCTGAAATATTTCCATCTGCACCACAACCGGTCATCAAAAAAATGGAGGCGAAGGTCCCGGTCAAGATTTTTCCCAATAGTAGTAAGGTGCGATTAAAAGTCATTTTCATCTCCTTTAGCAGGTTCAAACCCTTAGAGGTTCTAAATGGTTCCTTTAAAAAGTGAGTACAACATCAAAAAACATTCGGGTTACATTATTGTCCTTATTGGGAAAACCATCAAAATCCAGATATAAAAACTGAAATAACAGGTCAGGCAAAATCTTGTAATTGAAAAGAATCTCAAACCCATCATAACCCGTTCCTGCGCCTAGGTCTGAATCAGCAAATGTGGCCAGAGTGGCGTCTGCATCTACGTTCCGGTATGTATACCAGAGGTTGAAAGGATTAAGAAACCCTTTCCCTCCACCCCGAATCCCTCCTGTAATACCAAAACCAGTATCATCCCGACCAAAACTCAAATTTTCGACATAATCGCCCAGGACAAATAACTCAGGGGAAATAAAGTCGATTCCGAGGGGTTCCAGCCATTGCTCTGGGATTGAGAAATATACCTGACTGGTAATCACCAAGGGGGCAAATTCATCTTCGACGAACCCGATCGCGCCCGGGCCGTAATTGATTTGGTTGTTGGTTCGTTGAAGCCCACCGCGCAAGAGAAAAGCGGTGGTCCCGGGCTCAACAAATGCGCCTGATCCAGGGGTAAAGTTAGGCGCCCTTAGGCCCGAGTTTATGTTTTCAAAATCATAGAGGGCTACTGCCACAGTTCCCCCGAGGCTACCGGGATCAATGGATCCCCCTAGAGACCCCGGGTCCACCTTGATGAGAACCTGATCGGCTAACAGGTAGGTATCCCCTGTTAGGCCTGAAAACCGGAAGTCTGTTGCTTCATATATGGAAAAAAAACCAGCGGTGTTTTCAATTTGTATCATATTAAAAAGAAAGTTCTTAGGAGTTCCGACCTTTAGGACGATACCCTCAGGATTAACATCCGTATCCCAGATCATCTCGGTGCGAAAGGGTCCCCGATCCCCAAGCCAAAACGGTTGAGGCATTTTTCCAACGGTAAACACCAATTCATCATAAATGGTCAGGGGTTGGTAGTTAATAAAAAACCGGTCAATATTAAAGGATTTGGAGCGAAAGGAATCCCCCAGCCGGATAAATGGTGATGTAGGATTGGGATCTCCCCCAGCGCTCAGACGCAATCCCCCGGAGACATAACCATCAGATCGATAGTTAATCGCAAATCGCACACGGGTCCGAAACCCTTCGATTTCGTTATCCTCAAGCAGGAGGTCGGTTTGATCTTCTACCTCGGTTATATCATATCGAACCGTAATGCTGGTCGCGAGTTGGATAGGACCTGGCTTCGCATTTTCCGAAAAGGACTGCCGTTCTTTTTTGGCGTCTAAAAGTTCTTTCCGTATTCCTTTTACCTGATCTTCCAACTCTTGTATACGTTTCTCATTTGTGACACCCGTCTGCCCTAATCCGGAAACCGGTTGGAAAAGAAACCATAAAATCACAATCACCACAGGAACGTATGTTTTCATAGATCTATCCTCGATTCTGTTTGGGTCCGTATTGGTAGGCGTTTTAAAATTTGACCAAACAATAAAACACCTTATTTCTTGGATTTTAATCTGCTTATTTTTTTAGATCCATTCCGCCCGTTTTTGTTAAGCCCCAATTTGTTCCGAATCACTTAACCTGCCAACCACCCTTGCCTTCAGTGCAGCCCCTAAATCTCTGTATCCTTCAGCCAGTGTCATGAATTGTTCCCGGGGAAGGACGGTGACATCCACCGGGGTTAGGCATTTTACAGTTGCGGTTCGAGGCATGTCACATAAAAGAGCAATTTCTCCGAAACAATCCCCCCTATTCAGGTTTGCTAATTTTTCCCATTTTCCGTTTACCTGCTTTAAAACCTCTGCCTCTCCCGTTTGAAGAATATAGGCACAGTCTCCTCTGTCCCCCTGGCGGACAATTTCATCTCCCACCTCATAATGTGCGCTGCTGAGCTTCAGAGTTCGATTGGGTGCCAACACAACAATATCGTTCCTAAATGGAATATCCAACGCCCAATCGATTAATATTCTTAGGTTCCGTTCTAATCCAGGTAGGGTAAACAAACATAGAAAACGGGAGGCAAGCCATGCTGGAATACCTCCCAAAGGGATCCCGAAAAATCTTCCCACCGCAGCCTTTCGCCCAAGGGCCGCCATATAGACGAGGGGTTTCCCTTCTTTCCATTGAAGAGGTTTAAACCCTTGCGTCGCCGCATAAGCATTGTAAGCAGCCCTCCGGCCCATTCGTATTTCTCTCAAAGCCATAAATGGGCCCATTTCACTGAGCCCGGCGCAATCTCCGGCTGCCCAAATGTGATCCGGTCCCTGAATTTTTAAAAAAGGATTAACGGGAAGGCGACCATCGGGGCGCGCCCCTGGAAGTGAGGAAATCACCTTGGGTCGACTCACGAGGGTTCCGACCACAGTTTTTGTTGGGATTCGGTCCCCTCCGGATAGAACAACTTCTTCAGGGGTTACAGCGGTAATATTTGTCATTGTAAAAATATCAATCCCCATTTTTTTGAGCCTAAAGTGAGCGGAAGTCCCCAGGGGGGAATCGTATCTTGGAATGACCTGATTTTCTTTTTCAAATAGAAGAATTTTCGGTTCATCTGTTTTGACCCCTGGGTATGAGACCAAGGCGGATTGAATTAATTCGCTCATGGCCGATGCAGTCGCACAACCCCTGAGCCCTCCACCGACCACACTAAAGGTGAGGAGCGCTTTACGCCTTTGGGGGTCCGAAATTGTTTCCGCCTGTTCCAGGCACTCTAACACCCTTTGCCGAAGAAAAAGGGCATCCCCGATGGTCATGATGGGAAAAGCGTGTTCAAGAAGCCCCGGTACCCCAGAAAAATTGGCCTCCATATCTTGGGCGACCAGCAACTGATCATAGTCGATATGTAAAGTTTCATTCGAAACAAGGTTGATGTGAACTTTTTTGGCTTGGTGGTCAATAGAGGTGGTTTCTCCTTGAATAAAACGGATTTTTGGACAAAACCGTCGTATGGGATTGACAATGTTTCCGGGTTGCACGGATCCCCCCACCACTTCGGGTAACATAGGATGGAACAAAAAATAGCTTTCCCGGTGAATCAGTGTTACCTGTACATTGCTGAATTCTCCAACCAGCCTTTGTAGCCTCAAAGCGGCATGAACACCCGCAAAGCTTCCACCCACTATTACCACTTTTCCAGGTTTATCCGTTGCTTCTGGGCGTCTCCATCGGCCGGCCGAATTGGTAATAAAGGAAACCAGTAACCCATAAAAGATAATGTGGGCAAAGACGCTTTCCCCTAAAACCGCGCTAAAAAATACAAAAGCAAAGAACAATACAACGGACAAAGGCCGCATCAAAACTCCTGCTAGAATCAGAAGGCCGGCAAGGGTTTCAACAAGCGCCATAAAAAAAACAAACGTTGCATGTTCAAGGCCAAAGGTAGGGACATGGTGCAGTTCAATGATGCCCAACATTTGGTTTGGATGCAGAAATTTATATTCAATTCCCAGATAGGCTAGGTTCAATCCCGCCAAAATCCTCAGCAGCCACTGGGCCCTTCCCCGGGGTTGACTGGCTAGGAAGTTGGAAATCTTTGCTGTTCCCGGAATGGGGGGCATTGGAATATAGTAAGAACCGGGTCCCTGCAACATGAGATAAACCGCCGCCCCTCCCACCAAACCGATATAAGCCACCATGTCATACCCAAACACAAAAAGGCCTATCACACCAAGGCCCAGGAGGATGGCTGCAGCTCCTCGGACATAAATTCCTAGCAGAAATAAAAAAGCTAAAGTCCCTTCAATACCGGCAAGCCAAAACCAGTTTCCCTCAAGCAGCCTCAATTCCAGATCCGGAGCCGCCAACGTGGGGGTCTCACCCAGTTGGGTTCCATGCCGGGGTCCTAAACCAAAAGCACCCATCCCCAACATAACAAATAGGGCAATCCGTAAGGCCAAGGAAGCATACCCTCCATAAGAAGCCAGCCGGACCTGAAGATCGGGGAAAAGTTCACGGGCACCAGTATAGTTGAGAAGGATCCAACCCACTAAAAACGCCGCGGTAAATGTGTAGAGAAAGATATTGAGTGGATTGAAGGTGGTAAAGATTTCAGGTTTGGGTTTTGCATCCCATTCTTCAATTTCCCCGGGAGTCAGGACCCAGCTTTCGTGTGCTAAAGGTTCTTGGAGAAAAAACAGCATTAAAAGAGGGAGAAAGAAGAGAAAAGTGATTAATACTTTAGAAACTGTTTTTTTGTTTAAAAAGGTTAAGGTCATGAATGGGTTCCTTTTTATTATTTGTTGAGGGTATTCCCGCTTTTTAATCCCAATCAATGGGAAATTTCCCATCAAACAGACTTAAAATTTATGGGAAATTCTTAAAATCAGATTTGAGAATTTCAGCTTCAAGAGTTTGAAGGCGAAGATTCTTTAATGTTCGATTGATTCTTTTCAGGAGTTTGACCCATGCGACTTTCAACGAGTTGTCTAAAACGCTCCGACAAATCCGGAAAGTAAGACAAAAGGGCTTTAAAATCCCCTCTTTTTACGCTAACCAAACTTCCCCTGGTCCGACCCATCACTGTTGCGGTTCTTTGTTGTTTTGACAGCAGAGCCATTTCCCCAAAATATTCTCCCGGGCCAAGAGTGGCTAATAAGGTTTTCTTTCCGTCAGATTCGCCCCGAAGCACCTCGACTTCCCCCTCGGTTATTAGGTACATTCGGTCTCCACTCTCCCCTTGGTTAATAATGACTTGCCCAGGTTCAAAGCGTTCACTGGAAAAACTTTGGGTCGGTTGAACTTTAAGTTGAACAATGTCGGGGGGGATCAGGGTGTCAAGAGCCCAATCTAAACCCACCCTAAACTTCCGTTCAATTCCGGGCAACTTCATGAGATAAACTCCCCTCCATACCACCCAAGCCAAAAAACCAGAAAATTTTACCCCAAAAATTTCAGCGACAGCGGAGAAATGACCTAGGGCTCCCATTTTCCCTAACCCTGAAAAAGTAAAAGGAGATTTTCCTCCACCTCGGATTTCCGCAATAATATTCTTGGCAACTATTTGGGCTTCTCGCGTAGCGAACTGGGCGGTAGGTGGGCACCTTCCTCCTTTTTGATCGGGGATACTCGCGCAATCTCCTAAGGCCCATAATCCGGCTTGCCCTGAGACTTCTAGGAATTCATTGACTTTTAACCGTCCCCGTTTGTCCTTCTCAATGGGCAACCCCGAAATAAGGGGGTGAACACCTGCAGGGACGGTAGAGATCAGGGTCCGGGTGGGTATCTTGCATCCGTCATTCAGATAAATGGCCTCGGATGTCGCTCCTTGGGCACTTATATTTAGGCGAATGTCCATATTCCTCTTTATTAGAAGGCTATGGGCATAAGAGGCTAGGCCTTCGCTCATTTCGGATAGTATCCGTTTTCCCCGGTCAATTAAAACCACGTGAATGTTTTCCAGATGGAGGTGTTTGTAATTTCGGGTAGCCTTTCGTAAAAAATCGTTCATGGCCGCGGCGACCTCAACACCGGAGAAACCTCCTCCAATAACGACGTAAGTTAAAAGTTGCTTTCGAAGGGCAGGATCTTCTTCAATATCCGCTTCCTCAAGAGTATGCAAAAGGTGATTCCGCAAAGAAAGAGCATCCCCCAAATTTTTAAAAGGAAAGGCATGTTCCTGAAATCCGGGAACAACCGAAAGATCTGTTGTGGTTCCTGGGGCAAGGACCAAATAGTCAAAAGGAATAAAATTCGGTTTGGGACGGACCCCGGGACTTGTGACCACTACCTTTTTCTCCAGGTCGATACTTTCCACATCCCGAACATAAAGGGTAATATTAGGACAGAGTCTTCGAATGGGTGTTACCGTATGCATAATTCCGATGCTGCCCAAAATGACCTCCGGAAGCATGGGTTGAAAAACAAAATAGTTCTCCCGGTTGATTAAAATGACCTCAAGGCCTTCCACCTTTTTCAATAAACGATTGAGGGCCATGGCGGTATATACACCTGCAAAACCACCGCCTATAATGACGATCCTTTTTCGTGGGTTTTTCATAATGATCTTAAATCCAATTTAGAAATCATAGGAGGTAGCTGATCCCAATGTCATAACCCTTTTTTTTCTTTGGATCCCTCTTAGACCATTTAACTTCACCCAACGTGGGGACCATTGTCTTTTCATTCATTAAGGGTAGAGACATCAAGACCACTTGTTTGGGTTTTAAAAGAGAATCCAGGAAAATACATACCCCTCCATCGCTGTTATTTCGAAGTTTTCCGCTTGTCATTTCCTCACTAACCTCCTCAGAACCGAGGAATTTAATCTGAACACTGTGGATGGATTGGGTATGATGGCGCTTAAATCTCCTTCGCTCTTTGAAATACAGGCTTTTTTCAACAAACTTGAAGGGCACGTTTTTAAAAACCTTTTGGTGTAATTAATTGAGGCTCATCGTGGAAGTGAGTGGGTAAATTTTGTCATTACCCGCCTGTCCGGCGGGCACTTGCAGGCAGGGGAAAGCGGAAATCCAGGCCCTTCCCGTCATTCCCGGTTCCCTTCGTCATTCCCGCGCAAGCGGGAATCCAGAAGATGTTGATTTTTTGAATCCTGGATTCCTGCCTGCCGGCAGGCCCGATAAAACCATTCGGGAATGACGAACTGGATTTTGCAGGAACCTCTAATACTTCAAAGGCTTCAACCACAGAATGACTTTGACTTGACCCTTGCCCTGTATGGACCTTAAACACTTTTTAACAATTTTTACCCACTCGATTTCACGAAGACCCTTAATTAAAAAGGAGGCACGGGCCCTCCCGATGGGTATATCAATACATAAATCTTTTTTAAATAACAATTCGTCCAAAAGGAGTAACGGCATGGCCATTGGAACGAGGGGTATCCCCTAGTTAGTTGGGTAAAGCCGGTAAAAAGTAGGGTATTTCAATCAAAAAAAGTTTTAAAAATGTTTGTTTTTATTTAAAAAATTGTGTGGTCCGCCTTATCCCGAGTTTTATTGGGCAAGTTGATGTAAGTATTTCATTAAAGTATTGACACCTTTGGAATTAAATGCTACAAAAAGGGGTCAAATGGCCTTTTGATTTCAGAGGTTTACTCTAGGGAAAATACCCTTTATTTTCAAGGTGCCCAAAATTTAAATGTGGTTTAAAAATGACCCTTCCTTTGCAAGACCTTAGTCACCTGACTCGCCACCGTTCAGATCCTGGAATCATCATCTTCAATAATCAACATCAGGTTACCTTTGCCAATCAAATTGCTTGGGAGATTTTTAATAATGAAAATAAAAGAAACGGATTTTGCGTCCCCGCCCCCGTCTTGAAAATATGTGAGGAGCTTAAAAGAAGGCAGCACCAGTTTGCATGGAACAGTTGTCCTGATGCTGTTTATTTGAAAAAGATAATTGTTTTGGGGTGTGGTCAATTTTCATTGAGGGCCTTTATCATCGCGGATCAAAAAAAGAACCATTCCGCACATTATCTTTTGTTAATCGATAAGGTTTCCCTTCGGAAAAAATTTAAATTTGAACAGGTCCAGTTACGGTTTAATCTCGCTCCGAGAGAGTATCAAGTGGTTAAACTGCTGGTCAACGGTTTAACCAATAAAGAGATCGGAAATGACCTGGAGATTGCTGAATCAACGGTAAAGGAATATATGAATAAAATCATGCGGAAATTGAAGGTCAACACCCGGGCTGGAGTGGTGTCTCGAGTTCTGCAGCCAAAAGATGGGGATTCCAAAAGCCGAATGATTGAGAGTTCTAAAAATTTAAAGCCCGTTCAAAACCAACCCACATAATTCTTTTCTCCCCCCTGAATTTGGTATTGGCCCTTCAACTCAATGGCAAAAAAAAGCCTGGAGTTCGGAGGAATAAACTAAAAATTGAGGTTTTTTTTTGAGTAATGAAATGAACTTGGATGAGATTTTTGATAGAACTCAGAAGATTTCCGATGGCCACCTTATTTTTGAGGAAGGAATGAGTGCTTCCTATGCCTATTTAATAAAGGTGGGAAAGGCAAAAGTGCTTAAAAATATAAATGGAGAACGGGTACAGATTGGGACTCTGAAGAAAGGGGATATTTTCGGGGATATGAACCTCCTTGGAAGGTTTAAAAATTCCGCAACGGTGGTCGCGGACGGAAATTTGGAAGTTGGAATGGTTTCCAATAGTACTTTTTTGGAAGCGGTAAACCGTCTGTCCCCAGAGTTACGGATAAAAATTGGTGTCATGGTAAAGGAGCTGGCCCATATCTCTGAGCTGAACGGACATTTGATCGCCCGGCTTCAAGAATTGGAAAGTTTTAAGGAGAGGATCAGTGATTTAAAAATTTTTGAGAAGGAAATTGGTGAGTTGCCGGACCTTTTGAGCAAAGTTATATTTCTTTTGGCCACGCGTCTCAAAACCTCCAATGAGGGCTGTGCTCAACTTGCGGCTCAATTGGAGGAAAAAATTAAGAATCTCAACTTAAACGCCAACATTATTATCCAAAAACCCGATTAAGTTTTTAAAATTTATTTAATTTTTCCTTTCCGAAAATTTTTTTCCCCCCGTTAACCATTGAATTTGAAAATAAACTATTCCTTGGTGAAGGACCACCCCGAGGCAGAGCCCTTGGAAAACTCGTCCCAGAAGGGGAGGGGTCACCCCTTTCAGGCTTATATGATCGTTGGGAAAAAGACATCCTTCCTAGGTCCTAAATTTTCCAAGCCGGCCACGTTTTCCTAAATGTTAAAAACCACCCCATCTTTTAGCATGACCAATTTTTTCAAACCTAAATTTTTGAGTTCTTTTTGGATTGTTTTGAGATACCGGGGTTTCATATGGTAAATAAAAAGAGGAAGGTGGAGTTTCCCAATCTTTGAAAACTCCTGAGAAAGAAGAGAGGGGGTCAGGTGTTTACTTGCTTTTGCCAAGCCTTCCATTGAATTTGGAAAAGAGGTTTCAATCATGGCCGCTTTTAAATTTTTGGTTGTTGAGGCCGCTTTCCAGATTTTATGGGTCTTGTAGGTATCGCCGCTGTAGAGAAGGCTGGTGTTTTTTTGTTGGACAAGAAAACCTGCGCAGGGAACCGTGTGGTTCACCCGGAACGCTTTGACCTGGAAGCCTTCTACCTGAAGGGTTTCTCCTTCCCGAATGGGTTTGAGACGAAAAATCGGTTTTTTTTCGGTGGGTATTTTAGTGAAGTCGGGCCAAATCTTGTTATTAAACAGGTTCCTGTGAAGTCCGGTCAGTACCTTTTCTAGGCTAATAATCACAACGGGTTTTTGGCCCTTCTGTCCGATCAGATTCTCTGATAAAAAGGGCAGTCCCTTAATATGGTCTGCATGAATATGGGATAGCAGGACATACCGAATCTTTTTTTGTTCATTCATAGTAAGTGTTGTACAAATGGTTCCACCGTCCAATAACACCGATTGATTGATCAAAAACCCGCAAGTGCAATGATTGGGAAGCTCCGCCCCGTGACAACCCAGTACCCTGATTTTCATTTTTTCTCCTCTTGTAAACCGATGACTTCAAAAACGCGAACCGGTTTATCCTTTCCCTTCACCTTGACGGGTTCGTGGTCCTTAAATTGGGCATGTCCGATTTTCATTCTCTTTTTTCTTTTTTCCCGATGAGAAATTTCGCTGGTGCTCCTTCGCCGTTCCTTGGGGAAGAGATCCTTGATTTCAATCAACTCTTGGGCTTCCTGGTAGGTGGCTTCGGTGATTAAAATGTTGGCTTGGTATTCTTTGGTGAGAGATTCCACACGGGCGCCGAGGTTCACATTATCCCCGATTACGGTGTAATCCATTTTTCGTCCCTCCGCACCCATATTTCCCACAACCATTTCGCCGGTATGAATCCCAATTCCGGCATCCAGACTGTCTTTTCCTTCAGCCTCCCATTTCTGATGCAATTCGCCCAGTCTTTTTTGCATATGCAGCGCGCAGCGAATGGCCAACTCCGCGTGGTTGTGTTGATCCAATGGGGCGCCCCAAAAAACCATAATGGCGTCTCCTATAAATTTATCAAGGGTTCCATCCCATCTAAAAATAACCTCCGTCATGGCGTTCATATATTCATTTAACGTTGCCACGACCTCTTCCGGTTGGTGTTTTTCAGAAAAAGCAGTAAAACCGCGAACATCGGAAAATAACACCGTTAACTTCTTTCGCTCCCCGCCAAGCTTTGCCTTATCGGGGTCTTTGACCAACTCGGCTACCATCTTTGGACTTACATAATTTGAAAAAATACGCCGGATCTCCTGAGCATGCTTCTCCTCGGTCATAAATCGAAGGACTGTCAAAAAGGTGTAGGAAAAAACAATGGTGGATGAAGGATAAAGCAAATTAATCCACAGCCCTTTTTTTTCAAATAAATACTGTGCTAAAAATAAATACCCTATCAAAAGCACCCCTGCAAGCGCAACACCCCGAAGGGCCCCCAACCGAGGAAGGGAGAAAAACAGGATTGCCCCAAACGCCAGAATAAAAAAAGCATCCAAAAATTTCATGGTTTGGGTTCTTTGAAGAAATTGATGGTTGAGAATGTTATTGACCACCGTGGCATTTTTTTCAACTCCCGGCATATTGGCAGAAAGTGGCGAGACTTTTAAATCATAGGTTCCTACGGCGGTGGTACCGATCAGGATAATTTTATCCCCAAAAAAATCTGATGGGATCCGATCGTGTAATACATCCGTGGCGGATATAAGGGGAAAAGTCCCTTCTCTTCCGATGTAATTTACCAGCATCCTTCCGCGCTCATCGGTAGGGATTTTAATGTTTCCCATCTCAACGGCTTCCCCCAACCACAGCTTCATTTCTTCTCTCTTTAATCCTAAAGCCGCCCGAGCAATTTGAAGGGCAAAAGAGGGGTAAAAATCATCCCGGTATTTGAGAACCAGATATTCCCAACGTAAAACCCCATCCCGGTCGGGTTGATAATAAACATGGCCTAGTGCTTGGGCCCTCCGGGTCAGGGCCGGGAGGGGTGGGGAGACCACTTGGGCTTCGATTGGGTAAAAAACTTTTTCGGCGCTTAATTTTTTAACCAGCCCAAATGAAGAATTGACCAGGGAAACAGGGGCATCTGGTGGTTTTATCGTTTTATCCAACATATATTCGGTATGCACTTCCATTCCTGTGGGTAAAATGACAATTCCCACTGTACCGATCACTTGGGCCAACAGAGTATCTTTATCTGCCGTTTCTTCCAATTTCTGTAGGGATTTTAAAATACCAGAATTCGAGGAGGGTTGAATAGAAAGGTCCTGTTTGAGGGTACGGATTACTTCAATGGATTCTGAGACCTCTGGTTCAATGAAAAGAATATCCGCCCCAATCACGCGGGGCTTACCCTTGGCTAATTTTTCCAGCAATTGGGCCATTAACCCTCTTGACCAGGGCCACCTTCCCACCTCCTTTAGACTTTTTTCATCTATGGCAATGATCAATAAATCGGGATTAGGTTTGCCGGGATTACGGGCATTTCGAAGGAGAAACCGAAAATCCAGAGTTTTGCTTTCTAGAAGATCCAATGTATTTCTGGCAAAGGAAGGATTCATTAAATCGATATATAAAAAAAATAGTGTGATCAGAACACTCAGGGCCAGGGCGAGCCATCTTATTTTTTTTCCTCGACGAGATTTCATTCTCCCCGGTACTATACTTGATATCGCTATACCCCAGCAAGGGTTTTATACTTATTTTATGAATATTTTACCTTTACGTGATAAATGACATTCCATTTGTTTTTTTTAAAATAGGAGGAAACCCAAGGGGTTTGGTTGAAGCGTTGCCCTTGATCAAAGAGTAAAATAGTGGATTTAACTTGGGGAATACCGTGGATTGAGTTAAATGAAAACCAAGAACGGCCAGGATTTAAAAAATTTTTAAAATCGGAAGGAGATAGGGGGAGATTTAATTTTGACTCTTTTTGGCCTTAAAGCAAAAGGAATTTATTTTTCGGAACATTCCCAAACATTTTTCCAATCCGAAGGGGGTGGGTTTTTCAGGAAATGATTGCAGCGGGCCAAAAAAACTTTTGAAGGCGGGTCATTTTCAGCACTATTCCTAAAATAAAGGGATGCTTTTGAAAAATTTCCCTCGTAGTAGGCAGAAAGGCCCACACCAAATGATTCCTGTGCTTTCGTCAGCCGGTAAGAGGGTTCCCCAAGGACCTCAAAAACCTGTAAGGGTTCTTTTTTCCCCTTTACCAGGACATAATCTATGGGGCGGGTTACGAAACGATGGGCAATTTCCCGCTGGGTCGATTCGCTGATTAAGATACTGGTTCCATAAATTTTGTTGAGGCTCTCTAAGCGGGAGGCAATATTTACATCGTCCCCAATGGCTGTAAACTCCATTCTTTTTTCCGAACCGATGTTTCCTGAGAGAACCTCTCCGGTGCTAATTCCGATGCCGATTCGAATCGGAGGCTGAAGGGCCTCCTTTCTTTTTTGGTTTAATACCTTTAATGCGGTGGTCATTTCCAGAGCGGATTGGACCGCCCTTACCGGATCGTCCTCTGCGATATAAGGAACGCCAAAAACGGCCATGAGGGCATCCCCTATATACTTATCCAGGATGCCTCTGTTTTGAAAGACCACATCTACCATTCGAGTAAAATAATCGTTTAGGAACTCTACGGTATCTTCTGCATCAAGACTTTCCGCCATTCCTGTAAACCCACGAATATCTGAAAATAAAATGGTGGCTTTATTTCGAACACCCCCCAAATGTTGCCCCCCGGTGTCTTCCAGTAATTTCTCCGCGATATCCTTTGCCATATAACGGACCAAAGTGCTTTTGACACGCTTCTCTCGGCTGATATCCTCAATGACCAAGATTACCCCTTCATGATTTCCTGAATGGTTAATAAGAGGCAGGACATTGAGATTTACTGAGTGTTTTCTCTCTCCGGTAAAATTGATTTCGACATCATATTCCACAATGGCGCGGTGTGTTTTATAAACGTGTTCAATGTGGTGAACTAAATATTCATTGCCGGGTTGCAACAGGCCCCGGAAATCGTTTTTTAGAATCTCTCCGGGTTCCTTTTGAAATAAAGATAGGAGGGCTCTATTGGCCGTGACCACATGGTATTGATTATCCAGGGTGAGAATACTATTTGAAATGCTTTCATGGACACTTTCCAAATAGTTTTTCATATTGACCGTTTGTTCATAAAGCTGGGCATTCTCCAGGGCGACAGACAACTGAGAGGAAAGGGCGCGGAGCAGGGTTTCATCAGATGCTTCAAAGGAACCGGTTTTTTTGTTCATGGCCTGTGTGACCCCTATAATTTCTCCGTTCCTATTCACTAAAGGGACACAAAGAACACTTTTCGTTTTAAAACCGGTCTCCTGATCGAAAGCTGGATTGAAGCGGGAATCTTCATGGGCTTCTTTGATATTGAGGGTTTCGCCCGTTGTTGCGACGTACCCAGCCAACCCTGCCGTGGAAGGAAAACGGATTTCAGCAACCTCAGACCCCTGTGCTTCTTTAGACCAAAGTTCCCCTGCCTCTCGATCCAGGAGAAAGAGAGAACTCCTTTCCGCTTGGAGAACCTCAGAAATCTTTGCAACAATTTTGGCAATGAGAACCCTCAGGTCTAAGGTCTGAGAAACCGAAGTGGTCACATCCAAAAGAACCGCCATTTTTTCGTGACTGGAAAGCATTTTCTGATACAATCGAAAATTTTCAACTGCAATGGTGGTTTGATAGGCAAAAGCCTTGAAAAGGCCTTCATCGGTGGAATCGAAAATCCCGGTTTTTTTGTTAATAACCTGGATTACGCCAATAATCTCCCCCATCAGATTTTTTACAGGGCCACATAAAATGGAACGGGTTTGAAACCCGGTTTGATGATCCACCTCTGGGTTAAAACGCTGGTCCCGATAGGCTTCGGGTATATTAACCAATTGGTCATTTTGAACCGCCCAGCCGGCCACACCGGTTCCCGCTGGTAACCTGATTTCCCGGCTCTCTTCGCCTTGGGCAACCTTGGACCATAGCTCCCCTGTTAAGGGGTCTACCAGAAACAAAGAGGCGCGTTCAGCGTTCAACACCCCGCTTGCAGAATGCACGACGCGGTCAATGAGTCCTTCAATGTCGAGGCGTAAAGCCAGAATTTCAGACATGTCTAAAAAGGTTTGAAGACCTCTGAGGGAGGTTTCCACGGTCCGGGTCTTTCGAACCGTTTCCTGAAAACGAAGGTTGACCGACCGTAACCGCTGGGTCACGATGGATAGAACATTTTTTGCAAGAGAAGGAACACGATCAAACGTTTTCTCCAGATCGGAATAATTAATTTGTAAAAGGTGGGTGTCTTCCAGGCAACGAACCGATGCGGTTCGGGTTCCATTGGAGAAGTATCCCATCTCTCCCAAACATTCCCCCGGCTCGATGGTAGCTAAGGGAATTTCTTCCCCGTCCTCTCCTTTTCTAAACACCAAAACCTGCCCAGTGGCAACCACATAGAAACAATTTCCAGGGGTGTCTTGAGAGATGAATTCTTTTCCTGCCCCCACACTTTGTTCTTTGACTGAGCGACTGATGATCGCCAAATCTTCATCTGATAGATTGGAGAAAACTTGGCATTTTTTTAAACGATCAATCCTTTGTTTATTAATTGCGGACCAAAGATCTTCCTGATTGACCGCCTTTGTTTCCAGCAACACTTCTCCCAGTCGTTTGTTCAAACCCGTCCGCGCCATTCTTTTTTGCTGAGCGATGGCCTGACCAATGATTTTTTCTCCGCAAGGCAGATATTCACCGATTTTTTTTGATAAAGGATGGATGGTTTCTCTTAGGTCGTTCATAATACCACCTGATGTTTTGGGGAGCTTCAAAGCTGTATTTTTTTAATAATATTAGAAGGATAGCTTTTTTGATTTAAACCTGTCAAGGATGGATTTTTTGGCCCCGATCTTTTTGCCCAGGGGTTGTCTTTCAGGTTTTTCCTGTGTGATAATGTTCCGGTTGAGGAGGTCCACGCATTTTGATCTGTTTTCAAATCATGCCCAAAACAAAAACCCGCTGCCGAAAGACATTTATGGCGATTGCTTGCTTTGCTTCGGTCCTCCTATTTGGGTCGGCCACTAGAGGGTCGTTTGACGGTCAGCCTGTTTCAAGCGTGACCATTTCAACACCTATTGCGGCTGGTGGCCAGCAACAGGAGGATCTAGGTCCCACTAGTCAGCAGAACCAGCTCTCCTCCGGAGGACAGGAGGAGCGGGAATCAAGCGTGGTGCTGACCTGGCGCCGCGAGGGGGGCATCGCGGGCTTCTGTGATGAGATGAGCGTGTCAGCAAATGGTGAGGTCAGGGCCAGGTCGTGCAAGCCGGGAGGGGGAAGCCGGACAGGCATGCTCTCCAAGGAGGATTTGGTTCGTCTGGATCAATGGAGGATGTCCTTTGACTCTGTCGGTATCGAGACAAGAGATTCTCCCGTGACCGATGCCATGACCGTTACCCTGACTCTGAAGGGAAACGGCACTGGGAAGCCGACTGACGAGGAACGGCAGGATATTTTAGGTTGGGCGCAAGACGTTTACGATCAAATCCTGCCTTGATGCAAAAAGACGGTGACATCCGCTTCAGCGAATGCCACCGTCTCAAATAAATCACCAAACCTTTTCGAAGTGTCCTTCTTGTTTAGGGCGCACCCACGCGGTTCCACGCCTCAACGACTCGGTTGTAGGTGGTGCTGCCGAATCCGTAGAGATCGGCTGCTGCCCACTGGGTGGTTCGCCTTGCCCAAAAGAAGTTATCCGTTGGGATGATGTAGTAGCGCAGCGCCCGCCAGAAGATCTGTGTGGCGGCGTTTGCGCCGATTGATCCGCTCATGCACCCTGCAAAGCGGTGGCATCCTCCGGTGGCCAGCAAATAAAAGGCGTTGTTCTGGATTCCGGAATTCCAGTGAACGCCCCCATTGTCGGCGCTCCCCGTGTAGCGTTGCGAATAATGGTCTCTCGAGACACCGTCGTTCGTAGGTCGATCCATGTAACGAAGGGCATCCCCCGCGATCAGCGGGGTCCTTGCCCCCTCACCGATTTTCCAGGTGTTCGAGGATTCGCCTTTCCAGTACCTCTCGGCCATCGCACCGAAGATGTCCGAGAAGGATTCGTTCAGCGCCCCAGACTCACCATTATAAATCAATCCACCCGTGAATTGCGTTAAGCCATGTACCCACTCATGGGCCACGATATCCAGAGTGGTAAGCGAACGGAAGGAAATGCCGTTTCCATCACCCAGGTTGATCTTCTGTCCGTCCCAGAACGCATTGTTATAGTTGGAACCATAATGGTTGCGCGCGCTGATGAGGGGGCCGTTTCCATCCACGGATTGGTAAACCCTCGGACCGCCGGAGCCGTCGACCCAGTTCCTCCCAAGAATGTAATAAAAGAAGCTGTTGGTTTGAACAGTGGACCAGTAGGTATCCGCGTTGGTTGTTTCACGGCTGGAAAGCGAAAAATTTCCAAAAGTAGAATTGCTGCTGCTGGCTTGGTAGGTGGACGAAGTGCCGCCGTACATGTCGTAGACCCCAATGCGCAGGCAGTTGTCATTCAACACGTAGGTGGCGGCGGTGGGCCAATAGGCGATTTTGAAGTAGGAAGGGCTTCCCTGGTAGAACGTTTGTCCGGTTCCGTTGATGCAATGGGTAGTCTGTGCATTGTTGTAGAATTCGAGGATCTGGCCCTCGCTACCTTCGTTAGCCGATACCCAGGCTTCGAGCATGACAGGGCCATTTGCAGAGTGCTCTTCCATGCTTATGTGGTAGGACAGTTTGCGGTTTCCCGGGCCGCTTCCGGGGTGAATTTCCAAAGCCCCATGGGCCTTCTGACTGCTTCCATCCACTAAGAGTGCTCCGTCAGGCCTATTCTTCCCTCGCAGATCTTCTGAGGGCTGGTTGCCCCGTTGTGCACCCTGGCCACCGAGTTTTCTAATCTCTTCCCTGAGCATTTTATGGACGATGCGCATTGCCTCGTCCATTGAAATTTTCGGATTGGTGTCAACTGCAGAGTCGGCCATGTACTGGCCATGCATTCCCCCATTGTCCATATCCGGGAGCGACCCGTCCTTCATATGAATGGAAAGGTGGCCTCCGAGAACGGGGATGTCCTGATAAATCTGGTCCATTTTGAAGTGCCACATGTCACCGGTATCTTTGACGACCATTGTTTCGTGCCACTCCTCGTGGGGGTCTCCCACGCCTTGGTCCTTCATCCAATCCATCATGACCTCCATGGCGTGCGCTTGCTCGGCGCCCGTGGTGGCAACATCGATGAATGGATTTTCGGTCGGGTCTACATCAGAATTTGGAGGTTCACTGTAGCCAACTGTAGAAAATGTGAGTACAATCCCCAGCGCAAGAAGTGCCATACGGGGATGGATTAGAAACCTTATGAACTTGGATATATACATTTTCCCCTCCTTTTTTAGAAGGCGATGGGGGAAAAAGGGATGACCACTTATCCTCTTATTCTTTATTCCTATTTTTTTAAGAAATAAAAAAAGACGAGCCACCCAAATAACCATAAACTATTGCCACTTTAGCAGTCCGGCTGTCTTCTAAGGAATACCAAGGATCGGTAGCCTTAGGTCCTTCCATCGCCTGTTTTTTCCCTATTTATTTTTTCGTTTATGGCTGAAATAGATTAACTTGTCAATATTAATTTGGTACTATTTTGGTATTATTTTAGTACTATTTCCCAAAATTTAGTCCTTAACTAGTACCAATTTTGTGTTTTCGATAATTGGGATCTGCTTTTTTTTTTGGATAAAGTTGTTGGGTTTTTAAAACCGCTAATTTGTCTCCCATTCACTATGAGATCCCCCAGAAAGCCATCAACCATTAGGTGCAATTTTTTAATTTATTCCCGGTCGTTCAGAAAGCGAATTTTCTTTTTTTCATCCGTAACAGTGCCAGCAGAGGGTACGTTTCCAAATTAGGAAACTTAAATTAAATGGGAAGATACCTTGTGGAAAACGAATGGGATGAGCGGGGGTCTATTCACAATTTTTTACCTCATCCGTCTATATTCCTTTTTCCTTCGAGAGGAAAATTGGTGTCCCCCGCACTTGACCTCGGAATCCTAAAGGGTGAATAAGACTCCGAATAAGAACGCCCCCATGGCCCCCATGATTAAAAAATTGGTTTGACTCACCATTTTTCTTTCTCCTTTCTTTTTTTTCTACCTGAATTTGGAATGTTAAAGTGTTGAAAGCATTCCGATCATAACCCCTCCCATGGTTCCCATAATTAGAAAATTGATAAAGTTTAACATTCTCTTCACCTCCCTCCGTCTTCTAAATGGTTTTATCTTTTCTATTGAGCAATAATAATGCCAGTCATATTTTTCAGCCGAGGACGTCCAGTTTTGGGCAACACAGTGCGTGAATATAATATATAAAACAATGACTTATTTCTTTTATCTTTTTTGGTTCCAGAAACTTATTGTTTTTGGTGGAACAAGAAAAGATTATCCGAAAGGATAAGGGTAGGTGAAAATTAGATATGGCAACGAGTTGTTTTAGTGAATCTGTAGATTTTTGATTAATCGTGAAAGATATGAGGGTTGAAGGTTAAGCAGTTTCGAAGCTTGTATGCGGTTCCCATTGGTTTTTGCCAAGGCATTAGTTAAAATGTATTTTTTGTAGGATTTGACAGAGTCACGAAAAGGAAGAAAAGATTCCATTCGGGCCTCTTGATGAATAGGGAGGTTCAAGTCCTCGAGTTTTATTTGATTTCCAGATGAGAGCACGACGGCTCGCTCGATGGTGTTTTCAAGCTCCCTGACGTTTCCGGGCCAATCATAGACCGTTAAAGCTTCCAGTGCTTCCGGTGAAAAATCGAGGCCCGCTCTTTTTGTTTCATTCTGAAACCGGCAAAGAAAGTGCTTGGAAAGGGCGGATATATCTTCTTTCCGCTCTCTAAGGGAAGGAAGCTCGATCGGGATTACGTTAAGCCGAAAATAGAGGTCTTTGCGAAAGGAACCCTCTTCGACGGTCTTTTTTAAATTCCTATTGGTTGCCGCGATGATCCGGACATTTGCACGGATTGGGTCGTTCCCACCCACTCTTTCAAATTCTTTTTCTTGGAGAAATCGCAGGAGCTTAACCTGAAGAGAAGGCTTCATATCCCCAATTTCATCCAAAAAAACCGTACCTCCGTCCGCAATTTCTAGCTTACCCTTTCTTTGATGCTGGGCTCCCGTAAAGGCGCCTTTTTCATGGCCAAACAGTTCACTCTCCACCAATCCTTCTGAAAGAGCTACGCAGTTCACTGGAATAAAAGGCCCATTGGCTCGATCGCTCCACCGGTGAATTTGACGTGAAAAAACTTCCTTTCCAGTTCCGCTTTCGCCCAACAACAGAATGGTCGAATCGGTTACCGCGGCTTTTTTCGCTCTTTCAGCAGCGGTATGAATCAAAGGGCTTTCCCCTAGGACTAAAGGGTTTTTCGCCTTAACTTCATTCCAGAGAACATCGTGCTTCGTTTTGAGGTCGTTAAATTGCTTTGCATTTGTCCAAGCCAGTGCTGCGTGTGAGGCAAAGGCTGAGAGCAGTTGCATGTCCTCTTCCTTAAAAGGAATACGATTGTGTCCGTTCAACAATTCGATTATACCGATGACTTTGCCCAAATTCACAAGGGGGGCACAAAGGATTGAGCGGGTTTTAAAACCGGTTAAATTGTCAAATCCGGGGAAAAACCGTGGGTCTTTAGAGACATCATTCACAATAATGCCTTTTCCTTTCGATGCCACCCAACCACAAACGCCTTGGCCCATTTTTACGTGCAGTTTTTGTATTTCTTTCCCCTTTTCACCCAAGGCTAAGAAAACAAGAAGGTCCTGCTTGGCCTCGTCCAAAAACATAATGCTGCACGCCTCGGACTCAATTAACTTCATTGCAGATTGGAGAATGGATTCCAAAACCTTTTCGATATCAAGGCTTGAATTGACTAAAAGGCTGGCTTTGATCAATTCAGAGGATATTTCATCGCTTTTAGGAGGCATATTTTCCCCCTTACTTTAGTTTAAGAAGGATACTTTAATGGGAGCTGTATTTTAAATCCCAAAAACAAAAGAATCAACGGAAATTATTTGCCGAAATCAACCCTTAAGAAAGGGTTTCAGGCATGGGAGCAATGTTCAGCAACAAGATAAATTCCACATTGGCGAGTCTAGAATTTATTCTCATTCGGATAGAATACCCCGAAGCTTGCTTCGTCATTCCCGCAAAAGCAGGAATCCGATATGGTTGACATACGTCAAGAAGGAAAAAGTATCCTGTCCCCTTTTTCACGGGGTCCTGGTTTGACGATGAATCCAGGACACAAGCAGAGACGGGACCGATGATGCGACGTTTGA
>Ga0214471_10000130_pt1 | contig 73665 bp, 46 predicted proteins | sample RVTome_5_FD_207665 | JGI IMG/M metagenome (GOLD analysis project Ga0214471, IMG submission 207665) | Soil microbial communities from uranium-contaminated site in the Upper Colorado River Basin, Wyoming, United States - RVT142D155 | ecosystem: Environmental > Terrestrial > Soil > Contaminated >... | reverse complement strand
GCCAAGCCAGGGACAAACAGCCAGGGAAGATGGCGAAAAGCCAGGGCCAGCGAACAAGCCCGGAGCGAGCGGTGAATGACCGGCCGTCGTTGCTCGCACGAAGCTGTCTGCGCCCACGCCTTCGAGATCTTGCCGAACCCCGTTGGCGGCGCGCAGCGGCGAAAGGTTCGCAGCGACATGACTCGTGGGTTTCGCCACGAGCCACGCAGCGAGAACCCAAAGCCGTGGCTGCGCGGCAAGTCGCAGCGAACCTTTCGCCGCTGCGCGCTCCCCAGACGCCCTCCCCGGCCCCCTCGCCCGCGACGCAGCCGACTTCTACCGCAAGCAACGCGGCTTCCTTCCACCGCGAGCGACCCGTCGGGGGCACCGGAAGACGGGGGACGGCGGAGTGGCCTCTCAATCCGGGCCCAGCTCCTCGAGAAGAGCGGCTAGGGCTCCCTCGGGGCTCTTGTCGGCGTGAAGCACGACGCCGAGGTGTCGGGGCAGGGAGGAGACCGCGCCCAGGTCGAGCTTCGTGACGCGGTTGCGGCGGGGGCTCTCGAGCACGGACATCTCGGTGGCGATGCCCACCCCCAGCCCCGCCGCGATGAACTCCACGATGAGGTGGAAGGTATCGAAGATCATGTCGGGCACCAGGGTCAGACCGCCGGTCTGGAAGGCCGAGGCGAGCACCTGGTGGGACAGGGTCTCCGTGCGGATGGCGATCTGCCTCTCGCGAGCGAATTCCTCGAGGGTCACGGTGGGCTTCTTGCCCAGGGGATGACGCGAGGGGACGAGGGCCACGAAGGGATCTTCCCAGAGGGGCAGCAGGCGGAGCCCCGGCAGGCGTCCGGGGAGCATACAGAGCCCCACGTCGCACTGTCCCTCGCGCACCCAGCTCACGATCTCGAGGGAGCTGCCCATGCGGACGTGCACGCGTACCTCGGGGTAGCGACGGCGGTAGCCCTGAAGAAGCCTGGGCAGTCGACCGAGGAGCACGCTGTCCGCGGCTCCGACGCGAAGCAGACCGGCGATGCGCCCCGATGCTCCGCGGCCCGCGGCAGCGAGGGAGTCGGCCTCTCCGACCAGCGCCCGCGCGCGGCTCAGGATGTCGCCTCCGAAGTCGGTGAGCACCACCTTCTTTCCCAGGCGGTCGAAGAGCGATCGACCGAGCTCGCGCTCGAGCTGCAGGACCTGGCGGCTCAGGGTCGGCTGGGTCGATGCGGCGAGCCGCGCCGCGCGGCTGAAGCCTCCGGCATCCGCCACCGCGATGAGCGCCCTCAGATGAACGAGCTCCATGAGAGATCCTCGTGCTGGAATCGGCTAGACCAAAGATGAATAGATATCATGTAAACAATTCATTCGGCAAATGGAAGATCCCGAGGCATGCTTTTCTTGCCGGCACTCCGGCGCCCCGGAAAGGAGGCCTCGATGGACGTTCTTCTGCTTCATCTGGCACCGACCAGGAGCTCCTACGTCTCGCACTTCCAGCGCATGGAGCCCCTCATGCATCTCTACCTGGGAAGGGCGCTCTCCGGGCGGCATCGCCTGCGCCTGGTTGACCTGCGGCTGGAGAAGAGCCTCACGCGGGCTCTCTCCGGGTTCCGGCCGCGGGCCGCCGTGGTGGCGGTCTATCCCCTCAGCCTGCTCGGCCTGGATCCGGTCCTCCGGGAGCTACGCGGTCTCGTCCCGGAGGTCAGGATCCTGGTGGTGCCCGCCGTCGAGTACGGCGCGTCCCATGTCGGCGAGCGTCCGGAGGAGTACCTCCATCCGCTGGCCGAGGCCGTGGTGACCAACGAGCTCATCTCGGCCTCGCAGAGGGCGGTGCCCGCGGTTCTCGAGGCCTGGGAAGAGGGCGCCCGGGGGGGCGACCTCACCTCCATTCCCCACCTGCTCGTGCGCAAGGAAGACGGATCGCTCGTCCGCACGGGGAGCGAGCCCGTCACCGCCGGCGACATCGGTCTTCCGGACCGGAGCCTTCTCGGTCCCTACCGGGGACGCTACCGTTTCTTCGGAATCTCGGGCATGGCCAACGTGGTCTACACCTGGGGATGTCGCTACAAGTGCGAGTTCTGCCCCATGAGCAAGCACGACGGCTCCATCGTGAGGAGAGATCCCGCGCACGTGATGGAGGAGCTCTCGGGTCTCAGCGAGCCCAACGTCTTTCTCACGGACTTCGAGCCCTTCCTGCTTCCTTTCGCCATGCATGAGCTCGCCGGGAAGATCGAGGAGGCGGGCATTCGCAAGAGGTGGTTTGCCCTCCTCCGGGCCGACACCGCGCTGCGCGAGATCGAGCTCGTCAGGAGGTGGAGGCGCCTCGGGCTGCGCTGGGTGTATCTCGGTCTCGACGGTCACAGCGATGAGAGGCTCCGGGGCTTTCACAAGTCGTGCACCATGGACACCAACATCGCCGCCGTCGAGGCCATGAAGAAGCTCGGCCTGGCGGTGACGGTCGCCTTCCTCGTCTCGCCTTCGTTCACGCACGAGGACTTCGCCGAGCTGCGGAAGAGCGTGGCCCGGGTGCGTCCGACGTTCCTCGACTTCACGGTGGAGACGCCGCTCCCCGGCACCCGCCTCTTCGATCGCACCGAGGAGACCATGACCACCCGGGACTGGAGCCTTCTCGATCTCCAGCACGCCATGCTTCCCACGCACCTCCCCCTGCGCGAATTCTATCGCCAGATGACCCGGCTTCACCTCCTGGGGGCGAGGAGGAGCCTCCCGGGAATGCTGCGCGCCTATCCCCTTCGCGACCTCGCCCGGAACCTCTTCCTGGGGGGATCGGCCATGCTGAAGAGCTCGACCTCGCTGCGCGACCACGGCCAGGAAGCAGCCCCGGGAGGCATCCCTGGTCGTGATCAGCGTCCGTCGGGAAGTCTCTCCGCCACGTAGCCGAGCTCGATGAGTTGCGCCCGTCTTCGCGCATCGAGGGTGAGGGGCGGGGCGGGCAAAGAGGGTCGCGCGAGGGCCTCGAGGAGCAGCCTTCGCAGATCGTTCTCGCCCGGACCTGACGCCGATCCGCGGGACCAGGCGAGCGCCAGCGTTTCGATCGTCTCGGGGCTCGAGCCGCGTACGAGGTGCGTGGGGCCCAGAATCGAGAGGAGCCTCTCGGGCCCCTGGGGTGGTCGGAGCTCGGTAAGAGCGGCGCTGAAGGGGCCGGGGCCAAGGAGGTCGCGTCCCTTGACCTGCGAGGGCGTCGGCAAGCCGACGAGCGTGAGCAGCGTCGGAAGGAGGTCGACCGTCGACACCGGGGTTTCGAGGGTGCGTGCGGGAGCTCCCGGCACGTGGATGACCAGCGGCACATGAATCGTCGCCAGGGACAGGTCCTCGCCGTGGTTGAACAGGACCCCTTCCTCTCCCAGCGATTCCCCGTGGGTCCCCGCCACGACCACGATCGTGCTCTCGCTCGCGGAGAGCACCTCGAGGGTGCGCAGCAACTCCTGCACGAACCAGTCGGCGGTGAGGGCGAGCATGTCGTGCACCGACCGGTAGGTGGCGATGGAGTTGTCGCCGGGAAGCTCCTGGTAGGCGGGGATTCCTCCGCGACCCGAGTTGTCGCCGAGGATGTCCGGAATCCTGCGTCCATCTCGGGCGGGCAGGAGCCGCCTCGAGATGGGGACCAGCGAGAAGAATGGGTTGATGCCGCGCGCATAGGGGCCATGTCCCCCCTGGAAGTGGACCCAGAGAAAGAACGGGCGATCTCCTTGGATCGAGAGCAGCCAGCGGCGGGCCTCGCGAGCCACCGCGAAGTCGTTCCGATAGGCGAGCTCTTCCGGGGGGAGGAGATAGGACGAGAAGCCGCGGTCGAGACCCGTCTCTCTGGCCAGGGCACGGGTCGAGAGGACGGCTCCCGTCTCGTAGCCCGCGTCCCGAAGAAGGCCGGCGAGGGTCGGGATGTCCTGGCCCAGTGCGGAGGTCACTCCCGGGTAGCCGAGGTCTCCGGCCGGGTGGCCGCTGAGCAGGGCCGCCGCGGCGGGAACGGTCCCCGGCGCGGGGGTCACGCAGCTCGTGAACAGCGCGGAGCGGTCGGCGAGGCGACGGATCCGGGGCGGAGCCTTGGCGGTCTTGTCCCACTCGAGAATGCGATCGGCGCGGAGGGAGTCGATGGTGACGAGGAGAACCCCGCTTGCCTGTCGAGGGGATCTCTTCTCGCGTGTCGAGGGGGCAAGCTCCAGCGCATCGGGGGATGGAGGAGCCTGGGTTCCCCCCGGCCTCTTGCGCGGGTGTCCGTAGATGACCACCGGGGGGTAGCCCTCTCCCTTTTCGCCGATCTCCGGGGCAAGAGGAGCGGTCACGTAGCGATGCGCATAGGGGTCGGGCCGGTTCTCCCAGTGGCAGTCGGCCACTTCGAGGACGTGCTCGGTGTAGCCATGCTCGCGCGCGAATTCTCCCAGGATCCGTGGCGACATGAAGGCGCGGGCCACGATCCAGTCGGGCTCGCCGAGGTAGGGAATGCCCTGGTGTCCTCCGATCGCCTCCATCTCGGTGGAAAAGAGCAGCGGGAGATCCCCGTATTCGGTGAAGACGAGGTCTCCCGGGTCGGCGTTCTTCCGCAGGAAGTCGGCGATCCCCTTGTTGGGCCCGTCGTAGTCGTGGGTGATCTCGTGGAGGAAGCCGAAGATCTCCGACGGGACGGCCCAGAGGTCGGCACGCGGCCTTCGCAAGGAAGGGCGATCCGAGAAGGGATGCCGATCGGTCGTGCTCTCGAGGGCGAGCAGCAAGGGAAACACGGGCTTGGAGGGAATCGTGGTGAGGATGAACAAGGGAGCGAGGAGCAGGACCCCGGCGTATCCGGCGCGTCCCATCCTCTGGCCCGCCCGGTCGGCGATCCCCACCAGGATCCAGGCATGGAGGATCACCAGCAGGGGGACGAGATGGATGATGTACCGGAAGAAATAGTCGACGTTGGTGGAGACGAAGAGCACGTTGGTGACGATGCAGATCGAGAGGAGGAGGATTCCGGTGGAACGATCGCGGTGATCAGGACCCTGCTTCCGGCGGCGAAGGAGGAGACCGATGGCCAGCAGCGGGAGGACCAGGGGAAGGCAGTACTGGTTGATGACGATCAGGTAGTTGAGCAGGTTGAAGGCGTAGTAGCTCGTATCGAGACGCGAGCCGGTGCGGAGGATGTCGGCGTAGAGGGCATAGGGGAGCGTGAACGCGGCCACCGCGGCGGCCATGGCGATGGTCTTGGCCACGGGAAGGCGCCGCCACTCGAAGACGAGGGCGTGGAGGAGGATGGCCCCGAGCAAGGGGATGCACAGGCCGTAGTTGGCGTGGAAGAGGAGGGTCGTGGACAGGAAGAGACCCGCGGCTCCCCACGGCCTGCGCGCGAGAAGGCGAAGGTAGGAGAGCAGGCAGGCGAGGGCGCACGCCATGGCCAGGGTGTAGTAGCGACACTGGCGAGCGTGAAGCAGGAACGGCACGCACAGACAGAGGAGCACCGCGGCGAGCCGCGCCACCCGGCGGTCGGAGAAGATCCTGAGGGCCAGGCGGTAGGCGAACCAGATGTCGACCAGCGCCATCAGAGCGAAGGGAAGACGAGCCGCGAAGATTCCCACGCCGAGGATGGAGAACGAGGCCGCGGTCACGTAGATCTGGAGCCAGGGCGACAGGACCCACACCAGCTCCTCGTTGAAGTCTTCCCTCTTGGCGGCGACCCACTGGGAGATGTAGCTTACGCCATCGAAGGCCTGCGGGACCCCGAACCGGAGGACGTTCCGGGCGAGGCAAGCCGTCTCGGCCTCGTCCGTCCAGAGGTGACGGGTTTCGAGGCCGGTGAGCACGAGGACCGCCGCCATGGCCAGGATGGCGAGGAGGACCGGGTCGGGCCGGGAAGTGGCTCTTGCCTGCGCAGGCGGGCCTTTGTGTTCCATGAAGGGTCGCAGTATATCGTGAGGTGACGGGAGTGGGAGCGAAAGAGCTCGTCCAGCGGCTCGGAAAAGAGAGGGCCTCGGCCATCCTGCGCACCTCCATTTCCGAGGCGGCGCGTCCGGCCATGGAGGCGGCGGTAAGGGGGGGATTCCACATGGTGGAGTTCACCCTCACCACGCCGTCGGCCTACGACCTCATCGAGGAATTCTCGCGAAAGCCGGGACTCTGCGTGGGGGCGGGCACCGTGCTCACCGTTGCCGAGGCGCGCGAGGCGGTGAAGCGGGGAGCCACCTTTCTCGTCTCGCCCGTGGTGGACGAGGAGGTCATCGACGAGGCGCGGCGTCTCGATGTGGCCTCGATTCCCGGGGCCGCCACCCCCACCGAGATGTTGCGGGCTCATCGTGCCGGTGCTCCCCTCCAGAAGCTCTTCCCCGGGCCTGCGGGAGGACCGGCCTGGGTCAAGGCCTGCCTCGGTCCGTTGCCGTTCCTGCGCATCGTACCCACGAGCGGGGTGGATGCCGGCAATGCCCGGGAGTTCCTCGAGGCAGGCGCGTTCGCCGTCGGGTTCGTGGCGCCTCTCTTCGACCCCGGGGAGCTCGCCGAGGAGAGGTTTGATCTCGTCGAGGATCGAGCCCGGAGGATCCTCTCCGCCATCCGGGGAGGCTGAGGCCAGATGCCCAGGCGCGCGGCCTCGATCGCTCTCCTTCTTCTTGCCTGCGCCCTCTCCTATGCCAACGTCTTCCGGAACTCCTTCACGAGGTGGGATGACGACTGGCTCATCTTCGAGAATCCGTACATCCAGGAGCTCTCGGTCGGCAACGTCGGTGCCCTCTTCGATCCCTTCCGCGACCGCGCCAACCTCGGGGCCGAGTACCTTCCGGTCCGCGATCTTTCCTGGGCCGTCGATCACACCTTCTGGGGAGGAAACCCCGTCGGATTCCATGTCGGCGATCTTCTCCTCCACGCGCTCGTCTCGTGTGGAGTGTGGATCCTTCTCCGCTTCTTGCTTCCGGGGGGGGAGGTCGCTGCCCTTCTGGGTGCCCTTCTCTTTGCCGTCCATCCCGTCCATACCGAATCGGTGACCTGGATGTCGGGGAGAAAGGACGTCCTCTCGGGAACCTTCGCCCTGCTCGCCCTGTGTCTCGCCGCGCGGCGGGGAAGAGTGGACGGCGCGGGCAGGATTCGCCTCACCGCGAGCCTCACCCTGCTCCATCTCCTGGCCGTCCTCTCCAAGTCCACCACCATCATCCTGCCCCTGCTCCTGATGCTGCAGGACCTGGCCCTGGGTCGTGTGCGGCGAGGACTTCCGGGTGCGGTGGGTCTGGTCGTGCGCTATTCTCCTCTGCTTGCCGTCAGCTTCGCGGTGTCGCTGGTGGTGACCATGACCTCCGGCTCCTCGGGCTTGCGCGTGTCGACCTACCACGGGGGGAGTCTTCTCGCCACGCTCTGGATCCAGTCCCGGGCGTTTCTCGACTATGCGTGCGTGCTTCTCCTTCCCGTCGAGCTCCGGACCGGAGTCGTGGTGCCGAAGATCGTGGTCTTCGATGCTGCTCACGTCGTGGCGGCGCTGTTCGTCCTGCTCCTCGTCTCCGTGGCCGTGAGGTGGGTCCTGCGGAGGGTCGCCGCTCCGACCGCAGGGTTCGCTGACCCCGGAGACCGGCTCGGCTTCTCGGCCGCCTTCTTTCTCGTGGCGCTGCTCCCCGTCTCGAACCTGATTCCCATGAACTGGGTGTACTGCGAGCGGTATCTCTACCTCCCCTCGATCGCGTTCTGCCTCCTCGCCGGGAGCGTGGGAGCGAGGCTCCTGGAGCGAAGTGGGTACAGGGGTGGGGTGAGAGTGGCCCTCGTCCTCATCTTCGTCGCCCTGGTGGCGAGGACTCACCTGCGCAACCGGGACTGGGTCGACGATCTCTCCCTGTGGACGGTCACCGCCCGTCAGAGTCCCCACGATCACGATGTCCTCTACAACTACGCCAAGTCGCTGGAGGTGGCTTCGCGTGAGCGGCATCGGGATGAAGAAGAGAGGCGGGTCCTGCGGGACCGGGCGATCCTCACCCATGAGCGGGCACTGGCCCTCGAGCCCGGGAGACCGGAGTCGCGCGTGAACCTTGCCCCGCTCCTCCTGCGGCGGCGAGGGCCCGGAGATCTGCAGCGGGCCCGCGACATTCTCGAGGAGGGGCTGGGGTATGGCGATGATGCCCAGCTCCGCAACAACCTGGCGGTCGTGCTGCGGGCGCTGGGAGACGAGGACGGGGCGCTCCTTGCCTTCGGGCGGGCCTTCGGACTCGACTCCGCGTTCGGAGGCGCCTATGCCGAGGCACTCCACCGGAAAGGGAGAAACGACGAGGCGGCAGAGGTTCTCGGTCGGGTGCTGGAGGAGAGAGAGGACGACGTGCTGCTGCTTCGTCTGGCGGCGCTGGTGGCCCGGGCCCGTGGTCGCAAGGGGGAAGCCCTCGAGTATGTCCGTCGCGCTCTTCGCCTCGATCCCGAGCGGAAGGGACTCCGTCTGCTCCAGGAGGAGCTACTCGGGGAGCAGTAGTCGCAGCCTGGGGGCCTGCGCCAGGCTATCCGTGGCGCAGACTCCTAGTCGTTGCGATAGGCGGCGTGGCAGGCCTTGCAGGACGCGTTGATGGCGGAGTAGGCCCGGTCGATCTCGGCGAGTCGATCGGCAGCGATGCCGCCACTCTGGTGATCGTCCTTCGACTGGAGCCGCTCGTGCAGCGCGCGGGAGCTCTCGAAGGCATCCGCAAGCCACCCCTGGAAGTCCGCAGGCTCGTCGCTCGCTGCCGCCAGGGCCATGATCTGCTCGAAGCTCTGGGCGAGCTGGCGAGCCTCGTGCACGGGGTCGAGGTCGGGATGGGTTGGATCCACGGCCCAGGAAATCTTGTGGAGTGACTTCAGGTTGTCGTGAGTTCGCGACACCTCGATCATCGAGTGGCGAAAGCCCTTGAACTCGAAGGCGGCGGGGAAGCTCCAGGCGTAGGCGGCCGTTTCTTCGGGGGAGGGGATGTCGCCGGAGGCGATGGTGCGGTAGAGCCCCTCGTAGTCTCCGGCCGTTCCGCACCACTGTCGCATCTCGGCGATGGCTTGATCACGCGGCGCGCCGTCAAGGACGAGCCGTCCGACGGCCGCGGCGGCGGGACCGCGGTGCTTGCCGTGGAAGCAGTGGACGTAGAACGGTCCCGGGAGCTCGCGAAACGTCTTGGCGATCTGCACGAGCTCCTCGCTGGAGATCCCCCGGTAGCGGATGGGGACATGGACGTAGCGCATACCGTGGCGGAGAGCCGTCTCGGCGTCGGGAACCTTGCCATCCACGGAGAGGATCGTCTTGACGCCCATGGCGGCAATCTTGATCAGAGCGTTCTCTCCCTCCGGCTCGCTCCCGGAGATGATGTTCTGGCTGAGGCGATAGACATTGTGGAGGTCGTCGTGGTCCTCGGGGCTGACCCGCTCCAGCGCCCTCTCGCCGGCCTTGTCGTAGGCGGTGGCCGAGAGGTCGAGGGGTGGGGGAACCTGACCCGTCACGGCCGCGGGTCCGGAATCGCGGGCGCCGCAGCACTCCTGGGGCCTGATCGGCGCGGGGCTACCGGGCGGTCCGGCCTGCAACCCGAGGGACAGGAGGCCCACGAAAACGGTTACCGCGACGAGGGCGCCGGCGGTCTTCGTGCGGACAGCCGAGCGGTCGGATTCGGGTATTCTCATGACGCAGGTCCTTCTCACCTCGGGGATCCCTTCGGGTCGCATCCGGGAGAGCGCAAGAGATGGGCCAATGGCTCCATGAAGTGTGGAAATGCCTCTAGGCAATGATCTTGGGGAATCCTCCGGGCCAAGACGCCCCAGTCCCCCTCCCCGAGAGCGTCACCTCACGGTAACAGTGTCCAGGGCTGGACAGCCTGTTCGTCCTCCCAGGACTTCCGGGGAGGAGCTCGTCCTCGAGGACATCGCGTGGCTCGGGGGACGGGTCCGGGATGCCATCGTTCTGACCCAGGCCAGCGGCGATCCCTGGATCGCCACCGCGAGCCGGGATGGAGACATCGCGCTCATCCGGCATGGCGGAGACCGGCTCTCGCGGGAGGTGCTCCTTCACCAGCCCATGGGCTTCGGGCGTCTTGCCCTCCTGGGAGGCGCTCGCACCGTCCCGGTTCTCTATGCCACCCGTGACGACGGCGTGGTGGTGCGCCTCGAGGGCCCGAGTCGCGAGGCCTCTCCGGAGTGGAGGATCGAGACCATTTACGCCGGTCCGCAGGGGCCGCGAGGCGTCGCCTCCGGGCGGTTCCATGCCGATCCCGACATCGAGTCGGTCGCGGTCTTCGGCTACTCGAAGAAGGTCCAGCTGCTCTCGCGTCGCCCGGGAGAGCCCTGGCAGGTGGAGACGATCTTCGAGGATACGGACAGGGGACACTGGCTGGAGGCCGTCGAGCTCGACGGTCGCAATGCCACTCGCGAGCTCATCGGGTCCGGCTACGGGGGAAGGATCTTCCTTCTCTCACGTCCTCCCGGAACGGGACTCGATGGTGTGCCGGTGGACCCGGGAAGGAGGGAGGGGAAGCCCCTCGTCGCCGGGGTCGGAGGGGAGCCCGAGATGGGCCCTTCGAGCCCGATCGCGCGATGACGACCCGTTGATCCTGCCACGGACCGACGCTACTCTCGGCTGCCGAAAACCGAGGGAAAAATGCCCCAGCATCGGTCGTCGTTCTTCGTTGCGATCGCGATGGTCGTTGCCTGTGCAGGGACAGGAGCGCAGGCCCAGAATCTCGAGGAGAGGATCCGCAGGCTCGAGGACCTCATGGGGGCGGAGGTCGACGCCGACGACTTCCGCGTCTTCTGGAAGGACGGACTCCGTTTCGAGACCCGGGACGCGAGGTTCCGTCTCGAGTTCGGCGGCCGCATCCAGACCGACTTCGCCTTGATCTCCGAGGATCGGGAGACGCGAAGGGAGATCGGGAAGCAGGAAGACGCCGCCGAGATCCGAAGGGCCCAGATCTTTGCCCGGGGACGGATTCACGACCGGGTCACCTTCAGGGTGCAATACGACTTCAGGGGTGGCGAGACGCGCTTCAACGAGGTCTCCCTGGGACTGGAGGGCCTGCCCCTCCTGGGAACCCTGAAGATCGGCCACATCAAGGAGCCTTTCAGCCTGGAGCGGGTCACCAGCGCAAAGTACATCACGTTTCTCGAGCGGGCCCTCCCCGCGGCACTCGTTCCCGGTCGCAACACCGGCCTCCTGGCCGCCAACACCCTGGCCGAGGAGAGGATGACCTGGTCGCTCGGGGCCTTTGCCGATACGGACGACTTCGGGAACGGGACTCTCGAATCCAACTCCGCCGTCACCGCGCGCGTCACCGCTCTTCCCGTCCACGAGGAGGAAGGCAGAGCTCTGGTTCACCTGGGCGCGGCCTACAGCCACCGCCACAACCCTGATGATCTCGTTCGCTACCGATCGCGTCCCGAGATCCATACCGCCGATTTCTTCGTCGACACGGGTGGATTTCGAGTCGGACCGGGTCAGTCTTCTCGGGCTCGAGGCCGCGGTGGTCCTCGGCCCGGCCTCTCTGCAAGGAGAGGTCGTGCGGGCCGACGCCCATGCCGGGGGCGCCACCCGGGGCGATCCGACGTTCGATGCCTTCTACGTGTTCGGGAGCTACTTCCTCACCGGCGAGCACCGTCCCTATGATCTCCGGAATGGGGCCTTCGTCCGGGTGCACCCGGAGCGCAATGCATTCTCTGGCGATGGGGGCCTCGGCGCCATCGAGGTGGCTTGTCGTTACTCCAGCCTCGACCTCAGCGATGCAGGTGTCAACGGAGGCGAGCTCCGCAGCGGGACGCTGGCCCTCAACTGGTACGTCAATCCGAACACGCGGATCATGCTCGACTCCATCCGAGCCTCCGTGCATGGCGGTGGTGACGTCCAGGCGCTCACCCTTCGCTTTCACGTGGACTTCTAGACTGGATGAACGATTCGTGAGCGGCGGCCTGCCTGAGCTGCCCTTCTGCACTCTTGCCTGTCCCGTCTTCGAGGCTCACTTCCCGTCTCGCTCGGAGTCGACCACGACCACCAGCCCCACATCGATGAACTGGCCCCCGCTCGTCTGACGGCAGTGAACGGCAAGGAGGTTCTCGCCCGGGCGCAATGCTGCCAGAGCCTCGGGGCGGATCGGCTCGTCGACGTAGTCGGTGGTGTAGCCGGTGAGAAGGGTGGCGAGGACACCGTTGAGGTAAACCTCGGCGTCCTCGTCGTGATGGACGAGGAGGCCCAGCGTGGCCGGCGGTTCCTTCTCCAGCACGAAGGTGCGGCGGAGCCAGATCTCGCCCGTGGTCCAGGTCGTTCCGATCCGCGCTCCAGGAGTCTCCTCGGTGCCAAACCCTCCGGGGGCGAGTCTCCACGAGGAATCGTCGAAACCCGGAGACGTCCACCCGGCGGGGGGCTCGTCGGTGGTCCAGCGCCACGGGATGGCGTTTCCTCCCGTGACCGGAACCACCGTGACCAATCGGGGCGGCGGCGACCGGAGTCGTCGGTTGGCGGCGGCCACCCGTTCGGCGTCGACCTTGATCACCTTCCGGTCGTAGGTCATGAGCCCGTTCACCTCGATCTCCACGTCGGTGATCTGGGTGTAGATGGCGCCCGAGAGCCCGTGGGTGCCGACCAGACGGTGCACGCGAGAGAGGAGCCGCTCGTAGGAGGCCGTGAGCTCGTCTCCGTCCTCGACGCCGCGATATCCCCAGCTCCCCTTCTCCCGAAAGAGGTGCCCCTCGACGGGGAGTCCGAGACCGCCGAACTCGCCCAGGACCGAAGCCCTCTCCGTCTCGGGCTCGGGAGCGCCGGGACCGGGATAGCGGTGGATGTCGACGAGGTCGCCGGTGCCACGATCGGTCCAGCCGCTCGCGCTGATGACGAGCCGCGTGGGATCGAGCTCGCGGAGGTGACGGGTGATGCCCGGGGTGTCGAACTGACCCCAACCCTCGTTGAACGGTACCCAGACCACGACGGAGGGATGGTTGAAGAGGTGCTCCACCATGAAGGTGAGCTCGCCGCGGAACTGCAGGGAGGATTCTTCCGTGCGCTCGAGGTCGGGATCCCGGGGCGAGATGGATCGATCCCCGCTCGGCATGTCCTGCCAGACCAGGAGGCCGAGGCGGTCGCAGTGGTAGTACCAGCGGTCGGGCTCGACCTTGACGTGCTTCCTCACGGTGTTGAAGCCGAGGCGACGGGTGACCTCGAGGTCGTGCAGGAGGGCCTCATCGGTGGGAGCGGTGTAGAGGCCGTCGGGCCAGTAGCCCTGATCGAGGGTGCCGATCATGAAGAGGGGCTCTCCGTTGAGGAGGATCCTCTTCCTGCCGTCGTGCTGTCCCAGGGAGACCGAGCGGAGCCCGAAATAGCTACCGACGGAGTCGACCACGGAACCGCCGTGAACGAGGTCCACTTCGAGGTCATGGAGGAAGGGATCGTCGGGTGACCAGAGGTGGGGGTTCGGGATCTCGACGCGGAGCGGAGCCCCGGCCTTGCCCTGGGCGACGGCAACGGTTCGTCCACTGGCCGAGGCCCGGGCGCGGACGTGCAGGTCCTGGGACCGAAGGCCTTTCGTTCGTACCTCCAGCTCGAGGATTCCGATGTCCGGGAGAGGAATCATGCGCAGGGAGTCGATGCGCGTCTCGGGAACCGGCTCCAGCCAGACCGTCTGCCAGATGCCGGAGGCCGGCGTGTACCAGATGCCACCCGGGCGACGGACCTGCTTGCCCCGGGGCTGCGTCCCCCCGTCCGTGGGGTCGCGGACGAGGACGACGACCTCGCGTTCCCTGGACGTCAGGGGGCCGGGCAGAGGAAGCTCCACCGTGAACGGATCGTAGCCGCCCCGGTGGTGGCCGAGGAGCTTGCCGTCAACGAAGACGGTAGCCTCGTGATCCACCGCCCCGAAGTGGAGGAGGACCTGACTCTCGGTCCACGATTTCGGGATCTCGAAGTGGCGCCGGTAGACGAGGCAGGATCCCTCGGGAAGGGAGAGTCCGACTCCCGACAGGTCCGACTCCACCGGAAACGGAACCCGGATCTTTCCCTGCCAGGCCACGGCGCGGTTCGGGGCCTTTCCCTCACCGGGATCGGGGATGATCGCGTACTCCCAGAGTCCGTCGAGTGAGAGCCAGTCCTTTCGCACCATCTGCGGCCGGGGGTAGGCGGCCACGCGGCGGCCGGCTTCGACCTCGCTCTTCCAGCGGGACTCGAGGAGGGGGTCGTCGGTGGCGACGGCGGGAGTCGGGGCGAGCGTGAGGGTCACCGCCATCGCCGCAAGGGAACGGAGGAGCCTGCGGATCGAGCCCTCCCCGAGGGGCAACGAAGACTCCGAACCTGCTGGGGGGCGTCTCACGGGATGGTCACTTCTCCTTCTTCTTGCTCCACCTTGCTTGCCAGGCTCCGGGGTCGTCGCGCAGCCATCGATCGAACCACTCGAGGATCATCCGCTGCGAGAGGACGCGCTTCTCGAAGGTGCTTCCGATGCCGTGGTCCTCGCCCGGAAAGAGCACCATCTCCACCTCGCGCCCGAGGACCTTGAGGGCGGTGAAGAGCTGGACCGACTCGCCCCGGGGCACGTTGGTGTCGGCCTCGCCGTGGAGAAGGAGGAGCGGCGTCCGGATGCTCGCGGCACGGAAGAGGGGCGAGCTCCGGACGAAGAGCTCGGGATTCTCCCACGGGACGGCGCCGCCCACCGACATGTCACCGTAGGTCCATCCCCATGCACCCTGGCCCCAGTACGTGGCGAGGTCCGAGATGCCATAGAGCGAGACCGCGGCCGCGAAGCGATCGGTCGTGCTGGCCAGGTATGCGGTCATGAACCCGCCGTAGGATCCGCCGTAGATGCCGATGCGCTCGGGGTCGACCGAGGGGTGGGTGGCGAGGAAGGCGTCGAGGCCGGCGAGGAGATCGGCGCTCGCCTTGGGCCCCCAGTCGGCCACGTGATGATCGGCGAATGCCTGTCCGCGGCCCGCCGCTCCGCGCGGGTTCAGGACGAGGACGCCGTAGCCATTGGCGGCGAGAGTCTGGTGGAAGCCGTTGAAGGAGCGGGTGGTGGGAGACGAGCCCCCGTAGTAGTAGAGAACGAGAGGGTGGGACGACGGCTCCTCCTCGCCCTCGGGTGTGAGGAGAGGCCGGTAGTACCAGCCGTCGAGAGTCTCGCCCTCCGCGCCCTTGACCGCGATGTCCTCGGGAGTCGCGAGATGCCAGCCGGAGGTATCCGTGGTCAAGCGCCGGGAGGTGCCCGCATCGAGGTCGACCCGAAGAAGTGCCGGGGGGCTCTTCCGATCCGACCCGATGATCCAGGCCACCGGGCCCGCGGACGAGACGGTGACCTCATGGGTGATCTCGCACCCCGGGTCCAGGAATCGGTGCTCGAGGACCGTCTGTCCCTCGGCATCGAAGGTTGCGGCGAGGAAACGCCCCTGCGTTCCATCCAGAACCGAGGCCAGAAGCGTCCTCTCGTCCGTCCAGGAAAGGCTTCGGCCTCCACCCTGGTGAAAGGCGCAACCGAGCTCGGGAAGGAGCGGGCGAGCCTTTCCCCCCGCGACATCGACCATCCAGGCCCGGTAGTGGTAGACGTTGTGCTCCTCTCCCTCTCCGATCTCGGAGGGGGGACCGATGAAGGCGAGCCGCTTTCCGGAAGGAGAGAGGGCGAAGGCCTGGGGCCTCACCTCCCAGCCGGCGGTGAAGGTGGTGATCTCTCGGGTGGAAGAGGTGGCGAGGTCGAGCTCGAGGATCGTCGATCGGAACCAGGGTCTCCTGTCGATGGGTGCGGTGAGGCCGAGGATCACCTTCTTTCCGTCGTGCGAGAAGATGGCGTCGTCGATCACGGAGTCGCCGGGAGCGGTGAGTCGCCGGCGGGCACCGGTCGAGACCTCCACGAGGTGGAGGTGGGGCGCGGGTGCCCAGTCGGGAAGTCCCTGACGGAGGTGGAGGTGGCGATGGGCGTCGCTGTCTTCGGTCGCCTTGACTCCTCGCGCCGAGGTGAGGAGAAGAAAGCGGCCGTCGGGTGAGAAGAGGACCGAGCCCAGCCCCTTCTCGTCGCGCACGAGGGTGCGAGGGGCGCCGTCAGGAAGGGGAACCAGGATCAGGTCGACGCCGTCCGTGCCCTTGGTGCTGAGGAGAAGCGCCTCCCCTTTCGGGGTGAAGGAGAGTGGCCTCGTGTCTCCGAAGGGGAGCGAGCGTTCGATGCTCTCGGGGCCCCAGATCTCCACCCGGGAGGTCGAGCCGCTGCCCGAGGAATCGAGGTCTGTTCGCCGGAGAGCGACCCTCTTTCCGTCGGGCGAGGCGGCGAGCGAGCCGAGGGCTGGAAGGTGGCGGAGGAGGTCCGGATCCTCGAGAGTCAGGGAGGGGGCCGGCGAGAACGTGAGCTCGACCCCGGCCTCGGCGCCGGCCGTGAGGTGAAGGATGGGCGCCGACCCCTTCTGGACCACGACCCTCACGAGGAGGAGATGGTGGCCGCGGGAGAGAGGAACGGTGGTCTCCATGGCCGCCGCCTCGTTTCCCTCCTCACTTCCGCTCGCTCGCTCGTCTCCCCCGACGAAGAGGGTGGCGTCGCCCGGGGTCTTGCTGGCGAGCGTCACCTCGCCGCGGCGGGAAAGCCCGATCCAGGTGGCGACCCACGAGACGCCCCGCGGGGCCAGGGGGATTCCTCCGCCGACCGCCTCGACGAGACTCCACCGGGTGGCGACTCCGGGGACGAGCGAGACCTCGAGTCCTGCTCCGGGCCGGACGGTGAGGGGGTCGATCTCGGGCACGGGCTCGGTGCGGGGAGCGAGGGGGCTCTCCGCATCCGCTTGCGGCGGCAAGGGGAGAGGCCCGAGCACGAGGGCTCGGGGGATCTCGACGGGATCGGCACCGGCCGCGAGGGCGACGAGTCCGATCACGACGAGGAGCAGGAGGATCGCCGATCTGGTCTTCATGGAGGGCCATGGAACCAGCGTGCCCCCGTGCCGTCAAGCGAGCGATTGCGCGTCGAGCGACCCCGGACCTGGCAAGAATGGTGCCTGGCACTCTTCTTGCCGGCAAGAACGGTGCCTGGCACCATTGCTTACGCCGGACCCGGCAAGAACGGTGCCTGGCACCATTCTTGCCGCCGCTTACCAGGAGTAGTGCACCGAGTACCGCACCACCGTCTCGCCCTTGGCCTCGACCGTGATCGGAAGATGGATGGTGCGAGCGTCGATCTTGGTGAAGTCGTGAGAAGACTTGGTGATCTCCCAGTTGCTCCACCGGTAGAGGTTCTCGCTCACGATCACCGAGACCGCCTGCTCCTTGCTGTTGCGGATCCGGACCTCGATCGTCTCGTCCATGGTCTGCCGTCGGGAGTCGAGGGAGAACTCCTTCTGGACGCGTTCTCCCACCACGTCGAAGGCGTTGCCGAGCCGCACGCGGACCTCCTCGCCCTCCGGCGTGTGGTCGATGGAGTCCTCGCCGATGAGCTGGAGGGTCCCGTCGTCGGTGTCCTCCTGCATCACCCGGATGCGCCCGGTGGGAAGGGGCACGCCGAGGGGCTTTCGGTTGCGGAAGCGCAGGTAGACCGCGACGTCCTTGGGAGACGTCTGGCCGAAGTTCTGGTCCATCATGGGGGAGTTGTAGTAGCCCATGGCGCTCTGCCCCGAGTAGACGAGGAGCTTCTCGCAGGGAATGCCCACGGCCTTGGGGAAGAGCTCGAGCTGCTTGGTCGAGCTGTCGGGGAGGGTGGCGGGTCGCCCCAGGGTGTAGAGGTGATACTCGGCGAAGGACTTCTCCTCGAACCCGCCGAAGGACTGCTTGGCGGCGAGAGTGCTCCGGCGCATCTCCATCATCTGGGGCTGCTCCTGGATCCGGTTGACGTCGCCCGCCACGAGCTTGAGGCGCGCGTCTTCGAAGGTGGCTCCGGACCGGTTGAGGATGCTCACCCAGGCCGCGAGGTCGAGGCTTCCGTTCTGACCCCTGTCGTCGGGCCGGAACACGAGGTTGTAATCCGCCCACCAGGTGATCGAGCGCGCCTCGTATCCCACCGCCACCCGGTGCTCGCCTCCGCTCTCGGCGTGAACGTCCCATACCAGGGTGGGCCGGGTGATCAGCCCCCCGGGGAGCTCGGGAAGAATGAAGTTCTGCGCGGTGCGCAGGATCCGGATCTGTCCGTTCTCTGTCTGGAGGACGATTCCCCCCGCGCTCGAGAGGAGCTTGCCGCGCACGTACTCGACGGAGTCCCCGACCGCGGACTCGGCGGTGATCTCGCGGTCCACGAACTTCTCGAGGATCTTCTCGGTGCTCACGAGGTCGAACTCGAAGCCCTGCTCGAGCACGCGGGTCGTTCCGGGATGCGTCAGCGACGCAAAGGAGACGGTGGTCGGTTCGATGGTTGCCGCCACGTCGGGAAAGCGCACCACCGTTCGACCCTGGTCGAGGGCCAGGGATCTCTCCTCGCGCACGATGGCAAATCCGGGGATCGAGGCGGAGTCGATGTGCGATCTCCCGCCGCGCAGGCTCCTTTCGAGGGATTGGAGCGCCTCCCGGGCATCCTGGGCGCTGTAGATGGTGAGGCTGACCCCTCCGGGGGTGCCCGTGCCCTGGGCGGGCGCCCGGCATGCCACGAGGGCGGGTCCCCCAGGAGGGTGAAGAGAACGCAGGTGGTAAGGGATGGGGACATGGAAGCTCCTTTTCTGATCGGGGCACTCTTCGACGCGGGCTCCTGGCCCTCTATTCCTACTACGTCCGGATCCGGTCAGTCCTTAGTGACCAGGATGTCCTCGAGCACCAGGGCATCCATGCGGGTGGTGCGGAAGCAGTGGAGGGCCTCGTCGGGCGTGCAGACGATGGGCTCGTTCTCGTTGAGAGAGGTGTTGAGAAGCAAGGGCACTCCCGTCAGCTCACGGAAGGCCTCGAGGAGCTTGCGGTAGGGAGGGTTGGTCGTCTGGTCCACGGTGTGGGCCCGGCAGGTGCCGTCCACGTGGGTCACCGCGGGGATCTCGCGCAGCTTGTCGCGCTGCACCTGGAAGCACTCGAGCATGAAGGGCGAAGGGCGCGCGTCATGGAAGTAGTCACCGATGTGCTCGAGGAGGATCGACGCTCCGAAGGGCCGGAACTCGTGGCGGTACTTCACCCGGCGGTTGACGATGCGGGGCATTTCGGGAGATCGGGGATCGGCGAGCAGGCTCCGGTTGCCCAGGGCCCGGGGCCCGTACTCCATCCGTCCCTGGAACCAGCCCACGACCTTGCCTTCGGCCAGCAGCTCCGCAGCCCGCCGCACGGTGTCGCCTCCTCGGTGATAGGCGATCTTGCGGCCCTTGAGCATGTTCTCGATCTCGTCTTTGTCGAAGCGAGGGCCGAGGTAGGGATGGGGAAGCGAGAACGGGGCCGTGTTCCCGTTCTGGCAGCGGTCGACGTAGAGGGCTGCCCCCAGCGCGGTTCCCGCATCGGACGGGATGGGCTGGACGAAGATGTCCTTGAACGGGCTGCCCGCCCGGATGCGCGACAGGGCCACGCAGTTCGTCATGGTCCCCCCGGCGAGGACGAGCCTCTCCTGCGGGTGCAGGGCGTGCGCGCGCTGGATGAGGTGGCTCAGCCCGACCTCGAGGGCTCGCTGCAGAGAGGCCGCCATGTCCTGATGTCGCTTGTCGATGGGCTCGTTCTTCCGCCTCGGGTCGCCGAAGACGTCGAGCATCTTTTCGGAGTAGATCTTCTCCAGCACGGGAACGGGGCCATCCCAGCTCATGTCGAGGCCCCGTCGGTGGTGGGTGAAGTAGTCGAGGTCGAGCTCGAAGAGGCCCTTCTCCACCGGCCGGCAGATCTCCAGCATCTTCTCGGTGAGGATGGGCTCGCCGCAGGCGGCCATACCCATGACCTTGCCCCCGTCCCCGAAGGCATCGAACCCGAGGAACTGGGAGACCATCTGGTAGAAGACGGCCATCGAATGGGGATAGAGGACCTTCTCGCGCACGTCGATCGCGTTTCCGGATGCCGTGCCGATCATGGTCGAGCAGAGATCCCCCAGCCCGTCCACGGCGAGGAGGGTCGCGCTCGGGTGACCCGAGGCGAAGTGCCCCAGGGCGAGGTGGGCCAGGAGGTGCTCGACGGCATGGATCTGGAGGGGGCTCTCCTCGAGGCTCACGAAGAAGTCTTCCTCGAGCATCTTGCGCACGTCCCGGAATCGGACCACGGCGCTGAGCTTCTCGCGAAGCCGCTCGGGGTAGCTCGGCCTGCCGGAAAGAATCTGAAAGATCTCGTCGCTCTCGTTGGCCGAGGGATCGTGGGCCAGCACCACGTGATCCAGGTTCTTGAGCTCGATGCGGGCCTCGCGCAGGCAGGACCTGATGGCGCTGCGGGGAAAGCCCGCCGAGTGCTTGACCCGGTTGAAGCGTTCCTCCTCGGCCGCGGCGACGATCTTGCCGTCGACGAGGATGCAGGCCGCGGCATCGGCATGAAAGGCGTTCAGCCCGAGTATCTTCATCGATTCCTCCCCACGACCGAGGAGATCCTCAAGAGGCTTGCCCCTGTCCCTTGCGTGCCTCTTCCTCTTCGGTCGGGTCCTGACGATAGAGCTCGGCGATCTCTTCTTCGGTGAGCTTGGCCGGTGCGAACGTCTCGAGGGGGTTGGACCGTGCCGCCAGAGAAGCGGCTTTTTCCTCGAGCCGGAAGAACTTGGTGATGATCCGGTTGAGTCCGGCCTCGAACTCGCGCGTATTGCGGAGAGCGCCGGTGGATGTGGTGGGGTCGGTGAAGACCTGGAGCCCGTCCTCGGTGCGCCGGATCTCCGCCAGGATCTTGCGATCGAGGAGGAACCGGACGCTGTTCCCCGTCTGTGTGGTCTGGATCCGGTCGCTGAGGGCCGCGATGCGGCGCGTGCCATCGGTCAGGAGCTCGTCCAGGGTATCCGTGGAAGGAGACGGAGGCGCGAGGGTCTCTTTCTCGCCGGGCTCGTCGAGGATCTTTCCCGCCTCGGCCGAGGCGAGGGTCGGGTCGTCCCCATCGTCGTCTGCGTCGTCCTCCTCCTCCTCGTCTTCGTCGGCCGAGATGACCTGGCCTTTGAGGGGGCGACCCGCGTCGTAGTCGGAGAAATCCTCGAAATCGTCCGCTTCCGGGACCGGAGCCAGGCCCACGGGGCCGACCGAGCTCGTCACGGGCTCGGCCAGGAGTCCGATCCGTCCGTCGGCTTCCACCATGCGCACCCGGACCAGCTCGATGCTGTGGCCCAGCAGATTCTCGACGCGGGAGCGCAGCCTCGCCGAGAACCGGGTGCCGAGGAGCAGGATGCGAAGGTTGCCGTCGAAGTCGACGGCCCTTCCCGCATAGATGCGTTCGAGAAGCGGCTGGACCTCGGTGATCCAATGCGGAATGTCCAGGCAAAGGAGGAGGCTCTCGTCCTCGCCAAGGGTGTCGGCGAAGACGACGAACACGGCCTGGTTGCGGGTGTCCCGCAGCACCAGATCGAGTCGTCTTCCGCGGCCGAGGTCGACATCCTGATCGAGGAACTCGAGGCCGGGCTCGAGCAGGGCCGGATTGGCGCTGGCCAGACCGGTCACCTCGGACCAGGTGGCGGCGCGCAGGGTCAGTGACGAGAAGGCCTCCGGGGGGGCGACCGATCGGGCTCCGAACTTGGACATGGTACGGCTCCAGGTGCGGAGAGGCCCTGTCAGGTCGCTCCGGATGGACAACGGGGCCGGCTCGAGGCAACGCCTGGGTGTGACCCATGCGTGGACGGCCCCATGGCTGAGCACAGATTCTAGCCCGGGGCATTCAGGATGCCAACCCGAAGGAGAACAACCCGCGAGGTCCTCATGTCCTCACGACAACTTGTCAGGAAACCTGGTCGACGAGGATTCCGGTGAGCCTCTCGGCGTATCCGGCCGCGGCGCGAGGCTTTTGCATCTCGCGCAGTCGGACGGCGAGCCGTCCGATGCCCTGAGAGGCACGGCAACTCGGATCGAGAAGGACCACCGGCGTCCGGGAGGCCACGGCGCGGCCCACCGTCGGGTCGTCCAGGATATAGCCCAGGTCGGCCAGCTCCTTCCCGAGGAACTTCCGGGCCACACCCGAGAGCCGTTCGTAGACCGCTCGGGCCTCGGTGCCGTTGGCCGCCTGGTTCACCACGAGAGAGATCGTCTGCCCCTCTCGCCCCAGGTGCTCGATCGACTTGAGGACGGCATAGGCGTCGGTCATCGCGGTGATGTCAGGGGTGGTGACGAGGAGGATTTCCTGGGAGGCGGCGAGGAAGGCGATCGTGCGGGGAGAGAGGCCGGCTGCGGTGTCGATGATGATGAGATCGGCGTGGGCCTCGAGGCCGGCCAGCTCCCGCGCGAACCGCAGGACCTCGTGCTCCCGGAGGTTGGCGAGCTTGACCACGCCCGATCCCCCCGAGATGAGCTTGATTCCGCAGGGCCCCTCCTCGGCGATGTCCGCGAGGCTGAGCTCGCCCCCGAGGACGTGGCTGAGATTGAACCGGGGGTTGATCCCGAGAAGGAGGTGGAGGTTGGCCAGACCCAGATCGGCATCGAGGAGGATGACCCGCTGGCCCTCCATGGCCAGCTGCACGGCCAGGTTGCAAACGGTGAAACTCTTTCCCGTGCCGCCCTTACCGCTGGCGACGCACAGAACGCGGGCCCCCAGAGAGACCGGATCGGCCTGGGAGTCGTCGAGGTCGAGGGGTTCCGGTGGGGCAACGGGTCCGCGGGAAAGGGAGGGAGGCGCCGAACGGGGTTCGGCGGCCGTGCTGGGCTCACGTCTGGCGTGGGTGACCGGGGCCGAGGGCGACTCCGGGGCCGAGGGCGATCTCGGTCGGGGAGGCGGGGGGGCCTTCCTCCCGTGCCCGTTGAGCGCGGATTCCGCCCCTGGCCGTGTCTCTCCGTCGAAGAGGACCTGGGCCAGGCGTGCCCGTCGTACATCGCGTCCCGCGGGGCCGGCCCCCTTTGCTGCGGGCCCTTGCACGGAGGGCGCTTGCTCGGCGGGCGAGGTTGCCTTCTTCTGGAGGAGATTCCGGATCTCAGGGGCGACTTCGATGCGACGCGCCAGGCGCCCCGCGGCGCGGAAGCCGATGGCCCGAGACGGTGGAAGGCGAACCTCCTTCCCGTCGGGAAGGAGGCGCGTCCGGTCCGGGCGCTGGACCACGGCGAAGGTTCCGAGCTGGCGGACCTCCACCTTCCCCTCGTCGCGGAGCTCGTCGTGGATCACCTCGAAGAGCGCCTTGACGACCTTCGAGATCTGATCCTCTTCGAGGCCCAGCCGGTCGGCCAGGACGCGTACGAAATGTCCGGTCGTCCGTCCGGTCGTCATCGGACTCACTCCTCGGGCTGCTGTTCCTCCCACCACCTCGACCAGGCCTGGCGGGCTCCTCGATTCTCGTCCGGGGACCGGTCCGGATCGAAGCCGAAGTCCTTGCCGCTCAAGAAGCGGAGCACCTCGACGGTCTGGGCATGGTGGCTGCTGTCCACATCATCGAGCTCGTGGACCAGGACCCCGAGCACCAGCCTCCGTTCGGAGGCGGTGAGCTCGAAGCGGCCGTGGGATCGTTGAGCGATCAGCCCCAGGTTGTAGGCGGCCCAGCGGTGGCCGGGAGCCAGGGCAAGGGCGGAGCGGGTCCGCTCGACGGCCTCGGGGAGCCGATCCGCGCCGATGTAGGCGCTGCTCAGGAAGTAGTGGGCCTCGAAGGACCCGGGGCTCTCGAGGATGGCCTTCTCGAGCATGAGGATGGCTTCGTCGAACCTCTGGCCGCGCACGAGCACCCGCCCGAGGCCCGTTCGAGCCTCGACGCAGCTCTCGTCGATGAGAATGGCCTCCCGGAGGAGCCTCTCGGCGAGGTCGAGGTTGCCCTCCTGGAGCAGCTCGCCGGCCTTGCGGACCCGTGCCAGGGCGGTCGAGCTCGTGTCGAGGGCGGGGACCGAGCTGGCGGTCGAGCGCAATGCGCTGGACAGGGAGGCGTAGACCACCACGGCCACGAACAGGGCCAGAAGGACGAGGGTGGTCGGTCCGGAGATGCGGAGCTCGAGGATGCGTCGCTTGAGGGCGCCGAATCCCCGATGAACCCTCTGGCCGTCCGTGCGGTGGAGGGGGAGGGCTCCGTCGGGGGCGACGAGACCGCCTCCCCGGACGGGGAGCTCGTCGGCCATCTCCTCGCCCAGCATCGCTGCTTCGGCCACGGAGACTCCGGCCCCGCCCAGGGCCTCGGCCGGATCGTAGTCGTCGAACGACTCACGATACCAGCGCAGAAGCAGCTTTTCCGAGACTCCCGTCTGCCAGGAGATCACCCGACGACTCTCCTCGGTGCTGAGGCGGAGCCTCAGGTCGTCCTGAGTGAAGATTTCCGCCGTGGCCAGCAACCGGGCATACTCGGGCCCGATGCCGGCAACCGCGGCGAGATCTGCGTTTTCGTCCATGAACCCTCTCCGGGACGGAGCGCCCGCTCTGGAACCATCGGGGCGTGCCGGGACCTGGTGAGGAGTGTCGACATATTTTTCGCGGAAACTCCCAATCCGTACCGCGAAAAGAGACCTGAGCACGACGAATTTGCCAACCGCCCTACGTCGCACCTGATCTTGAGTGACACCGCCCAGTACGTCGGGGATTCTATCAGGAGAACGGCGCGGGGTGTCAAGTCAGCATCTAAAAGTTTCACCGTTCGATTCGCGAGCGTATGCTCTCCCGTGCCCGGCAGGCGCAGGAAGGATCCATGGCCCGTTGATCATCAGCACTCTTGATCTCGTTGTCCGCTTCGGGAGCGTTCAGGCTCTGGGGGGGATCACCCTTTCCCTGGAGGGAGGCGCGGTGGGTCTGCTCGGTCCGAACGGGGCCGGCAAGAGTACCCTCATCCGGGCACTGCTCGGCCTCCACGTTCCCTCGGCCGGAAGCTGCCGCGTGCTCGACCTCGACGTGGCGACTCGAGGCCGCGAGGTGCGGCGTCGGATCGGCTATCTCCCCGAGAGGGATGCCTACCTTCCCGATCGCAACGCGGTCCTCGCCTTGACGCTCCTCGGCGAGCTGTCGGGGCTCCCCTTCCTCGAGGCACGGCGCCGGGCTCACGAGGTGCTGTTCTTCGCCGGCCTCGGCGAAGCGCGCTATCGCAAGGTGCAGACCTACTCCACCGGCATGCGGCAGAGGTTCAAGCTGGCGGCGGCCCTCGTGCACGACCCCGCGCTCATCTTCCTGGACGAGCCCACCAACGGCATGGATCCCGCGGGCAGGGAGGAGATGCTCGAGCTCGTGCGTGACCTCAGGCGCCATGGCATCCACGTGGTGCTCTCGTCTCATCTGCTTCCCGACGTCGAGGCGTGCTGCGAGCACGTGGTGGTCATGAGCGAGGGGAGAATCCTCACCCAGGGCAGCATTGCCGATCTGACCCGGGCTTCCGGTCAAGGCTTCGTGGTGGCCCTCGACGGCGATGCGGAGCCCTTCGTGTCCCGGCTCGTGGATCGAGGCCGCGAGGTCACCACCCACGAGGACCGCTCGATGCGGGTGGTGCTTCCCGTGGACGCGACGACCTTCGAGATCTTCGAGACGGCGGCGAGCTGCGGCCTCCGCTTGCGGCGGCTCGAGCCCGAGAAGCGGACGCTCGAGGAGGTATTCCTCAGGGCGCTCGAGGAGGACCACCATGCCCGTGCATGAGCAGGGTTACCGCCGCATCGACGAACGCGGCCAGGCGAGGATGCCCGCGTTCCTCACCATGGCCAGGAGCGAGATCGCACTCCTCTTCTCGCGGAAGCTCCTTCTCTCCTTCGTGATCCTTCCATCGCTCCTTCCCGCGCTCGGCATGATGATCGCGGTCTACGTGGTGCTGCAGGTGATCGCCCAGGGAGACCTCCCCGCGGGCGCCAGTACTCTGGCCGCCGGCTTTCTCCAGCAGGTCGGTCCCGACTTCTACTTCCTCTTCTTCAAGATCCACGCGAGCACGTTCCTCCTCCTGTGGGGAGCCTTCGTCGGAGCCGACCTCATCGCCGGAGATCGAAAGACGCGCGCCCTCGAGCTCTACTTCACGCGTCCCCTGGGGCGCTTCTCCTACCTGGGAGGAAAGTTCTGTACGCTGGCGTTCTTCCTCCTTCTCACGACTTTCGTGCCCGGTCTCCTCATCTGGCTCTTCGCGGTGTCGATTGCGCCGGAGGAGGAGGGCTCGATGGTCGTCAGCCAGTACCTCGAGGCCACGCGCCACGTGCCGATGGCCATCCTCTACTACTCGTTGATCATGACCACGTCGACCTGTACCCTGGTGCTCGCCCTCTCCAGCCTGGGCAAGAGCTGGATCCTGGTGGGGGCACTGTGGGGCGGGTACTTCCTCTTCTCCCAGATCATCTACAACATCGTGCGCGAGCTCACGGAATCGAGAGCGGCGGTCTTCCTGTCCCTCAAGGACAGCCTGCTCGAGGTCGGGGAGAAGCTTTTCCGCACCGGTCAGGGAGGAGACGAGTGGGTGCGGGCCGCGGTCGCGCTCGGCGTGCTGTTCGTGCTCTCCTTGTTCATCCTTCTCCGGAGGATCCGGGTCGTGGAGACGGTGTCGTGAGCGCGATCATCGAGGCCAGACGTCTCTCCCGCTGGTACGGTCAGGTCACGGGCATCCTCGACCTCGACCTCGACATCGGTCCGGGGGTCACGGGGCTCCTCGGACCCAATGGAGCGGGCAAGTCGACGCTGCTCTCTCTCATCACGGGACAGCTTCCTCCCAGCACGGGCTCCCTGCGCGTTCTGGGCGAGCACCCGTGGAACAATCCCCGGCTCATGGCCAGGATCGGCTACTGCTCCGAGATCGACGCCTTCTACGAGGAAATGAACCCGGTGCGGTTCCTCTCCCTGCTCCAGAGGCTGGCAGGAGTCGGGCGCCGGGCGGCACGTCTGTCGGCCGAGAGGGCGCTCGAGATCGTCGAGATCTCCCACGCGCGCGATCGGAAACTCGGCGGTTTCAGCAAGGGAATGCGGCAGCGGGTCAAGCTCGCCCAGGCTCTGGTCAACGATCCGGATCTGCTCGTTCTGGACGAGCCGCTCAATGGCATGGATCCGGTGGCGCGGGCCGCCACCGTGCGTCTGGTCCGGGATCTGGGCCGGAGTGGCAAGCACGTTCTGGTTTCGAGCCACGTCCTCCACGAGATCGAGGCCATGACGACCCAGGTACTCCTTGTCCACCAGGGAAGGATCCTCGCCGAGGGAGACATCCGGGAGATCCGCTCCCTCCTCCGTGATCATCCGCACAGGGTCGAGATCGAATGCTCCGACCCGAGGGGGCTGGCGGCGCGGCTACTCGCCGCCGATCACGTCCTCTCGATGTCGCTCGACGGCGAGGCGGGCAAGACGGGCAGCCTCACCATCACCTCACGCCGGCCGGAGGAGCTCTTCGAGGTCGTCTCCCGTCTCGTGCTCGAAGAAAAAGTGGAGGTTCGGCGGCTCGTCTCTGCCGACGACAACCTGCAGGCTGTCTTCCGGTACCTCGTGCGATGAGCCAGACCCAGAGCCTTCTCGTCGGTTGCGTACGCTCGAAGGGTCGCGGACTCGTGTCCGCCGCGGCAACGGTGTTCACCCTTTTCTTCCCCAGGACGCTCAGGAGCGGACGGACGATCTTCGGGGTGCTTCTTGCCCTCACGCCGCTCGCACTGGTCATCTTCCTGGGGTCGGTCGACACCCTTCCCTCCCAGGCCCCGCGGGGTGCGCGACTCTTCGAGTGGCTGATCGGGCTGTATCACCTCCAGTTCCTGTGTCCTTTCCTGGGGCTCCTCTACGGCTCCCACGCCGTGGCCGAGGACATCGATGGCCGCACCGCGGTGTATCTCCTCACGCGCCCCATCCCGCGATCGGGGCTGGCCCTCGGCAAGTGGCTGGTGGCGTCGGCGTGCGCGGCCCTGCTCGTGGTTGCCTCGGTGGTGCTCACGTACGTCCTGCTGTCGCGCTTCGAGGTGGGGGCGGGACTGTCCGGTCAATACTCGCTCCTCCTCAAGTACTGCGCCGTGGCCGGGGGCGGGGTCGTGGTTTATGCGGCCGTCTTCACCGCCCTCGGGGCCTGGGTGAAGCGAGCGTTGCTCGTGGGCCTGGTGCTGACCTCGATCTGGGAGGTGGTGGTGGCCAACATTCCGGCGCCCGTACAGGGGGCGACGATCCTCTTTCGATGCCGCGTGCTCCTCGCCGCGCTGGGGGTGGAGCCGGTGGTGATCGGACCCAAGGGCCGTTTCCTCGTCGAAGAGATCCCCGGAGTGGGCGCGGCGCTGCTGCCCCTCGGGGTGGTCCTGGTGGTGGCCGTGGGGCTGTCCTGCCTCGCGCTCCACGTGCGTCGTTACGCCCTCGAAAAGTAAGAGGAGTACCTGCCGAGAGATGCACGTCCACGGGAGGACTCTTGGCCTCAAGAAGAGCCACATCCGGGCCCTCGAGCGTCTCGCTCATCGTCGGGTCACGGGAAGCAGCGATGTCACTCCCGAGATCGCCAGGGACCTGACCGAGCTCTCCCTCGAGATCGGGCGGCGGATCGGGATTCTGCTCGACCGTCGGGGAAAAGTCGTGCAGGTCTGCCTGGGCGACCGCGAGAGGATTCCCCTGCCCGACAGCGTGCGCGCGTCCCGGCAAGGAAAGGGGAGGCTCTCGGGCTTGCGTCTCGTCCACACCCGATTCTCGGAGGGCGGTCCCTCCCAGGCGGACCTGACCGACCTCATTCGCTTCCGACTCGACCTCACCACGGCGATCGAGGTCGCCGACGACGGGCTGCCGGGGGCCGTGCACCGGGCCCACCTCCTTCCCCGGAACCGGGAGGGGCGGGCACACGAGCTCCTGGGGCCGGGCTCGATCCATGGCGAAGAGTTCGCCTTCCGGGAGGTCCTCCAGGCCCTCGAGGAGGAGCTGGCGCGCACCGCCGAGGGAAGTGAGGCGTCGAAGGGGCGCGAGCGGGCGATCCTCGTGGCCGTGACCACCGGATCTCCCGACCAGGGAAAGGCGTCCCTCCAGGAGCTCGCCGACCTCGCCCGGTCGTCGGGGGCGGAGGTCGTGGAGGAGGTGCTCCAGCGCCGGCCCCGTCTCGACGGCAGGACGCTCGTCGGAAGCGGAATGCTGCGGGAGCTCCAGCTTCTCGGGCTGCGGGCGGGGGCCGACCTGGTCATCTTCGACCGGGATCTCACCCCGGCCCAGGCCCGGAACATCGAGCGGGAGCTCAATACCAAGGTCATCGATCGCTCCCAGCTCATCCTCGACATTTTCGCCCAGAGGGCAGTCTCGGCCGAGGGAAAGCTGCAGGTCGAGCTGGCCCGTCTTCAGTACATGCTGCCGCATCTGACCTATGGCCGGGCTTCTCTGGCCCAGATCCGGGGAGGGATCGGCTCCAACCGCGGGGTGGGCGAGAAGAAGTCCGAGCTCGATCGGCGCACCGTTCGGGAGAGGGTGCAGACGCTCCGGCGGCGGATCGACGAACTGTCCCGGACGCGGGAGAACATGCGCAAGCGGCGGCGCGAGGCCGAGGTCGCGGTGGTGGCCCTGGTGGGCTACACCAATGCCGGGAAGTCGACCCTCTTCAACCGGCTCACGGGGGCGGGGGTGCTGGCCCGGGATCAGCTCTTCGCCACCCTGTCCACCACCGCCCGCCGCCTCGACGTCCCGGGCCGGGGGCAAGTCGTGCTGACCGACACGGTCGGCTTCATCAGCGACCTCCCGGCCGCCCTGGTGGCGGCCTTCCGGGCCACCCTCGAGGAGACAGGTGAGGCGCGTCTCCTCCTCCACGTGGCCGACGCTTCTTCGGACAGGGTCTGGCGGCAAATCGACTCAGTCCGTAAAATACTGAGAGACATGAGTTTCCATGAGATTCCCGCCGTCCTTCTCCTGAACAAGAGGGATCTGGTCGACGAGGAGGCTCTGGGGCCGCTGGCCCGGAGCGAGGAGGGCCTCCTCGTGTCGGCCCGGAGCGACGCCGACCTGGATCGGATCCGGGCCGTGGTGGCTCGTGCCCTCGCCGGGGGGGCGGCCGGGGCCCCTTGAATCCTCCTCGGGGCGTTGGTACCCAGGAAGGTTCCGGAAGGTCGCGAAGCACCGTCCGCTGCAGAGTCGAAGAGTCAGCGAGGGAGCCGGCACATGCCTCCACGATCGAGCTGGAAGGGTTTTCTGAGGCTGAGCCTCGTCTCGGTGCCCGTCAAGGCCTATACGGCCAGCGCGACCTCGGCGGAGATCCACCTCCGCCAGCTCCACAAGGACTGCCACAACCCGGTCAAGTACAAGAAGACCTGTCCCCTGCACGGCGAGCTCAAGGCCTCCGACATCATCTCGGGGTACGAGTACGCCAAGGACCAGTTCGTGGTGGTCGACACCGACGAGCTGGAGAAGCTCAGAAAGCAGAGTGACCGGGCCATCGGCATCGACGGTTTCATCGCCGACACCACCGTCGACCCCATGTACTACAGCGGACGGACCTACTACCTCACCCCCGACGGTCCGGTGGGCCAGAGACCCTATGCTCTCCTTCACAAGGCCATGGTGGAGAACAATCTCCATGCCGTGGCACGGGTGGTGCTGCTCGGCAAGGAGCAGCTCGTGCTGGTGCGACCGGTCGACGGTCTCCTGGTGATGTCGGGGCTCGTCTACAAGAGCCAGGTCAAGTCCGGAGACGCCTTCAAGGACGAGGTGCTCGAATCCGAGGTGGGCGATGACGAGCTCGAGCTCGCCCAGAAGCTCGTTGACGCCAGCAGGATCGAGGACTTCGACCTCGACCGGTACAAGGATCTCTACACCGAGAGGCTGGGCCAGCTCATCGAGGCCAAGGTCGACGGCAAGGAGATCGTCGCCCCCGAGGAGGCCGACGAGCCCCAGGTCATCAATCTCATCGAGGCCTTGAAAAAGAGCGTGGAGGCGGCCTCGGCCCGCGAGGCCGGCAAGGGGAAGAAGATGGCCGTGAGCTCCCGCAAGCCGGCCGCGAAGCGAAAGAAGAAGTCCGGCTGAGCCGGCCGAATCAGTCGTACCGACTCTCGTAAATGGTTCGGGCTGAGCACGTCCGTCCAAGACGTCCCAAGAATCCCGCCGGCGTTGCTTCACACCTTCTTTCCGTTCGGTTACGATGACCCCATTCCCGGGCGCGCACGTGCCCGGAAGTCGGTCATTCCTGGCCGTGGCGTTCGCTTCGCGCGGGCGCGTCGGCCGAGACGGTGATTGCCGATCGGGCGGTGGCACGATGAGCGAGGGAGGGACCTCGGTCTGGCTTCGGGGTGTGGAAATTGCCTTCACGGGAAGGCTCGCCTCCATGCCACGCCGGGAGGCGGAATCCCTCGTCGTCAGCAGGGGCGCCGTCCTCACCGAAGATCCCCGGCCGGAGACCGCTTTCCTGGTCGTGGGCGACCATGGCTGGCCTCTCCGTGACGACGGCCGTATCACCCGCAAGCTCGAAGCGGCGACCCGTTTGCGCGACGAAGGAGCCCCCCTCGCCATTCTCGGTGAGGAGGAGTTCCTCGAGCGCATGGGGCTCCGGACGGGGGCGGGAGAGCCGCGCCGCGTCTACACCATCGCCCAGCTCGCCCGGATCCTCCGGGTGCCGTCGCGGGTTCTCAGGTCGTGGGTGAGGCGAGGCCTGCTCACCCCCGTCGACACCGTCCACCGCCTCTCCTTCTTCGACTTTCGCCAGGCCTCGGGTGCCCGCACCCTCATCGACCTCCTGCGCAAGGGGGTCTCACCTTCGACCATTCGCCAGAGCCTCCGGAACCTTCGCGCCTGGTTACCGGACCTGGATGCTCCGTTCATACAGATGGCCGTACTCGAGCGGGACGGGCAAGTCCTCGTCCGCCTCGAGGGAGGGGAGCTTGCCGAAACAAGTGGCCAGCTCCAGTTCGAGTTTCTCGAGCCGGGCACGAGCTCGGCAGGATCCGCTCTTCTCGGCGAGAGGTCGCCGGCGAGGAGCAGCACCGTCGGGGTCATTCCCGACGGACCGCAAGAGGAGGAAAGCAACGTGGTTTTGCGGCCCATCGACCGGGGCGCGACCGATGTGGACAGACAGCGACGACTCGAGGCGCGCCATGCTCAGCCGTGGCAGAGAACGATCTCGCTGCCCCAGCCACAGAAGTCGGCCGATCAGTGGTTTCAGGAAGCTCTCGATCACGAGGATACGGGTGAGCTGGAGATGGCCGAGGCGGCCTATCGCGAGGCTCTTCTCGCGGGAGGGCCCCAGCCCGAATTCTGCTTCAACCTGGCCAACGTTCTCTATTCCCAGGGCAGGCGCGAGCAGGCCATGGAGCGCTACCACCAGGCACTCGAGCTCGATCCGACCTACGTCGAGGCCTGGAACAACCTGGCCAACGTGCTCACCGAGCTCGGGAGCTGGCAAGAGGCGATCCGCGCCTACCGAAAGGCGCTGGAGGTCGCTCCTGGCTATGCCGATGCCCACTACAACCTGGCCGAGACCCTCGACCAGCTCGGGAGGAGAGAAGAAGCCGACCATTACTACCAGGCCTACCTCGGGCTCGATCCTCACAGCCCCTGGGCCGATGTGGTGCGGCGGCGGCTGAGCGAGGCGGCGGTGCAGTAGCGGCGTCGCTCGCGGTGGAAGATGGCTGCGTCGTGGGCGAGGGGCTCGTTTCGACACGGAGGAAGAGGAGGGAGGAGAAGAGAGTCCACAGAGAAGACGAAGAGCAGCGGCGGCCGAAGCGGCCGCCGCTGACAGCAGGGCGACGAAGAGGGCGGGTGTTCGATGGGCTGGCTCACGGAACTCATCGACTCCGCAGCGTCAACCGCTTCGGTTGTCGCTGCTCTTCTCCGTGCTCTCTTTCTTACCTCCTCTTCCTCTGTGTCGAAACGAGCCCCTCGCCCATGACGCGGCTCACCCCGGCCCCGCCTACGGCGCTCGCTTCCCCTTCTCCCGCCGCTCTCCCGCGCGGTAGAGAAGCAGCCCCACCATCGACGTCCATCCCGTCTGGTGGCTCGCGCCGAGGCCCTTGCCGTTGTCGGCATGGAAGTACTCGTGGAAGAGAAGCGGCTCCACCCCGCCCGCCTCGGCGGAGACGAGCTTCGCGAAGAGGGGATTGCCGCCGTGGAACGCGCGGCCACCGTTCTCGTTGCGAGCGAAGAGGGCGATGAGGCGACGCGTCAGCTCGACCTCTGCCTCTTCGAGGTCCGCCCTCTGGCCCGATCCGGTGGGGAGCTCGAGGGTGAGGTCGTTTCCGTAGTACCGGTACGACTCCATGAGCGCCTCCAGAAGGAGCGCGTTGAGCGGCATCCAGATGGGTCCGCGCCAGTTCGAGTTGCCGCCGAAGAGGCCCGTCCGGGACTCGCCCGGCTCGTACTCGAGTCCGAAGGTCTGGCCGTCCAGCTTCATCGAGTAGGGGTGCTCTGCGTGCTCCCGCGAGAGAGAGCGGAGGCCGTAGGGGGAGAGGAACTTCGACTCGTCGAAGACGTGGGCCAGCACCTTCTCGAGCCGCTTCCGACCCGCGATGGAGAGAAGGATCCTGCCCCCATGCCCTCGCTCGGTGAGGGATGCCATGCCTTCTACGAGATGGGGCCGGTGTTCGATGAACCATTCCATGCGGCGGCGGAAGCGGGGGAGCTCCTCGAGGACCTCGGGCTCGATGGCCCGGGTGGCCATGAGGGGAATGAGTCCCACCGACGAACGCACCGCCACCGGCATCGAGGTACCGTCGCCGGTCACGAGGAGGTCGTTGTAGAACTCGGTCTCGGGGTTCCAGAGGCCGACGTGCCCGCAGGTCTGGTTGATGGCGTGGGAGATGAGGACGAAGTGCTCGAAGAACTTCGTGGCCATGTCCTCGTAGGCGGGGCTCGTCTTCGCGAGCTCGAGGGCGATCACCAGCATGTCGAGGCAGAAGAGCCCCATCCAGGCCGTGCCGTCGGCCTGCTCGAGCCGGATTCCCTCGGGAAGCTCGCTCCGGTTGAAGACACCGATGTTGTCGAGCCCGAGAAAGCCGCCCTGGAAGATGTTGTTGCCGAAGGAATCCTTGCGGTTGACCCACCACGTGAAGTTCATGAGCAGCTTCTGGAACACGCGCTCGAGGAAGACGGTCTCGGCCTTTCCCGTGGTGTCGCGGATGAGTCGATACACGCGCAGGGCCGCCCAGGCGTGGACGGGCGGGTTCGTGTCGGAGAAGTTCCACTCGTAGGCGGGGATCTGCCCGTTGGGGTGCGTGTACCACTCGCGCAGGAGGAGCAGGAGCTGACGGCGTGCCCACTCGGGGTCCACCAGCGCGAGGGGAAGGGTGTGGAACGCGAGATCCCAGGCCGCGAACCAGGGGTACTCCCACTTGTCGGGCATGGAGAGGACGTCGACGCAGTAGACGTGCTGCCAGTCACGGTTGCGCCCCGAGCGGCGGGCGTCGGGTGGGGGCGGTTGTCCCGGATCGCCGTCGAGCCAGAGCTGGACCCCGTAGTGGTAGAACTGCTTGGACCAGAGCAGCCCGGCCAGTGACTGACGCTGGATGTTGCACTCGTCGTCGTCAAGGGTCGGACTCTGCACGGCGCTCCAGAACTCGTTGGCCTCGGAGATCCGGGTCCGCATCGTCTCCTCGAAGTCGGCGAAGGGAGAGCTGTCGAAGGGACGATCGCGGAAGCGCACCCGGACCTCCAGGGAGCCGCCGGGGGGAAGCGTGGCCTGGATCCAGGCCGCGGCCTTGGTGCCCCGGGCCTCGGGATTCAGCCCCTCCTCGCGTCCGTGGACCACGGCGTCATTGATGCCGTCCTTGACGAACCTCGAGGTGTTCTCGGTGCCGAAGAGGCGCGCGTTGTTGGTGTCGTTGTCGGTGAAGAGGAGGCGGGGGGGATGCGAAGGGCTCGAGGGGCTCTCGACGGCCCAGTAGCGGTGGCCGAGGTGGCGGTGCTCGCATTCGGCGACGAGGGGGCCGGGTCCGTTCGAGGGGTTAACAAGTGTGCCAGGCACCGTTCTTGCCGCACTGGCCGCGCGGATCACCGGGCGATCGGGCTTGTGGCCCCAGGACCAGGTGTTGCGGAACCAGAGGTGAGGCAGCACATGGATCGGTGCCGGGTCGGGTCCCCGGTTGGTCACCTGGATGCGGCAGAGGAGATCCTCGGGATCCTTCTTGGCCCAGTCGATGAGCACATCGAAGGTGCGGCCCTGGGCCAGTGACTCCTGGAGGATGTCCTCGATCTCCAGCTCGTCCTCGTCCCGGCTGCGCCCTTGTCCCTGCTCGACGAGAGCCTGGTAGGGATACTCCTCCTGCGGGTAGCGATAGAGCATGCGCATGAAAGAGTGGGTCGGCGTCCCGTCGAGGTAGAAGTAGAGCTCCTTGACGTCCTCGCCGTGGTTGCCCTCGCTGCCGGCGACCCCGAAGAAGCGCTCCTTCAGGATGGGATCCTTGCCGTTCCACAGGGCCACCGCCAGGCAGATGTTCTGGAAGCGGTTGCAGAATCCGCCGATGCCGTCCTCGTTCCAGCGATAGGCGCGGCTCCGGGCGTGGTCGTGGGGAAAAGCCGTCCAGGCGTCGCCCGTGGAGCTGTAGTCCTCGCGTACGGTCCCCCAGGCCCTCTCGGCCAGGTAGGGGCCCCAGCGCTTCCAGTCGGCCTTCCTCTGCTCGGAGTCGCGGAGGCGTCGGTGTTCACGAGTCTCGGATCGGGGCATCGTGGGTTCCTCGGGCTCTTTCGATGAAACGCGAGGGGGGGAGGATACACCGGGGCAAGGCTTGCGTCGCGGGCGAGGGGCTCGTTCGACACAGAGGAAGAGGAGGGAGGAGAAGAGGGCGCGGAGACGAGAGAATCAGCGCCGGCCGAGGCGGCCGCCGCTGCAGACAGGGAATGAAGGTAGGACCCGCGCCCCCCTCCCCTGGCCCCGCGATGCTACCCTCTTTCCCCGTCATGAGAATCCGCATCGCCCACAGCCCCGACGCCGATGACGCCTTCATGTTTCACGCTCTCGCCACCGGGCGCATCGATACCGGCCCCTACGCGGTCGAGATCGAGACCGGCGACATCGACACCCTGAACCGGAGGGCGAGCTCCGGGGACTACGAGATCACGGCCCTGTCCTTTGCGGCCTGGGCTCGCCTGCATCCGATCTATCGCCTCATGGCCACCGGGGCGAGCTTTGGCAAGGGCTACGGCCCCGTGCTGGTGGCCCGGGAGCAGCAGAGCCTGAAGGAGATCGCCGGCGCGGAGGTGGCGGTGCCGGGAGAGGGAACCACCGCCGCTCTGGTGCTGAGGCTCGCCGTGCCCTCCGTGAAGACCCGGGTCGTTCCCTTCGAGAGCATCGCCGACGAGGTCCTGTCGGGACGGTGCGGGGCAGGCGTCATCATCCACGAGGGGCAGCTCACCTACGCGGAGCAGGGCCTCACCCGCATCCTCGATCTCGGAGCATGGTGGCACGAGCAGGAGCAGCTCCCGCTTCCCCTCGGCGGCAACGCGGTGAAGCGCGACCTCCCCCTCGAGGTCCAGAGGGACTGCGCGCGCATCGTGCGGGAGAGCGTGGCCTACGGCATGTCGCGACGCACCGAGGCGGTGGCCTATGCCCGGGGATTCTCGCGAGGCGTGACCGAGGAGCAGGCCGACCGGTTCGTGTCGATGTACGTCAACGACCTCACCCTCGACTGCGGTGAGGAGGGCAGACGTGCGGTGGCGCGGCTGATGGAGAGAGGCCACGCCGAGGGTCACCTGCCGCCGTCACCGGCTCCTGATTTCGTGGAGGCCTGACGGGCCGGCAGCGCGTGTGCCGGTTCACGGGCCTGCTCCGGTAGCCTCCGGGTCCGGTTCCGTGACCGGGTCCGGCTCCCGATCCCGAACGCTTCCCCGGCTTCATTCGCTGGCTTCATTTCCCGGGCTTCATTCTCTGTCTGCAGCGGCGGCCGCTTCGGCCGGCGCTGCCTCTCTCTTCTCCGCGCCCTCCTTCTTACCTCCTCTTCCTCTGTGTCGAAAAGAGCCCCTCGCCCACGACGCAAGCCCGCAGCCTTCCTCAGGAGCGGCCGTCGCCAGGCTCCAGACCCGGCGCCCGTGGCGAGCCCTCCTCGTCGGTCACCGGAGCGGGACTTCCCCCCGGGACCAGCTCGAGATTGGTCTCGACGAGGCGGAACTCCTCCTGGCCTCCGGGCCCCGAGAAGCGTGCATACACGATGATGCCCGCGTGGGTCGCGTAGTGGAGCTCGTCCTCGCGGGTGCCGAGGGTGCCCTCGAGGACGATGACCGGGATCTCGCGTCCCTCGAAGGAGAACGTGCTCTCGCCCGTGCGGAGAAACGGCACCTCGACGGGACCGTCGCCGCCTCCCGTGACGCCGAGCCGGATGAACGTCCCTTTCCGGGGTAATCCGGGCAGGAAGGCCCGTGTGTGCTCGCCCTGATCGACGGGAATGTCGGGGCAGAACTCGATGACTCCGGTTTCCTTCGAGACGAGATAGAAAAAGGTCGCGACCCGGGAGAGCACGGGGCCCTTGTCGATCGACTCGTCGATCGGGTCTCCGCCGGCCGCCTCGCTCTCGTCCTGGATCTCCTCCTTGGCCTCGTAGCTCTGGACGATGCGCATGGTCCCGGGCAGGGCCTCGAAGAACTGGAAGCTCACGAGGTTCTTGTCGCTCTCGAGGACATAGTAGCCGCCCGAGAGAGGAGGGGCGGCGACGGGTCGGGTCGTCGCGGCGCAGGACGAGAGGCCGAGGACAACGAGCAGCGTCATCACCCGGAGGGCGAGAGACGGGAGTGCCCAGCTGTTGCCGGATGAGCTCATGGTGACGAGGCTAGTGTGGCACACCGGCCCTGTCAACAAGGACCGGCTGGTCGACGCGGACGATTCCCGGGACCGTCCTTTCAATCCCCGTCGATCTCGAGACAGACTCGAAAACCGATGGTCCGGAAGTTCGCCCGGTCGTCCTCGGCCAGGCTGGAGCGGCTCGAGATGCGGCAGGAGCGGGCTCCGTGCTTGTAAGACCCACCCTTGAGGATGCGCCGCCGGGATCCTGGAAGTGTCACCAGCGGGTCGGCGGTCAGGCGACCCACCCGCGAGCGATAGGCGTCGAAGTCCTCGGCATCCCGACACCACTCCATGACGTTTCCGATGAGGTGACGAAACCCCGCAGCAGTCGAGGGTTGCAGGGAGCCGACGGGGGCGGTGTGCTCGAACCCGTCCTTGAAGGTAGCCGGGCGATCGTCACGGGTGCCGAAGTCGCTGGAGGCGTCGGCGACGTTGGCCCATCCCTGGCCGTCATCGAAGGAGCTCCCCCAGGGGTAGGCCGTGAGCTCGGCCTCCTGGCGGCAGGCCCATTCCCACTGGGCCTCGGTGGGAAGGGTCATCCCCAGCCAGGAGCAGAAGGCCACGGCTTGCTGCCAGCTCACGTCGAGGACCGGGAGATCCTCGGTGACGTTGCTCCAGTCCGAGATGGCCGAGATGTCGGGCACCGCTTCGAATCGATCCAGCTTGCCGGCGGCGATGGCTGTGCTCCACTGCCTCCAGCTCACCTCGGTCTTGCCCAGATAAAAGGGCCGCGACAGGGTGACCCGATGACCTGGCTTTTCCCGGTCGAGGGCGAGGTCGTCTCCGGGGACGGCCCCCATCCAGAAACCTTCCCGGGGCGGTGTCGGAACAAGTACGAGCGTGATCCCGGTCCTCGGCTCGGAAATCGCGCGCGCCCAGCCGAGCTGCTCGTCGACGCCCGAGGCGGGATCCGGCTGCATGCCGGCGGGAACCCGGACGGGTCGGAGCTCCAGGGTCCGTTGCTCGGCCACGTTTCCCGCACGGTCGGCGAGGACGATCTCGATCTTGCCGTCGGAGCTGAAGGAGCACACGGCCGTCGCGGTGGCTCCGACGAGATCGGGGTCGACTCCGCCGATGCGGGTTCCGGAGCCGAGGTCCTCGTCGGCGCTTGCCGTGACCTGCAGGCCTTGACCGGGAAACCAGTACGTGCCGGGAGAAGGGTCGAGGGAATCGAGGATGGGGGGCCTTCGGTCGAGGACGAGGGAGATGTCGCCGGTCCAGGGCTCGCCCTGGCCGCTGACCTCGATCGGAAAGGAGTGGGGCCCGTCCTCTGCCGGGAGCCGATGAAGGATGCTCGCCCTGCCCTCCTTCTCGAGGATGAGGGGCTCGTCTCCACCGACGGATACCGCGAAGGGAGGAGTGCCCGAGACTTCCAGCTCGATGCGGATCTCGTCCTGGCTCACGAGCGAGCTTGCGGGGGCGTGGAGCTCGACTCGGGGAGGAAAGGTGGGAACGGGATTCTCGACAAGGGGTGTGTTGCTGTCCGGTGATTCCTCGTTGCCCTGTCCTCGGGAGGTGTCGTCGCCGGCTTCCCGGTCACCTTCGCCCACATCCTCCGCGTGGATCGCGGGGGGGGCGTCACGGGGAATCGCCGGAGGGTCGATCGTCGTCTCGCCGGTCTCGGGAGTGGTCGGCGGCTTCTGGACGGATTCCTTGTCCCTCTCGGCCCCGCGCGTCGCGACCGTCCCCCTGGCAGAGTCCTGTGGTGCGTTCTGTCCCGGCCTTCCCTGCTCCCAGGCGACAATGCCGATGGCCGCGATGACGAGGGCCACGAGGGACATCCAGAGTCCCTTCTTGCCACGCCGGGGTGGAGAGAGATCGAAACAGGTCTCTGCCGCTTCCCAGCCATCGGGGGGGCGATGGATTCTCGTCCTCGCCTCGGCCACGGCCTCCGCGAACTCCCGAGCCGTGGCAAAGCGCTCGCCCGGATTCTTGCGGAGGGCGCGCTCGATGAGCATCCACATCTCGTGGGGAAGACCCCGCACGAGCTGGGGAAGGGGAGCGGGGTCCCGGGTGAGGATCGTCTGGAGGAGATCGGTCCGGCTCGGCCGCTCGAACGGGAGCCGGCCCGAGCAGCACGCGTACATCACCGCCCCGAGGGCATAGATGTCGATGCGGTGGTCCTGGGCGTCTCCGGTGATCTGCTCCGGCGCCATGTACTCGGGAGTCCCCACGATGAATCCGCCGGTGAGGCCGGCCCCTTCCCCGGGGTCGAGGGCCTTGGCCACCCCGAGATCCAGCACGCGGATCCGGGAATCTCCCTCGAGCATGATGTTGGGGAGCTTGAGGTCCCGGTGGGCGTAGCCCTGATCGTGGAGGAATTCCAGGTAGGAAAGGATCTGCGCCGACCAGGCGAGGACCCGATCCGGAGAGATGCGGGTCTCGCGCGCGAGGACCGCGTCGAGGGTCTCGCCCTCCACGAAGTCCATGGTGTAGTAGAGGTGCCCGTTCCACTCGTCGGCGTCCCGCACCGGCACCGCGTTCTCGTGGTGGAGCGCCATGGCGATGCGCATCTCGGTGAGGAAGCGCTCCCGGGCGCTGCGGTGGGTGGTGAGCTCGGAGCGGAGGATCTTGAGGGCGAAGCGGAAGCCTGCCGTGTTCTTGACCCGATAGACCTTGCCGAATCCGCCCTGTCCCAGCACGGATTCGATCTCGTACTTGTCGGCGAACCTGTCGCCGGCTTTCAGGTCGTCGGGGTCCTCACTCATGGTCGAACGAGCCGGCCGGCCCCCACGTGTCGAGGTCGGCGGAGCGCCTCCGGATCATCGTCGCCGCCGGACGAGGTTGACCTTTGCCGCGAACTCCGGGTTGTAGAGCTGGGGGGTCATGCGCTCGCCGGTCTTGGCCGCTTCCATCTGGACGAGAGGGCAGATGGAGGAATGGAGCTCGGAGGCCATCAGGTTGCCGTCGCCGTCGGTGTCGGCCGGGATCTTGCCCGACAGCGCGTCGACGAGGATCTTCGCGAAGGGGCTGGGGTCGATCCCCGTCTCGTCTCCCTTTGTTGCGGTGAGCACGCAGCGGTGGGGCGACGAAGCGAGCCCGACCATGGGGTGATCCCTGCCCGTTGCCTTGATCGTTCCCGCGAAACAGGTGTCGAGCATGACCATCTGATAGGTATCGGGGTGCTTGTCCAGAAGCTTCTTCACGTCCTCGTGCTCGATACAGGTGGCGGCGGGTGCCGAGAACTCCCCGTCGTAGGGGATGAGAAATCTTTCGGCTCCGACCACACGCCCGTGGCCGCTGAATAGGAACAGGATGAGGTCTCCCTTTTCCGCGCGTTCAGCCATGCGGAAGAGCTCGCCCATGATGCTGGCCCTGGTCGCTTTCTTGTCCGTCAGGACCATGACGAAGTCGGGCGCATAGTTGCCGCCTTCGGGGCTCTTGAGGAAGTCGGCCAGAGCCTCGGCCTCTTCCTTGGCCGCCTTCAGGTAGCGATGCCCGGGGTCCTGGTAATCCGAAACCCCTACGATGAGCGCGTGACGCCGGCCGGAAAACGGGGGAAGGTCGTCGCCAAGCTCGTCTACGGGGGTGTGGAGAGGAAGTCTGCTCTGCTCCAGCGAGAACGTGAAGAAGGGGATCGGCTCGACGAAGCGCTGGGTCTTCGTGCGGTATCCTGGCGCCGAGGCCTCGATCTCGATGGCGCGGCTGGAGAGGTCGGTCAGCATCACTGCTGCGCCGCTCCCCACATCCCTCCATCCCGCCTGCGGACTCTGGTCGATGACCGAGTCGCGCACCCGGACCGTGGTCTCGGGTGCGTTGGACGAGATCTGCATGGAGGTGACCGCGCCGGGAAGGGCGGCACAGCCCGGGATGACGCCGCCGAGCACGGCCACGGTCACCACCAGCGCGACGAGTTGGACGCGGCGGAGCGTCATGCCCTATTGGTCCGACTTGACCTTCATGGCCTTGCCGCGGAACCGCACTTCTTTTGTGCTGAAGAGGATCGGGAATCCGCTGGACTCGCGGTCCATGCTCTTGACGAGCACGAAGTCGGCGTCGGCGCTCGATTCGAGAGCCTTGTAGTAGGCGCGGTCCTCGGGCGAAACGCCGAACCTGAGGGGAATGCCCAGGATCGTCGGGGCATCCGAGAAATAGGTGTACTTGTCGCGGAAGAAGGGGATGCCGAGAATGCGCAGCTTGTTGCCATCGACGACCTGGACGAGGCCGAAGAGTACGCTGGTCATCGACGAGCTCCCCTCCACCGGCTTGGTCACCGTGAGGTCTTTCCTCTCGAGATTTCCCTCGATGGAAATGCTCCCCACGCCGAGGTGCGGCATGGTTTTCTGGGCTGACAGGCAGCCTCCGAGGAGAAGGAAAGACGAGCTCAAGAGGAGGACGAGGATGGGGCGCAATGCAGCCATGGTGATCTCCCGACGTGGTTTTTGACCTGGATACTTCCCGTACGGGCGGCAATGATTGCACGATGCACTCCCCTCGGCAAGTGCTTTTTGCTCATCCAGGGCGAGGTCGACGGATACCCAGGACAAGGATCCCTGCCAGCAACAGGGGACCGATGACGAGGGCCGTCCGGGTCCTCGTCCGGCATCTTCCCGCCTCGGCAATGGCCTCCAGCCCCTTGGCCGCCCCGGCATCCTCGGGGGCGAGCCGGGCCTGATTCCGGTAGGCTTCACCGGCCGAGGCGAGGTCTCCCGTGGTGAAGCGGAAGTAGCCGAGATCACCCCAGGCCTTGGTCTCGGTCTCCACGTCGGGAGAGGTGGCGATGAGCCTCTCGAGAAGACCCATCGCGCCCCCGGGATCGCCGGTGTGGAAGCGGGACCAGGCCGCGTGGTAGAGGAGGTCGGCGTCGTCGGGTCTTCGTGCGAGCGCGTCCTCGAAGAAGAGCGCCGTCGCCTTCACGTGCCCCGACAGGAGAAAGGTACCGAAGGCCCAGGATCCGAAGGCGGTGTGATCGGGGTCGGCCCGGAAAGCCTGACGGAACGCGGCCAGCGCCTCGTCTTCGCGACCCTCGCGCCACAGGGTCTCGAACTCCGAGAATTTCTTCCCGGCGAGGGCGACGTCGATGATCTCGGGGGGCGCATCGTCCTCGGGCCAGGAGTCGGCCGGCCTCTTCGGGGCGAGCGGGGTGGCTACGGCGAGCTCTTCTCGCAACAGCTGCTCGACGGGAGCTCGGTCGTCGGTGAGCAGTGGCCCGGAGCGGCTGCCGAGGGGGACGCGCGGCATCTCCACCGTCGTCTCGCGCGCGGCGCGCCAGACCCCATTCAGTGGAGACGGGACCTCCTCGGGCTCGAGGTCGGCGAAGGAGCGCCGGGCCGACGCGGTGGAGGCCACGAGGATCTGATTCCAGCTCGTGCCGAGGACGGGGGTCCGGTGCACGCGAGGAAATACGGCCTGGAGCGACTGCGAAAGCGCGAGGAGAAGCGGCGAGTCGGCACCGAAGGTGCTCACGTTGAGAGCGAGGATGCTCCCTGGCTTCATGCGGCGACGGGCCAGGCTGAAGAACTGGTGGGTCGTGAAGTGGAAGGGGATGTAGAGCTGGTGGGCGTAGACGTCCACCAGGATCGCGTCGTAGCGTCGGGGGGTCGCGTGCAGAAACACGCGGCCGTCCGACGTCCACGTCTCGATGGGCGGGCCGTCGGGCAAATTCTGCAGGAAGAAGCTCCTTCCCACCTCGACCACGGCGGGGTCGATCTCCACCGTGTCGATGCGGGCGATCCGCTCGCCGAAGAGCATGCTCAGGCTCCGGGGGATCGTCCCGGCGCCGGCGCCGAGGACCAGGATCTCCAGGGGATGCGCCTGATCGGGCAGGAGAGCGGCCAGGGTCATGGTGTCGTAGTAGAGACCTCCGGTGGTCGGGTCTCCCTCGATCATGTACGACTGATAGTCCTGCCGGCCTTCATCGAGGGTCAGCGCGATGGCCCTCCGGCCCTCGCTCCGGGTCTCCTCGACGACCTGGAGGTACTGGTAGGCAGATTCCTCCTCCTGGAGAAGTCCGGGGCTCGGGCGCAGGGGTGTTCCGGAGAGCCTGGCATGCACTCCGAACGGAAGGAGGAGCGGCAAGAGAACGAGGGGAAGGGCAGCCTTTCTCCGCACGAGCAGCGCCCCCCCGACCAGGAGGAGCACCGAGCCCGCCAGGAGGTAGGTCATCCGGCTGCCGAGGAGGGGAACGGTGACGTGAGCGGGAAGAAAGGTGCCGAGCACGCTCCCCAGCGTGGAGACCATGAGGATGCTGCCCGAGGCCTTCCCCGAGGGCCAGCCCCTCTCGGTGAGAAGCTTGACCCCGAACGGAGCCACCGCACCCAGGATCAGGACGGGGGGGCCGAAAAGGGCCAGGGTCGTGGCGAGGGATCCGGCCACGATGGCGCCGTGGAAGCCTCGGGGGGGACGGGTACCGGGGTCGGGAACGAAGAAGCGCTGCACGGGAGTCGAGAACGCGGGAATCAAACAGACGAGCGCTCCTCCGATGATGAGGATCCAGGCGAGGACGGGCAGAGACGGTCGCGCGTCGGCGAGGCGGCCGCCCAGGAAGTAGCCGAGGGCCAGCCCGACCAGGATGACCGCGATGATGTTGGTCCACACGTAGACCGACGAGCCGTAGTAAGGCTGGAGAAGGCGCGAAGCGGTCATCTCGACCGCCATCACGCAGGCTCCCGAGAGGAAGACGGTCGCGAGGAGAAGGAACGGATCCCTGGGCCGGGTCATGCGGTGCTCCTCTGCATGGGGGTCACGAAGGGTCCCGAGCCGGAGCCACCCTGTCAAGGGAGAAGGGGCATTGAGAGGGCGGCCGCTCCAACCTACTCTCTGACCGGAACCGACGTCTCGCCCCGGGGAATGTCCGATGCTGCAGCGCGTGCTGATCTTCAGCAAGAGCAAGAGGAGGACCTGCTTTCCGCGCAGCCTCTCGCGGGGGCTCAATGCCCTCGGCCACGAGGCACGAATCTGCTACTACCCGCGGCTCCGCAGCAACTTCGGGGTGAGGATCGCCCGGGCCATGGCCCGGCGCGCCTTCGACAAGCTGCGCCCCGATCTGGTCTTCGTGTACGCCAAGGACTGCGATCTCGAGCTGCTGGAGGGCTTTGCCAGGAAGACGCGCTGTCTGGTCTACTCCGAGGACCTCGCCGTTCCCCTCGACCAGAAGCTCCTCGCCCTCGCCCGCGTGGCCGGCCTGCTCCTCCTGACCAACCGGACCCAGCTTCCGGAGTTCGAAGCGGGCGGGGTGGAGCGCGCCTGTTTCATCCTGTCCGCCGTCGACCCCGAGGAGCACCGACCCTTCGTGGGAAATGTCCCTTTCCGGCTCAGGAGCCAGGTCGCTTTCATCGGGCGTCCGGGAAACCCGCAGCGCCTGGCGCTTCTCGAGAAGCTCCACGAGCGCTTCGATGTGCGGGTTCACGGATCCGGCGGGTGGGCCGCCCTCGGCCTCGAGCAGGGAAGGCCCCAGGTCCTACCGGCTCAATATGCGCAGATCTGCGCCGGTGCCGATGTCGTGATCGGGCTCGATGATCGCCACGATCACGAGGCCTACTGCTCCAACCGGACCTGGCTCACCCTCGGCTGCCACGGGTTTCTGGTCACGAGCCATTCCCCCGGACTCGACCGAATCCTGAAGGATCGCGAGCACGTCGTGTTCTTCAGGAGCCATGACGAGTGCGTGGAGCGAGTGGCCGAGTATCTGGACAGGAAGGATGAGCGGAGGAGGATTGCCGAGAGCGGCTACGCCTGGGTCACCTCTCATCGCACGTTCAAGGCCTTCGCGCGTGAGGTGCTGGGGGCGGTGGCGGGGTCGCCTCCGGTCTACGAGGGACGGGAGGCCGGGACCCGGCGCCCAGGCTCCAAGACGGAGCTCTTCGAGGATGGAAAAGGCCCGGGAATCGGCGGTGGCCTCGGGTAGCGGGGGCCCCCCCCGAAAGTTAGAACGACCTTCTGCGGCCATCAATTCCGTCCCCTCCTGACCTCGACCCTACCCCTCCGAGGAGCTGTTTTCCCATGACCACGATCCGTTCGAGTTCGACGCGTCGGCCAGGCTGTCTCGAAGGAGGCCTGGTCGTGGTCCGCGGCGGCGTGTCGATCCTGATCCTGGCCGGACTTCTCGGCTCCGGTTGCGGAGAGCAGGGGAAGGAAGAGGGGCTGGCTCGAACCGACCGTGCAGGTGCTCTTCCGGGAGGATCCTCGGTGCAACTGGAGGGGGCCGGTCAATCGGCACCTCCCCGGAAAGGAGACGATGTGATCGGCAAGATCAACGGCAACGACGTGACCCGGAAGGACCTCGAGAAGGAGGTCGGCTACATCGTCAAGCAGCTCGGTCCCGGAGCGTCTCCGGGCTTCATCCAGCAGAATCGGGCCCAGCTCGAGGACCGGGCGTTCCAGAGCCTGGTGCTCAAGGCCCAGCTTGCCGTCTATGCCGGGGAGCAGAAGGTCGAGGTGACCGACGAGGAGATCAACGAGAGGATGACGGAGTTCGCCACCAACATCGGGGGTGAGGATGCGCTGGAGGAGGCCATGGGGCGCATGGGCCTCGACCGCCAGAGCCTGCGCCAGGACATCCGCGAGGGCATGCTCCTCGAGCGCGCTGTCGAGCAGTACCGCGACACTCTCCCCGAGCCTGACACACAGGCGGTGGAGTCGTTTTATGCCGAGAACCAGGACAAGTTCCAGCTTCCCGACCAGGTGACCGCGTCTCACATCCTGATCGGTGTCGAGCCGGGGGACAGTCCGGAGGATCGCGCCGTCAAGCAGGCCAGGGCCGAGAGCGTGAGACAGCAGCTCATCGAGGGAGCCGACTTTGCCCAGCTCGCGCTCGAGAACTCGACCTGTCCGAGCAAGGAGGAGGGGGGCTCACTGGGAACGTTTGGCAAGGGCGCCATGGTCCCCGCCTTCGACAAGGCCGTGTTCGCTCTGGAGGCGGGAGAGCTCAGCCCCGTGGTGGAGACCCAGTTCGGCTACCACGTGATCCGGGTGACCGAGCAGCAGAAGGCGCACCTGGCCACCCTCGAGGAGGCCCGGGAGGCCATCGTCAAGGATCTCACCGACACGAGCATCGGGAGCTGGTTCGAGGAGCTGGTGGGACGCGCGGAGGTGGAGAAGAACTAGGAGGCTGCGATCTCCCCGGGCTCAGTCTGGCGGCTGAGCGAGGTAGATCCTGCCCAGCCGGCTGATCCGGAGCGCGAGCTCCTTTTCCAGGGTGAGCTGGCCATCCGGGCCGAGTCCGCGGTCGAGAACGAGCGACAGAGCACCCATTCGATCGGTGGTCGGCTCGTGGATGAGCACGAGCCGGGTGTCGTTCTCGGTGAGGAAGCCTTCGACCGGGAGGAGCCGTCCCGTCTCCGTGTTCCCGTCCACGAGGCCCACACCATCCACCTGTCCGACGTATCCGGTCTCGGTGGTGATCAGCGTCAGGAACAATCGCTCGGTACCGGGAGCGGTGGTGCCGCCGGGAGCGTACGGATCGATGGGGTAGAACTTCCGGTCCTGGCCTCCCGAGTCGCGACAGACGAAGACCTCACCTTCCGCGGTCGACCAGATACCCGTGAGATCGGTGGTGTCCTCGTTCTCGACGCAGGCCAGGATATTGCGAAGCTCTTCGACCCGCGCCTCGTAGAGAGCACGATCCACCTCGGACAGGGACTCCTCCACCCTCTGCGTGCCCACGAAGATGGTCGGATCGTCGATACTGTCCACGACGAAGGGCTCCGGCAGGGTGTCGGTGGAAGCGCAGCCGGCAAGGAGGGCCGTGGCCACGAGAGTGACGGGGACGAGAAGCGATGGGGTGCGCATGGAGACTCCTTCGACGTTTCTGCCTCCTCGGCCATCGGAGGCACTCTCCGCTCCGGATCGACTTCCCGGGGAGGGAAACTTGAGGCTCGGATCAGGGAACCGGATCCATCTTCGGCTCGACGGCTCCGAAGGGTAGGGACAGGAAGGAGTTGCCGATGGCCCTGGCTCCGGTGTTCACGCCGTTGGGGTCAAAGATGTCCAGGGGGATGGGGCCCGTGAGCGGCTGGAGGAAGAAGGGCCGCAAGCTGTTGTCGGGCTCGGGCTCCACCGTGATGAAGACCGTGCCGCCTCGCAGACCGAGGTCGCCCTCGATGGAAAAGCTGATGTCGCTGGATGCGGTGACGAAGTCTTCTCCGGGGAAAAAGAAGCCGAAGCCATCGGGGCCTCTCGTCCGCGAGGTATAGCGGTTGAGGTCCGGGGCGAAGGGTTGCCGGAACCGGCCCGTGGAGAGGCGGAAACCGCCGCCCACCTCCTCCACCCAGCCCTCGTAGATCCATCCCGCGGGAAGGGGGGCGAGGGTGAGCCGGTTGAACCAGATTCCGAACGCATCGTTCGGCGTCAGGTTGGTCAGGTCGTCGGTGGGGGTGTCGAGGAAGAAGCTTCCGGCCGCCCCCCGCAGATCGGTGATTGCGTTGCCCACGGTGAGATTGGCCGCCCCACCCAGGACCTGTCCTCGCAGGAGGATGGACGGGGAAGGGACTCCGTCGGTGACGAGGTCGGGCTCGATCGAGATGAGGATCTCGCTGGCCTGGATCACGTCGGTCCGGGCGGGAAATGTCGACTGGATCAGGTTGCCGAAGGTGCGAAGGCCATCCTCGGACGTGACGATGGCCGCGTCGCCGGTGCCCCGGACCTCGAATCGAGCCACGGACGACGGGACTCCCCCCAGGATCGCGAAGAGCTCGTAGACCCCGACGTTGGCGTTGGGATCCGTCTCGCCCCGATCGTTGGCGAGGCCCAGGGTCAGGTCCTGGAGCCGGCTCGCGGTCAGGTTGACGGCCCCCTCGATCCCGTTGCTGAACACCGTGGCCCTTCCCGTCGGGGTCTCGAGTACGGTCGACTCGAGCACCGGGCTCAGGTTGCTGATGCCGTCCATGTCCACCGCGTCGACAGGGATCTCGAGGGCCAGGAGCTGGAGCTGGAAGGGGGCCGGCGCGTTGTCCGGCTCGGGCTCGACGGTGATGCGGACCCTCGTCGGCTGGGCAGTCAGGTCGAGGGGCATCTGGCCCGGGAGCATGGCCTCGTTGATGAAGTCCTGGCCAGGGGCGCGGGGGCCGTTGTTGAACTCGCCCCGACCTCCGAACGTCGCGGAGTCGGCGTCGACGCTCTTCTCGTCCCTGAACCTGCCGAGAGAGGCCAGCGACGAGTCCCCGAGGGCGACCCAGCCCTCGTAGATCCAGCCCGCGGGGAGCTCCGGAAGCTCGAGGGCCGGCTCCGCAGAGAGGAACGGCTCCTCGACGAACCAGATCCCCAGGGACTCCTCGGCCGCCGAGCCCGGTTCCTTGGATCCCGGCTCGTCGTCGGTGGGGGTGAAGAGACAGAACCGCCCGAAGGTCGTGGTGGGTCCGAAGTCGGCGATGCCGGGTCCACCCTCACCCGGGGGTGGGGCCACGGTGAGGACGCCCTGGCCCCCGGACAGGGATGCGAAGAGGAACCGATGGAGGCTCGGGACCGCGTCCCGATCGTCGGCGTGCTCGAACGTCACGAAGAAAGCCACGGACTCCTGGGGCGGCGGAACGCCCACCGTGGGCAGCTCGAAGCTCTCGAGCGTGCCGTAGCGGACGCGGGTGAAGGGATCCTCGACGATCGCGGTGAGGCCCGAGCCGCGGACGGCGAACTTCCCCAGGCTCACCGGCGGCAGGTTTCGCGAAGGGTCCTGAGGTGCGCCCGGGTCGGGAAAGATGACCCAGGCCTGGTAGTGGCCGGTATTGCGGAGGTCGGGAATCCCCGTGATGGTGAGGCGGAAGGTCCCCGTGCGCTCGGGCCCGCCACCGCCGCCTCCCCCCGAGCAGGAAGCGAGGACCAGCCCCAGGACCGGCAGGATCACCGCGGAGAGGATGATCTTCCGCATGTTCGGCTCCACGTGTTTGCCCCTCCCGGGCGGTGAATGTGCCGCCCTGCCCGTGTCTCATCGGCCACCTTCCACCCCTCGCTGTAAGCGTTGATGCTAGAAGCGCTTGCTTCGGGCTGTCAAGGGAGGTGCGGGGAATGCCCTCCGAGGACGGGCTCTCCCCCGGGAGGCGCCCGTCCGGTACCATGGTGGGGAGCCGTCGGAACCGCGGCGCGGGGAAGGTCGCGAAACGGCCAGGCTCGGGGGCAGGATATGGAGGGTCGAACACTCGGTGGGCGCTACGAGATCCGGGAGGAGCTCGGGCGGGGGGGCATGGGTGTGGTGTACCTGGCCCGGGATCCGGTTCTCCAGCGGGACGTGGCGATCAAGGTTCTCTTTCCCTCGCAGGTGACTTCCGACAACGAGGCTCGATTCCGGAGCGAGGCGCAGGTGGTGGCCCAGATGGACCATCCGGCCATCGTCCCCATTCACGACTTCGGTCGCGAAGACGACTCGATGTTCTTCGTCATGCCTCTGGTCAAGGGAGAAAGCCTGCGCCAGTTCCTTCGCGGCAAGGGCTGCCGGCTCGTGGAGGTCGTCGAGGTCGTCATCGGCGTGGCCGAGGCCCTCGAATACAGCCACGCCCGGGGCATCGTCCACCGCGACATCAAGCCCGAGAACATCATGGTCTGCCGCGAGGGCGAGGGTGTTCTTCGCGTGCGGGTGATGGACTTCGGTCTCGCGCGCAAGCTGGACGTGAGCCGACTGACCCGCACGGGGAAGCTCGTGGGCACGATGGCCTACGTGAGCCCCGAGCAGGTGGGAGGGCATGCCGGCGACGCGAGATCCGATCTCTACGCCCTCGGTACCGTTCTGTACGAGTGCGTGGCCGGTCGCCTTCCCTTTCCCGGAGAGCTACGGTCGGTACTCTACCGGATCGCTCACGAGGCTCCCGTTCCCCCGACGGTCGCGGGAGCTCACATCGATGCCGAGCTGGAGACGCTGGTTCTTTCCTGCCTCGAGAAGGATCCCCGGCGGAGACCGACCTCGGCCGGCGAGCTCGCTCGCGTGCTCCGGGGCTACCGTTCCCGTCTCGTGGTCGGCAGCGAAAAGATGACGGAGAGCATCGGGCGCACCGCGGCCGGGGTTCCCGTGCGATCGCCGTTCATCGGACGGACCGAGGAGCTGCGCGAGCTCCAGACGCGCCTTCATCTCGCCCTGGCCGGCGAGTGCCAGCTCGCCCTCGTGTCGGGAGCGGCGGGAGTGGGGAAGACGCGACTCCTCGAGGAGATCGAGGGGATGGTGAGGATCCGGGGGATCCGGGTCCTCCATGGTCGTTTCGTGGAGAAGGCGGGAGCCTTCCCGTTTCACGGCTTCTGCGAGGTGATCCAGGAGTATTTCCGACAGAAGGACTCCAGCACCGATGCCGGAACCCTGCCCGATCTCGACGATCTCGCCCCCGATCTCGTCCGGCTGTTTCCCATGCTCGGAGAGATCGACTTCATCCGGTCCGCCTCCCGGGCGAGCTCCCCCAGCATCGATGACGAGGGGGAGAGGCGGCCCGAGAGCAAGCAGCAGATCTTCGAGCTCCTGGCGCGGACGCTGATCCGTCTCGCCGAGGGTAAGCCTCTGGTGCTTCTGCTGGAGGCTCTTCATGGGGCCGATGCCTCCATCGATGCCCTCCATTACGTGGCGCAGAGGCTCGGTGCCACGCCCACCCTCATCCTGGGCACGTTCCGGGAGCCCGTGGAGAGGCGTTCGCCTCTGCGGCGGCTCGTGGAGTCTCTGCGCGGCGACCGGCGCTTCGTCTCCATCAGCCTCCTGCCCCTCGTGCCGTCCGACCACCGCGAGCTCGTTTCCTGCCTCGTCGGATCCGACAGCATCTCCGATGACCTGTCGGCAAGGCTCTACGAGGAGACCGAGGGAAACGCGCTCTTCACCGTCGAGCTCGTGGGAGCGCTGCGCGAGGCGGGGACACTCGCCCCCAACGAGGTCGGGGTGTGGAGCCTGACCCCGGGCGCCGGCATGCTCTCGGGAACGCTGCCCGCCACCATCCAGGAGGCGGTGGAGCGACGGCTGGATCGGCTCCAGGATGACGTTCGCGACGTCCTGTCCATTGCCTCGATCCTGGGCCGGTCCTTCGACTATCGTGACCTGGAGAGCCTGGCGGGTGGCGAGCCCCACGTCGAGGGGGCCATCGACACCCTGGTGCAGGAGGGGATCCTCGTGGAGTCCACGAGCGCGCGGGAGGATCGCCTGACCTTCTGCAGCGGGCTCGTCTGCGATGCGGTGTTGCTCCGTCTCTCCCGGAGGAGGCGTCACTCGCTCCACCGCCGCTGTGGCGAGATGCTGGAGAAGCGTCACGCCGGCCGTCTCGATCGCATCGCCCCCAAGCTCCTCTACCACTTCTCCGAGGGGGATGTGGCCGAGAGAACGGTGGAGTACGGGCTCCTCTGTGCGAGGCGATCGCTGGAGTCGTTCTGTCACGAGGATGCAATCCGCTTCTGCCGGACCTCGATGGAGTACCTCGACGAGGAGTGGGAAGGAGACCGGATCCTGGAGGGAGAGGTCCGCCTCATTCTCGGGCAGGCCCATCGCATGGGCGGTGATGTCGAATCGGCTCTCCGCGAGATCGGCACCGCGGCAGAGGTCCTCGAGCGGAGCGAGCGAGGGCCCCGCTTTGTTTCGGCCCTCTTGCTGGGCGCGCGGGTGGCCTGGCAGGCCCGGCTCATCGATGAGACCGTCCGCTGGGTCGAGCGGGGGATCATCGCCGCGCGGGCCGCCGACGAGAAGGAGAGCCTGCGCCAGCTCCTCTCGCTCGGGGCGACTCTCGCAAACCTCAGGGGAGATGCATCGCGGGCCAACGAGTACCTGAAGCAGGCGGAAGGGCTCGTGCGGGAGGCCAGCGAGGATCATGCCGAGGTTCCCGCCGGGGGGAGGCTCCGGGTGGGGCTGGCCAACCCCGTGGTGGCCCGCCATCCCGTCGAGCTCTCTCTTGTCGAGGAAGGAGAGGTCTTCGCCAACGCCTTCGAGCCGCTGCTTCGGGGCGACGGGGACGGCAACCTGGTTCCGGTGCTGTGTGAGCGGTGGGAGATGCTCGATGCGGGAGCCAGGTTCCGGTTCCACCTCCGGCCCGATGTCCGCTTCCACGACGGCGAGCCTCTCACCGCCGCATCGGTGAAGGAGTCGTTCGAGATGGGGCTGCGCGCGACGGGAGGTGAGCCCGCTCCCCCCTTCGCGCCCATTCTCGGCGCCCGTGCCTTCGCGCAGGGGGAGACCGACCAGCTGGAGGGTCTGCGGGTCACGGGTGAGCAGGAGCTGGAGATCGTTCTCTCGGAGCCGCTCCCCGTCTTTCCCGTTCTCCTCACCGACGAGCGCACCGCCGTCGTCCGATCTCCCGCCGGTGCGGGCCCGGACACGCAAGGGTTGGTGGGCACGGGGCCGTTCCGGCTCGCATCCCGCTCCGAGAAGAGCATCCTTCTCACCTGTAACCCCTTTCATCACCGCGGGGCGCCGCGCCTTCTGGAGCTGGAGTTCCTCCACGGCCTCGACGCGGTGGAGATGGCCCGGCTCCTGCGCTCGGGCGAGCTCGACGTCGCCGGTCATCTTCTTCCCGAGGACCTGGAGCAGATTCAAAAGGATCCACGGTTCCGGCGCAGCGTGGTGGAGATTCCGGGAGGATTCGTCTACTTCGCCCTCTTCAACTGCCGCCCGGGTGCCGTCACGGAGAGCGCCGAGGTGAGGCGGGCCCTGTGCGCGTCGGTGCGGACCGCGGACCTCGTGTTTCGCACCGTCGGGCGTTTCGCACTGCCCGCTCATGCCTTCCTGCCGCCGGGTGTCCTGGGCCACGATCCGGGGCGAAGAGGCACGCTCCTGCCCGCGGGGGAGGCTCGCGAGGTCCTGGATCGTGCCGGTTGCGGCGAGAGGATCGTCCTGCGTGCCGCGGTGCATCCCCTCATCCAGGATCGCTACGGCCGGCTGGTGGAGGCTCTGGCCGTGTCCTGGGAGGAGCTCGGAGTGGAGCTGGACGTACGGACCACGGACATGTCGTCGTATCTGCACGCCTGCCGGGAGGCCATGGACATCGACGTGTTCTTCACGCGGTGGAGCGGGGACTACCGGGATCCTGATGACTACACCCACTCGCTCTTCCACTCCCGACACGGCTACTGGTCGCGCATGGTGATCCTGCCCCAGGGAGACGAGATCCTGGAGAGGGCCCGGGCGGAGGTGCGACCCGGGGATCGGGAGGTTCTCTACCGGAGCTTCGAGGCGCTCCTGCATCGCGAGTCGATCCTCTTGCCTCTCTTCCACGACGTGGAGTACCGGGTGCAGGGCCCGACCGTGCGGGGTCTGGAGCTCACGCCTGGCTCTCCCGGGGTGAACTACCAGGAGATCGGGAAGGAGGAGTCGTCGACCGAGATGGACCTGCCGCCGGGCATCGCGGGGTCGCTGCGGATTCCCCTGACGGGAAGGGTGTGGAGCCTGGATCCGACGCTGGTGGACTCGGTGTCCCAGGCCGAGGTCGTGTCGTGCATGTACTCCACCCTCACCCGACATGCGGGTGAGGCGAAGATCGTTCCGTTTCTCGCCGAGGAGATCGAAGTCGACGAGGAGGGCCGCGTCTACCGGTTCCGGCTCCGCAAGGGGGTTCAATTCCACGACGGACGGAGGCTGAGCGTGCGGGATGTGCGGTTCACCATGGAGAGGCTCCTGCGAAGGAAGGAGAGCAAGTCGAGATGGCTTCTCGCGCCCATCTCCGGAGCCAGGGAGCTCCTCGAGGGCAAGGGCTCGGATCTCCGGGGCTTCCGGATCGAATCGGCTCACCGGTTCACCATCGAGCTGGAGGAACCCATCTCGTTCTTTCCGGGGCTCCTCTCCGACCCTGCGCTGGGCATCGTGCCCGAGGGGGCCGAGAGCTTCGATGCTCCGGGTCGCGGGCGCCTCGTGGGATGCGGTCCCTTCCGGGTCACACGGTTCGAGCCGGGACAGAGGCTCGATCTCGAGCGCCATCCCTCCTACTTCCGGGCGGGAATCCCACGATCGGGCTCACTCCACTTCCGCTTCGGGATCGCGCCGAAGGACATCCTCCTCGGCTTCCAGAAGGGGCGCTACTCGCTCGCCGGGGGGCTTTACCCGGAGGACGTGGTCAACCTCCGTCGAGAGGCGGCACCGGGAGTCACGTACCACGAAACCCCGGCCTTCTCCACGGCCCTGCTCGCCTTTTCTTCGAAGAGGGGGCCTCTGGCCGAAAAGAGCCTGCGACAGACGCTTTCCGGCGCCGTCGACGTGGAGAAGGTGGTCAAGAAGACTCTCGTCTGTCTCGGGGCGCCGGCGCGCGGGCTGATTCCTCCCGGCCTCCTGGGAGAGGCCTACTCCAGCGGCGAGCTGGATCCACCCGACGATCGGGACACGCGCGAGCGTCTGCTCGACAAGGTGGAGCTCCGGGTGGGGGTCGATCCCGTCTTCACCCGCGCCTACTCGTCACTGCTCGAGCTCCTGGGGGAAGTCCTGGGCCAATCCGGGTTCATGTTCCGGATCGTCACCCGGACCCAGGCGGAGCTGGGCGCGGCGCTGGAGTCGGGAAAGCTCGACGTGGCGGTCGTCCGGACGGCTGCCGAGTATCCCGATCCGCACGCCATCGTGGACGTGCTCCATTCCCACGAGGGAATCCTCGGAGAGCTGGTCGGCAATCCACGGCTGGACCGGCTCATCGAGAGAGCGCGTGCCGAGGTCGATCCCCGGGGACGCTCGGCCCTATATCGTGAGATCGAGGCGCTCGTGGCCCGCGAGGCGCTGGTGGTCCCCCTCTTCCACGAGCAGGTCTACCGCTTCGCGCGGCCCGAGATCTCGGGGCTGCAGGTCTCCCCGTGGAGTCCCGAGGTCGCCTATGAGGATCTCGCGGTCGAAAGCGTCTGAGCGTCCGGCAAGCTCTCCGGGAATCGGGTTGCGGGGATCCGGGTGTCCGGCTACGATCGATCCCTTCACCTTTTCCGTGAGGTGGAGTCACTTCGTACGTAGAAGGGGATGTCACGGGTGTGCCGCCCACGTGGCCATCGAGCCCGTTCCGGCCCTCGATCTCGTCCGGCTCCGGGGGAGCCGCTCCATGTTCTCGAGCCTTCGCCGTTCTCTCGGGACCGTCTCGTCCGCCGCTCTCCTGCTCCTCACGGTGGTGCCGATCCTCCATTCCGCGAGGGGGCAGGCCCGGGAAGCGTCCGCGGTCCTGCACGACGCCGATCGAGGCCTCCACTATCGCTTCGAGCATCTCTTCGATCCGGGCGACCAGGAGACCTGGCGCACGCTGATCGAGGTGGAGCTGGAGCGGAGGATTCTCGCCACCCGGACCTGGGCTGCGGCCGCCGGTCTCCTCTCCGGGGACTCTCCTTCGGACCCGGTGCTCATCCGGCTCATCCTGCGCCCGGAGCATCGCACCGAGGCCGATCGCATCCTTCGCGCGGCCGTCGTGGGCTTGCGGTGTCTGGACGCGTGGGTGGGGCCGTGGCCCACTCCCACTCTCACGATCACCGATCCCGGTCTGGAGCCGGACGGCGGCGGTGACCACGAGGGTGTCGTGGTCGTGCACACCCGCTTTCTGCCCCATGCCGCGTCCACGGAGCCCGAGCGGTCGGTGTGGCGCGGTCTCGCGCGCCTGCGACAACGGGGCCGGGGAGAGATCGGGGAGGCGCTCTCTCTGGTGATGGCCGCGAGAATCGAGGAGATCTTCCTTCCCCGACGCGTCGAGACGACCCTCTACGGCCGGGTCGAGGTCGCCTCCACGTACGTTCCTCCCCTCACCCCGTCTCTCCTCGAGGGATTCCCCACGGGAGGGCTCGTCGGGCTCTTTCCGGAAGCCCCGCTTGCCCGCATGGATCTGCCCCGCGGAGGGATCCTGGACCTCCTTCGCGACCGGACGTTTGCGTTCTTCTCCCCTGACGTTTCCGCCGACCCGTTCGGGGATCTCCGTCGAGGGATGGGGTGGGGATTGCTCGAGAGCCACGAGGCGCGATCGCGTGTCTCTCGACGGGCCCTCGCCCTCGCAACCCTCGAGAACATCGTCGGGCGCGACAAGGTGCTGCCCTGTCTCGTCAAGGGCTCGGCGAGCGAGGCCATCGGTGCGGACGGCGTACAGTTGGCCCTCGGGGAGGTGGCGGGCGATGAGCTCGTTCCGCTCGTGAACGCGTGCTTCGGGGAGGCAAGCGATGTGGACTTCTCGGTCGAGAGCCTGGAGTCCGCGCCTGGCGCGGTGGGTTTCGCGAGCCGGTTCGTCCTCCGGCGACGGGGAAGCCTGGTGCTGGGGGTGGTCGTCGAGCTCACCATCGAGGGGGACGAGCCGATCCGGTTGATGTGGGACGATGGAGAGCCGGTCCTCGAGAGGGAGATGGAGACCAGGGGGCGTCTCCTGCGCGTGCGGATCGATCCCGATCGGAAGATCCTTCTCGACGACGAGTCGTGGAACGACGCGCGGAGCCTGGCCCCGGCCACCCTCGGAACGCGACGGGCGAGAACGAGCCTCCTGCGGAGGATCCTCGCTCTTCTGCAGCACTACGGTAGCCTGGGATGAGGCTCGCCGACCTCGGAAGCTGCTTGCGTCGAGGAGCGCTCTTCGCGGTGCGGCCGCGAAACCTCGGGCTGGCGGCGTTGCTTCTCGTCCCCGACCTCGTGGTGGCGCTTCTTCTCGCGGCGCCCCTCCTGTCCGTGGCCCGGGAGCTTCCGCTCTCGCCGCTCGAGATGCCGCCCTGGACGGGTGGCTTCCTGGGTCTGGGGGTGCTCGTCTCCCTCGTCCTCTCGGCCTTCCTCACCTCGGGAACGCTGGCCGTCATTCACGGCGGAGACAGCTTTCGCCCGGGCGACCTCGTCCAGGGTGGTGCCCGGTTCTTCGCGAGGTTCCTGCGGCTCCTCGTGCTCCTCTTCATCGCGCTCTTCCTCCTCCAGACGGTGGAAGACGTCGGTGTGCGGCCCTTCCTCGTGGCCTGGAAGGAGCCGCTTCGCGACGAGCGTCTTCTCTTCCAGATCGACCTCCTCCACGATGTCCTGCGCTTCCTCGCCCTGGGGTTCCTGTGTCTCCTGTTCGAGCAGGCGCGCGTTCGCACGGTGGTCAAGGATGCTCGCTCGATGGTGGCGACGCTCCTCGTGTCGCTTGCGTTCGTGATCCGGCGTCCCGTCCGGACGGGCGCTCTCTACGGTTTGCCGCGGGCCATCGAGCTCCTGTTCGTGCTTCTGGTCGGGGCACTGGTGGGGGACGCGGTTCTCTCGGGCGGAACGGGCGAGGCACTGGAGATCGCGGTGATCCTGGTGCTCTTCCTGGGGCTCAAGGTCTTGCGGGTGGCGCGGCTCGCGGGGGAGACGTACCTCGTGCAGGGAGGGGCGGGTGAGAAGGGTCGTGGGCAGGGAGAAGAAGACGAGCAAGGTCGTGGGCGAGGGGCTCGTCTGGACACAGAGGACACAGAGGAAACAGAGGACACAGAGGAAACAGAGGACACAGAGGACACAGAGGGAAGCCGGGAGGACACAGAGGAAGAAAGAGCCGCGCCGGCCGAAGCGGCCGCCGCTGCAGCAGACAAGGGGGGAGAGAGCAGAGGGAAGACGGAATTCGAGCCCGCCGTCGCCGACCCCGTTCCCGAACCCGTCGCCGACCCCGTCCCCGTCTCTGACCCCGCTCCCGTCCCCGTCACTCACCCGGTCTGGTCCCTGCCCCCCCCGGAAGGCGATCCCGCCTGGTCGGTCGACGACGACGCAGAGGAGTGGAGCGAGTCGGATGCGGAGGAGGACTGGAGCGACGACGACGATTCGTCGCCGCGATCCGACGGCGGCTGGTGCTGATTCTCTCCCCTCCGGAGGACCGCGAGATCGCTCCGGCAGAAGAGGAGAAGACCCCACAGGAGAAGCGGAAAGATGAGGGTGGGGGTCGTCGCCCCGATGAGGATGTCCTCGACGAGGACGAGACCCTGACGGATCCAGGGCGCGAGCTCGAGGGTCCCGAGTCCTCGCGCACTGAACGCGACGAGGACGAGAACCGTGAGCTTGATCATGGTGAACAGAAAGAGAGCCAGCGCTCCGAGGACAAGCGCCCATCCTCTGCGGCGGAGGCTCGTCCCCGTGGCGAGAACGAGTGCGAAGTAAAAACCCAGGGGCTGCCAGGCATGGCGGCTCTTGAGCAGGATCTCCTTCTGACGGCCCGTCGTCCGGTTGCCGAGGCGCAGGACCACGTCACGGCCGCTCACGTTCTGGGCGTGCTCGGGCGGCACCTTCTCGAAGCGCAGCGTCGACCCCTTGCCGAAGGTGTCGGGGGTGCCGAGACAGATCTCGGTGGCGAGCAGATAGGCGGGTCGGAAGACGGGCTCGATGATCGGGTAGGGGCCGAGAAAGAGTACGAGGAGGGGGACGAGCTTCACCAGGAACCCGGCAATGGCTCGCCCGCGCACGGTCAGCCTCGCGCGGGCCGCGTGGCCCACTGCAGCCAGACGAGCCAGAGGACGAGGGTGGCCACCAGGAAGCCGACCTGCCACACCTCGACGTGCGCCTCCTGAAAGGCATCGGGGGCGTGGACCCCCACGAGGAGGAGGCTCGCCACCCTCACCACGTTGAGAACCTGGAGCACCACCGCGCCCACGAGAATCCCTGCCACGCGCCGGGAAAAGGAGACGGGAAACGCGAGGATGCCCGACGCGAGAAGGAGCAGCGGCTGCAGGGCGTCGCAGCCGCGGCGCACCTCCACCGAGAACCCGGGACCGTGGACGAGGATCCCGTCCACGGTGACCTCGGTACCCGTCATCTCGAGGGCCGCGCCGGCGAGGTGGGCGTTGAGCTCGAGGTAGCGGGTGAAGGCTGCCGTGTGGGAGAACCACCCGTAGAAGGCGACCATGAGGAGTCCACAGAGGATGAGAAAACCGACACCGAACCGCAAGACGGAGGCCCGGCCGCGGCTCTTCCCTGGTGCGGCCTTTTCGGGTGCGGCCTTTTCGGGTGCGGCATCCATGGTCAAGGTACCTGGCGGAATCGCAGGGTGAACCGGGCCACGCCGTCGTTGAAGGTCGTCACCTTTCCCCACTTCTCCATCGGCTCCTTCCTCTCGATCGGGGCGAGGCCGGCCGCACCTCGGAGCTGGGCGGTGAGTTGTCGGGCCTCGACGGGCCGTGATGCCACCGTGCCCTCGACGTAGGTCGGCTGGTTCATCTGCGAGAGGAGCCTCTCGAGCTCGGGGATGGGGTTGACCGACGCCACCACATGGTAGAGCTGGAAGCCGGGCATGTCGTCGAGCTGCCACGCCCGCGGGCTGCCTGCGAAGGTCCCCGGGAGAAGGATCGTATCGCGGGCATCCACCGGATTCTGGAGGTCACAGTCCACGAGCGGAAACGAGGCATAGGAGATCCTGTCCTCGGTGACGTTCCAGACGTAGACGTGGACGGGGCGATCGGCATGGAGACGGAGGCAGAGACTCGATCCGTTCTTCACCGTATCGGCGTCGGTGATGAGCCGGCCGGGATGCGACGGCGTGTTCGCGTACCGGAACTCGGCGCTGGCGAGGAGGGCGCCCGGGACCACGTCCTCTCGCGAAGGGGACGTGGGGATGTCACCGAAGGTGGTTTCCTTCCCCAGCCCCATCCCCTTCGCTACCAGATACGTGAGCGGGATGAGGCTCAGGACCACGATGACGGCCGCGATGGCCTTCTTGCGCCGCGCCATGCCGCGACGCAGGGTGGCCGTCGTGGCCCCCGAGAGCGCCGACACCCGTTCTCCGCGGATCTGCCTCTCGAGATCGGTGGCGAGCTGGCTGGCGCTCTCGTACCTCCTGGCCGGATCCTTCTCGAGGCAGCGGAGAAGGAGGGCGTCGAGATCCCGCGGCACGGCGGGCGCGAGGCTCCGCGGGCTCTCGGCCACCTTGTGCTGCACGCGACGGAGGAGCTCGGGAGTGGGGAGGTCGCCGGTGATGTCGAGGAAGGGACGGAGGGTGACCAGCTCCCACAGGGTAGCGCCCATGGAATAGATGTCGCCGGGAGGGCCGGTGGCCCTGGAGGAAAGCACCTGCTCGGGGCTCGCGTAGCGCAGGGTTCCCACGAACTGTCCGCTCCGGGTCAGGTCTGCGCCCTCCTCCTCGAAGTGGGCAAGACCCAGGTCCATGAGCACGGCGCGCGATCCGTCGGCGGTGATCATCACGTTGGCAGGCTTGAGATCCCGGTGAAGGATTCCGGCCGAGTGAAGGGCCTCGAGGCCTCGCACGGCCTGGAGCCCGAGACAGGTGATCTCACGGATCACCTCGGAAGTGAGCGTCTTCCCTCCGGCATCCGGGGCCGGCGGTTCTCCTGGCACCGAGTCGAGGAATCCGGGAAGGCCCGAGGGTCCGCTCGGACCCGCCTCCAGCGGCACCTCGCGGCTCCGCGTGGTGGCGACCGCGCGGTCGAGGGCCTCTTTCCACTCGGTCATTCCGATGGAGGGCGAGGGATGCCGCCTCAGCTCGCGCAGGAGCGAAGCGAGATCGGCTCCTTCCACGACCTCCATGGCGTAGAACCACTGTTCGCCGTCGATGCCCGAGGCAAAGATGCGGACCACGTTCTCGTGGTCGATGCGGCCGAGGGCCTTCATCTCCCGGGCGAAGCGGGCCTGGGCGGGCAGGTCTCCGAGGTTGAGCAAACACTTGACGGCCACGTCGCGGTCCAGAGACGGCTGGTAGGCGCGGTACACGAGGCCCATCCCGCCCCGGCCGAGGCGGCTCCTGAGCTCGAAGTCACCGATGGTGCTGGAGCTCGTGGCCTTTGGCGCGGGAGCTTCGTCCTCCCGGGGAACGGGGGGCGGTTCGGGGGCGGGCTTTTCCCCGGTCAGACTCTCGAGAAACGACGTGTGGTCCGCGCGCAGATCTTCGCGCGTCACCACACGTCCTGTGGAGTAGCTCAGATACTCGGGGCCCGACCTCTTGATGCCGTTGTGGAAGAGCGCCTCGCCGGACTCCTCGTCGAAGGTGAGGAGCGGATGCAGGGAGGTGCCGAGGGAGGCCGGGGCGCTCGGGGTCGCGGGGCAGAGGAGGTGGATGCGGCCGGGATGGGGAAGGAGATGGCTCTCCGCGCTCCGGATTTCGAGGGGCTCGATCCGCTTCGGGCTCTCTCCGCGGAGCACGAGTCCATCCACCGCGAAGCCGTCGCCAGATGTACGGCGCACGTCATCCACGTAGAGGAGGTCGTGGCCGAAGAGAGGATCGAACACCGAGAGGAGCTCGCTCGTTCCGTGGAGGAGGTTCTTTCCCACCCGGTCGTAGTGGATCGCCGACTTCTGGCCCGACGCACCATGGCCCAGCTCCTGGTTGCGATAGCGCACCAGCAGCTCGAAAACGTCCTTGACGCGGACGGAGCTGCGCGAGCCGCCCTTGCCTTCCAGGATCTCCGAGAGGGTCACGCAGAGCGAGGTGACCCGGGGTACGTGAGAGAGGGGAGACCCGAGGAGCACCTCCGATGCCGTCGAGTAGGCCCCCTTCTTGCGCTCGGCGAGGAGGGGGAGGAGCGTCCGGGTGAGGTTCCACCAGTGGCCGATGGACGGCCGGTCGAGGGGAGGGAGGTTCGCGGTGGTCTTCGGGTCATTCCGCCGCAGCCTCGCCTGCTCGCACAGGAGGACGGTCCCCGCGAGCTTGAGGCTCGCTTCCCAGAAGTAGTAGGCCGCCTGATGGCGGTCGAGAGGCTGCTTGGCGTTGAGGGCGCGGCGGTGGAGTCGGGCCAGGGGAAGGGGCAGGCGATCGGTCTGGCCGGGGTCGGTCTCGGGAACCGTGCTCATCGCTGCGTGGCTTCTCCTGCTGACGGGCTCCGGCGGCCGCTCGGAGAGCCGAGCCGGCGCTACCGCCAGTCGCCCTCCAGGACGAAGGCCCCCGGGTGGCCGGCCTTCCCTGCCCACGATACCTCTTCCGGTTCCGTTCGAGGAGGACGAGCTGGATGCAGGAGCGGGGCAGCGGACCCGGGGCGAGAGGAGGAGACCTCCCGGGACGGCTCGAGCGATGATCCTTCCGGATGGCCCATGGGGCTCCCGGCCGGAGGGCCGGGGCCCGGCGGCCAGTATGCTCCGGAGGGGCAAGGGTTTGGTCAAGCCAGGTCGGGGGATCGGGGGTGTGGATCTTCCCGGGAATCCGGCGAAGATCCCTCAAGGGAGGACTTTACAGAGACGAGAAGGAAAGGTACAAAAGGCGGCTTACGCATTGCCCCCCTTTAGCATTCCGCGCCCCGGGGTGTGGCCCCGGTGTTTCTCGTTGGAGCGCGGTGTCTTCCTTCCGGATTCACGGAGATGGTCTCCGTGTAGCACGGGGGCGAGTGCGGCCGACAGGAGCCCGAGACGATGGAACGCAGCGTACCTCTCACTCACGTGCGCAACGTGGGCATCATGGCCCATATCGACGCAGGAAAGACCACGGTCACCGAGAGGATCCTTTTCTACACGGGAAGGACCCACCGTCTGGGCGAAGTCCACGACGGCATGGCGACCATGGACTGGATGGAGCAGGAGAGGGAGCGTGGGATCACCATCTGCTCCGCTGCCACCACCACGTTCTGGCATGACTACCGGATCAACATCATCGATACCCCGGGCCACGTCGACTTCACCGTCGAGGTGGAGAGGTCGCTGCGCGTCCTCGACGGAGCCATCGCGCTCTTCTGCGCCGTGGGTGGTGTCGAGCCCCAGTCCGAGACGGTGTGGCGTCAGTCCGAGAACTATTCCATTCCGAAGATCGCCTTCGTCAACAAGATGGACCGCGCCGGGGCCGACTTCTACTGGGTCATCGAGCGCATCCGTCAGCAGCTTGGCGCCAACCCCGTGCCCATCACCATTCCCATCGTGAAGGATGAGGCGTTCATGGGGATCATCGACCTCATCGCCAACAAGGCCATCTTCTACGACGATCCCGACATGGGCACCCAGGAAGGGATCGAGGAGATTCCCGACTTCATGAAGGAGGTCGCGGCCAAGTGGCGGCTCCACCTCGTGGAGGCGGCGAGCGAGCAGGATGAGCAGCTCCTCGAGCTCTACTGCTCGGGTGCGGAGGTGAGCGAGCAGGCCCTGCAGGACGGAATCCGTCGCGCCACCCTGACCCGACGCGTCGTGCCCGTTCTCTGCGGGTCGGCGTTCAAGAACAAGGGCGTGCGTCGCCTCCTCGACGCCGTCACGCACTATCTCCCGTCCCCGGCCGACCTTCCGCCGGTGATCGGGTTCACCCCCGACAGCGAGCAGGTCGAGCACACTCACGTCGAGGACGGCCCCCTGGCCGCTCTCGCCTTCAAGGTGGTCGCCGACAAGCACATGGGCAAGATGGTGTACTTCCGGGTCTACTCCGGCACCATCCGCCAGGGCAGCTACGTGCTCAACTCCACCCAGGGCAAGAAGCAGAGGGTGGGGCGGCTGCTCCGCATGCACGCCAACCGTCACGAGGCTCGCGACGCGATCTTCTGCGGCGACATCGGCGTCGCCATCGGTCTGTCCGACACCATCACGGGAGACACTCTCTGCGAAGAGAATCACGTGATGACCCTGATGCCCATCGAGTTCCCGCAGCCGGTGATGTCGGTGGCCATCACCCCTGTCACGCGGACCGACAAGGACAAGCTCCCGAAGGCGCTCCAGCGGCTGGCGGAAGAGGACCCCACCTTCGTGGTGCGGGGCGATCCCGAGACCAACGAGACCATCATCTCGGGCATGGGCGAGCTCCATCTCGAGATCATCGTCGATCGCATCCGTCGCGAGTACGGTGTGGCGGCCGACGTCGGCCCGCCCCAGGTCGCCTACCGCGAGACCATCACCACCGCGTCCAAGATCAACCACAAGTTCGTCAAGCAGACCGGTGGCCGGGGTCAGTACGCCCACGTGGTACTCGAGCTGGAGCCGGCCGATCCGGGCGCCGGCTTCGAGTTCATCAACAAGGTGGTTGGAGGATCCGTGCCCCGGGAGTACGTGCCGGCGGTCGAGAAGGGCATCATCGACGCCATGGAGAAGGGCGTATGGTCCGACTCCCCGGTGGTCGATGTCCTCGTCCGGCTGGTCGACGGCTCGGCGCACGATGTCGACTCCTCCGAGCGCTCGTTCCGTATCTGCGCCTCGATGGCCTTCAAGAAGGCCTTCCTCCAGGGGGCTCCCGAGCTCCTGGAGCCCGTCATGTCCGTGACCATCGATTGCCCCAAGGACCACGCCGGTACCGCATGCTCGAGCGTCTGCGGGCGGCGGGGCAAGATCGAGGGCATGGAGGACACGGCCAGCGGTGTTCGCGTTCGCGCGCGGGTGCCTCTGGCCGAGATGTTCGGATATGCCGGGGCCCTGCGCCAGGAAACGAGCGGACGCGGCAACTTCACCATGAGCTTCGAGCGCTACGAGGCGGTGCCGTTCAGCATCGCCGAGGAGATCGTGGAGAAGAAGCGCAAGGAGAAGGAAGCGGGCGCGGTCATGAGCTGAGCCGCGTCAGCGGTGGAAGCCGGGTCGTTCGCGGTGGAAGTCGGCGCGTCGTGGGCGAGGGGGAACGGTCTTGGCAAGGGCCAGGGCTGTGGGCGAGGGGCTCGTTTCGACACGAAGGGCACGAAGGGAAGAGGAGGGCGCGGAGGAAGAGCGGCAATCGAAGCGATTGCCGCCGCAGATGGGAGTTGTCACTGAGCTTGGAGCGGCGACCGCTGCGGTCGGCGCTCCTTCCTTTTTTCTCTGCTTCTCGTCTCCGTGGAACTCTCTTCTCTTGCCTCTGTGATCTTTGTGTCAATTCTCCACCGTCATCGTCCCATTCGCCCTTCACTCGTCCCCCGCCGCCTCGTCTTCGCCCCGCGGATCCAGGGGCAGGCCGCCGAGGAGGGTGTCCAGCATCCCCTGAAGCTCGGCCCGCGCGGTGACCACGCGCTCGGGATCGTCGGGTGAGGGATCCCGGGGTTCGAGCAGGTAGGCGTCGCGCTCGAGGTCGTGGATTCTCCCGTTGTTGCGGAGGGCCCAGCCCGCGGTGCGGAGGAAGCAACGCTTTTTCTGCTGCACGAACACGTACTCGCGGTAGGGTCCGCTCTCGCCCCGAAGGGCGTGCGCGAAGCTCCGGCCGTCGATGACGCGGTCGCGGGGAATCTCGACCCCGGCCAGCTCGCACACGGTGGGAAGGATGTCGCTGAAATCGACGAGGTCACCCGCGGTGCCTGGGCCGGTGTCGATCCCCGCACCGCTCGCGATGAGCGGAACCCACGCCCCGAAGTGATCGAGCCGCCGTTTGCCGCCCGGAATCTTGAGGTTCCCGAGTCGGGTCTCGAGACCCTCGGGAGTGCCGTTGTCGGCGGTGACCAGCACCAGGGTCCTGTCCCCCAGACCGAGCTCCGCAAGAGCGTCCACGATCTTGCCCACCAGCGCATCGGCATACAGCATCATGGCCCCGAAGCGGTCGAGGTCCGAGTGTTCCGGAGTCACCCCCGCCAGGCCGGGAGGGACGTGAAACGGGGCGTGGGGAAGCACCATGGCGTAATACGCGAAGAACGGCCGGTCGCGGTGTCGCCCCATGAAGTCGACGAGAAACTCGTTGAACACGTCGGGGCCGTAGCGACCGCGGACGTCCTCTCTGGCGCGGCCGTTCTCGAGAATGGAGGGGTCGAAGTAGCGTGAGGGAGCTCCGTCCGCGGTGTCTCCCATCCACAGACACGACTCCTGGAAGCCGAGCTCGCGTGGATGGTCGGGGTTGCGGGAGAGGTCACCCAGGTGCCATTTGCCGGCCACCGCGGTGGCGTAGCCGGAGTCGCGAAGCAGGCGCGCCAGCGTGATCTCCTTCCCCGGATCCAGGCCCTCGTCCTTCTCCGGGCGGAAGATGTCGGTCCAGCCCGTCCGGAAGGGATAGCGTCCGGTGAGGAGCTGCACCCGGGAGGGTGTGCAGGCCGGCGTCGCGAAGCAGCTCGTGAAGCGGAGGCCCCCGCGCGCCAGGGCGTCGATGCGCGGGGTGGTGAAGGAGAGCCCTCCGTAGCTCGAGAGGCACTCGGCACCCATGTCGTCGAGGAGAATGAGAACGACATTGGGCCGGGGAGGGACTCTGCTGTCGCACGCGACCGGGAACGAGACGAGGCACGCAGCCACGAGGACGAGCAATCCCCCGGGAGCGAGGAGGCGGCCAGGCGGTCGTCGATCTATGATGGGGCTGCGGCGTGTCATGGCTCAGGCTCTGGACGCGTCATTCTAGGAGTCTGCGTGCAGGCTCCTACCCCGGACTGGAGAGCAGGCGATCCATGGCGTTTCCCGGCCGACTTCCCGAGACCATCGGCGACTTCCGCATGAGGAGGCTCATCGGCCAGGGGGGAATGGGGATCGTTTTCGAGGCGGAGCAGATCTCCCTCGGTCGTCGCGTGGCCCTGAAGCTCCTGACGCCCGCGTTTTCCATCGACGACGGGAAGGTCGAGCGCTTCCAGCGTGAGGCGAGGAGCATGGGCAGCCTCACCCATCCCAACCTCGTTCCCGTCTACCAGGTGGGGGAGGAGAACGGCCTCCACTGGTTCGCCATGGGGCTGGTGGAGGGGCCGAGCCTCGATGAGCTGCTGGGGGGAATGCGTCTGATCTCGCGTGACCGCTTCGAGGGCGCGCACATCCGGAGGGTCCTCGGAGATCGGCTCTCGACGGCGGGGGCGGCGACGGAGACCGTTGAGGCCGAGTGGCCACCCGCGGAGACCGGAGAGCTGGACCGGCCGCTCGCTGCCTCGGTGACCCGGGAGGTCGTGGGGCCTCGGGCACCGCGCGCCGTTCCGCTCATGGAGGACGAGGATCCGGGCCCCGCACCGTCCCTGGATCGCGACTACATCGACACGGTGTGCGGCTTCGTGGCCGAGGCGGCCGAGGGGCTCCACCACGCCCACACCCACGGCATCGTGCACCGGGACGTGAAGCCGTCGAACCTCCTCGTGGAGAGCTCGTCGGGCCGGGTGCTCGTCACCGACTTCGGCCTCGCTCGCGAGAGTGGCGACGATCACCTCACGCAGACCGGCCAGCTCGCGGGGACTCCGGCCTACATGAGCCCCGAACAGATCGAGCCGGGGGGACGCGAGGTGGAAAGGAGGAGCGACGTCTACTCGCTCGGGGTCACTCTCTACGAGCTGCTTACCCACCGGCTCCCGTTCCGGGGGAGGACGGCCCAGGAGCTCTCGCGTCGGATCCTCGAGGCGAGTCCGGTGCCCCCCCGCAAGCTCAACCCGCGCCTGTCCCGCGATCTCGAGACCATCGTGCTCAAGGCCATGGATCCGGTGCCCGAGAAGCGATACGCCTCGGCGCTGGAGATGGCCGAGGACCTGCGCGCGTTTCTGGCTCTGGAGCCCATCGTGGCCCGGCCCCTCGATCCCTTCACCCGGGCGGTGCGCTTCGTGCGGCGCAGGAGAACCGTCTTCTACTCCCTTCTCGCGGCCCTGGCTGCCCTCCTGCTCGTGGCCGTGGTGGTGGTGGCGGGTCGCATCTCCACGTCCCGTGCCATCGCCCGACATGTCTCCGCCGCGGCGACGCTCCGGAACGGCAAGGAATTCGGCGCGGCCGACGAGATGATCGTGGCCGCCGAAGAGCTCGACGCCACGAGCCCGCGGGTCAAACGTGCCCGGGCCGAGCTCGAGGTGGCGCGAGCCCGGGACCACGTCGGGGAGAGCGACCTCATCGCGGCGAGAGTGCGGGAGCTCGAGGACCGGATCGCGATGCTCCGGCTCGGAATCGAGGACGTGGGCGAGACCGTTGCCCCCGAGGAGACGACTTACGAGCGGGCGGCCGCCGAGGAGACAAAAGACCGGCTGACCCAGGAGCTCACCAACCTCGATCGCAGGATCGACGAGGCGCTCAACCATGCCGAGCGCGCTGACCCCGCTCTTCCGGACATCCCGGAAGTGAGGGCCGAGGCCCTGTTCCTGGCGGCCCGGGACGCGCGGGACAGAGGACAGGAGGTTCGCTTCGCATACCTGGCGGGCCTGGTCAGCAAGGTCGATCGTACGGGGCGGTACGAGGAGGAGCTGGCGGGGCGTGGCACCCTCGCCGTGACCACCGATCCCCCGGGAGCGGAGGTGCGTCTGTATCGGCATGTCTCGTCGCTCGCGCTGCCGCACCTGCGCGGGAAGGCGCCCCGGCTGGTCCCCGTTCCCTGTCGCGAGGACGGTTCAGTGATCGAGCCGGATGCCGGAGTTTCCCTTCTTCCCGGCGCTCTGGCCCTGCGGGTGGTGGCGACCGTGGCGGGCGGCTGCGCCGAGAGGATCGGCCTCGGCCTTGGCGACCTCGTGGTGGGCGTCGAGGATCTTTCGATGGGGGACACCCTGGTGGCGGGGGCCATCGCGGAGAGCCCCGTCTTCCTGCAGCATCACCTGCGTCCCCTCGATCGGCTCCTCGCCGTCGACGGGAGTCCCGTCACCTGCCTTTACGACTTCGAGCGCGTGGTGGGCAAGGTCGCCAACGCCGGAAGGGATCTTCCTCTCGACTTCCTGAGGGGAGAGGAGCCGATCTCCGTCACCGTGCCCCTCGCGGCGTTCGGGGAGCTCCTCCGCATCCGCCCCTGCCGCATCGATCGCGCGCTCTCCGAGATGACGCCGGGCCGCGATGTCGAGCTGCGGGTCCTGACGGGAGGGAGCCGGGGGCGGGTCTCCACCGTGGTCCTTCCCGCGGGAAGAGTCCTCGGGGCGACGCTGGTCCTCACGGCGAGCCCCCATGTTCCTCATCCGGAGTCGCGCCTGGGGACGACGCCCCTTCTCCTCGATGCACTCCCCCGCGGGAGCTACCTCGCGGTGTGCGGCCTCGAGGGGAGGGAACCCGTCACCTGCCCCGTGGAAGTCGACTTCGGCGTCGAGGCGAGCATCGATGTCGATCTCTTCCCCGTGGGCACCACGCCACCCGGTTTCGTGCGCATCCCCGGCGGCAAGACTCTCCTCGGCGGTGATCCCGAGGCCATCGGTCCGCGTCCCGAGGAGGAGGTCCACATCGGTGACTTCTTTCTCGCCCGTGATGAGGTGACCTGGGGCGAGTACATGACGTTCGTGCGCACGGCGAAGCGACTGAGGAGGGATCAGCGTGACGATCTGTGCCCCGACACCGCCGACTGGGACGAGGAGCCCGGGGCCAAGAACGAGCACAGGCCACCCTACTTCCGTCAGGACGACCACCCGCTCTATGCGGTGACGATCCCGAAGGCCGAGGCCTACGTCGCGTGGCTGAACTCCCGGCACGAGGATTCCGGGATCGAGTACTTCCTTCCGTCGGCCGAGCAGTGGGAGAAGGCGGCGCGCGGCGTCGATGGCCGGGTCTTCCCCTGGGGCGACGCGTTCTCGTTCCACCACTGCAAGGGGCTCATGACCCGGCCGGAGTTCAACCGCAAGATCGCGGTGGAGCCGGTGGGGTCCCTCGTTCTCGACGAGTCGCCCTACGGGGTGCGGGATCTCGCGGGCGGGGTCAGGGAATGGACCGCGTCATTCGAGGTCCGCCAGAGGCTCACCGAGAATCTGGTCGAGGTCAAGGACCACCTGCAGACCTACAAGGGGGGCTCCTACATGCTCGAGGAGCCATCCAAGTACCGAGCGGCCTCCGACCAGCGGCGCTACGCCTCGGCCACCACCGAGCAGATCGGGTTCCGGGTCGCGGCGAGAAGGAAGAGATAGGGGCGGCCTTCCCCTTCGGTGGTGGGGCGGATCAGCGTCGCCTGGCCCGAGCTCCCCGCTCAGGCTCCCGATTCCGGTCTCCGATCCCGTGCCCGTCCCCGCTCTCCTTGACTCCTGACCCCTCAAGCCCTTACGATGGGTCTTCCCGATGGGATCGGATCAGGGGCTCGGCCCGGGATCTTCCTCTTTTTCCGCAGGTGCACGCCATGTCCAGGATCATTCTCCGCTCGCTCTCCGTCGCCGCCGCCCTCGTCGTCCTCTCCGGCGCCGCTTCCGCCTCCGGCGGGGTCGTGCTCCTCAAGACCGACAACGGTCCGGACGGTTACTACTACAACGCCAACGGTGCCGAGTCCGGCCGCTACGTCACCGTCTACCGGCCTCAGGACACCGATCCCGGAGCGATCATCTGCGGAGCGCGGATCCGCGCCATCGACATGAGCCAGATCACTCCCGGGATCGACGACTACACCCTCGGGGTCGATCTCCGGCGGAGAGACCCGGCCTGTCCGGAGTACGCCGATCTCACCACGATGGGGCTGATCGCCTTTGCCGACGCCAATAGCCTCTCCTCCTGCAGCACGACCGGTCTTTCGCGGACCGTGACCTTCGGGGGCGGCGCCGGCGTGCCCGAGCCCCAGGGAGGATTCACCCTCACCGCGGTCCAGCCGGCGAACCGGAATCCCGCCGATCCCTCCGACTTCTGTGGCCTCCTCCTCGACACGAGCTCGGCCTTCGTGAACGCGGCCCGCACCATGGGAGTCCGGCCCGGGGCGGCACCCAAGCAGTCGCCCGGCGCGAACCATTTCCTCGAGGGTTTCGTCTTCGAGCCCAAGCCCATCGATCTCGGTCTCCGCATGTCGGGCTCGGCGCGATTCCCGGGTGACGCGGGGCTCAAGGTCGTGTTCGCGCGGCGCCAGTGCACGGTGGGAGTGGCGGACTGCCGCCGCGATTCGGCCGACCAGTCGGGAGGCACGACGACCACCGACGACTTCATCACCGCCCACCTCACCATCGACAACAACACCCCGTCACCGGTTTTGCTCGACCTGACGATCGAGGCCGATCAGTCCCCCATCAACCCCAAGGCCGGCCTCAGGGACGTCACCGCTCTCTTTCGCCCCCTGGGTGGCGGCCCGCCGATCATGAACCCGGTCGGCTTCCCCGTGGCCCGCACCATCTTCAACCTCGAGATCCGCACCGCGTTCAAGCGGAGCCGCCTGCGCATGTTCCCGGTGGACCCGCCGTTCATCGTGACCCTGAGTGACCCCAACGATTCCCAGCTCGTGCCCGATGCCGAGCAGGATCTCCTCGGGCTGCGCCCGTTCGCCGGGTGGTATGACGATGGAAGCGCCGAGGCGTTCGTCGTGCCCCGCATCCCTTTCACCACTTCGGATGCGGTCGCCACGCGATATGCTGCCGTCGACCTTCCCCGGCCCGGCAATGAGCTCCTCATCGACAGCGTCCAGATCGTGGGGGGCGAGTTCGGCGGCTCGGGCCTTCCCGGAATCCCCCTCATCGAGCTTCGCACCGAGGACCCCGTCCTCGTCATGACCCCGGATCTCTCTCCCCAGGGGCTCGTGCGGCGGGCGATCGGCCCCTTTCCTCTCGGGCCCCCGCCCACGACCATCGACATCGATCTCACCGACGTGCGGTCCAACCCGCCGAGCTTCGCCTTCGCGCCGAACTTCTGGCTCCTCGCCTTCCTGAGCCCGCGCGCCATCGGTCGGGGGGCGGGAGTGGTGGGAATCGGCGCCGACACCGACACCGAGACCGGCGTCGACGACAACGCCTTCACCAAGCCTGGTGACGGGGGCACGCCCGTCAACCCCGACTGTGACAGCGACTACCTCATGCGTCTCGACACGGATCCTCCGGCCGGGTTCCCGATCACGGGGCCGCGCAGAGGGCGACCCGGCCGCAGCTTCGCCCTCAAGGCTCCGTATCACTACGTCATCTACGAGAGGAATCGGCAGGAGGACTGAGGGGGGAGAGGAGCCGGAGCACGTGGTTTCCCCCGTCGGCGACCACGAGCGCGCCCTTTTGCGTCATCAGGACGTCGAGAGGAGACGAGAAGAGCGCGGCGCCGGCTCCGCCGTCACGGTACCCCTCGCCCTTTCCGCCCGCGAGGGTGATCACCGCACCGTCGGGCTCGATGACCCGGATGGCGTTGTTTCCCGTGTCGGCCACGTAGATCTCACCTCGTCCTCCCACGCACAAACCGGACGGCCGGGAGAACCTTGCCGAGCCTCCCCGGCCATCGACGAGGCCGGGTTGCCCGTCGCCGGCCAACGTGGTGACGTTGCCGAGGCCGTCGATGCGTCGGATCGCGTGGTTCCCCGCATCGGCCACCAGGACGGCGCCGGTATCGAGAGCGAGGCCGAGGTCAGCGGGAGAGTGGAAACGAGCCTCCGATCCCTTGCCGTCGACAAACCCCGGCTCTCCACCGCCGGCGAGGGTCCGGGTGACCCTGTCTTCGGTGATGACGCGAATGGAGTGGTTTCCCGAATCGGCGATGACCAGACGACCCTTGCCGTCGAGCACCACCCCCGAAGGGGTGTCGAAGCGGGCGAGGAGGAGAGGGCCGTCGACCCCACCCCGGTTGCCGAGTCCGGCAATGGTCTCCACCTGGCCGAAGGGCCCCAGCCGGCGGATCCGATGGTTGCCGGCCTCGGCCAGGAAGACGCCTCGGTCCGGGGCCACGCAGATCTGGCGAGGCGCGCGGAGCCGTGCCTGGAGGAAGCCCCCATCGAAGGTCCCGGGCTCGCCCGATGGGTTGGCCACCGTGGTGACCCTCCCGGCATCGTCGACACGACGCACCGAGTTTCCACCCTCGTCGGTCACGAGGAGCGATCCGTCGAGGTCGAGGACGAGGCCGGTGGGGCGATCGAAGAGGGCTGACGAGGTCTCGCCGTCACGGCGACCCGGCTGGCCCGCCTTGCCGGCGAGCGTGGAGACCACGAGCGGCTCCCCGCGGGCAAGCGTCGGGCCTGTCCTCTCGCCCCTCCCGAGGAGCGAGCAGGATGAGAGGACCACCGAGGCGACGAGGAGCCACCGTCCGAGGCTAGCCTTCGTCACGAGAAGTCTCCTCCCGCGCCGACGGGGGCAAGACGACCCTCTCCAGGATCACCCTCGTCACCGGTTGGGCCTCCGACAGGGGGCCCGCCTCGACGGTTGCGGTCTGGATCCGCTCCACCACGTCCATCCCCTCCTTGACCCGTCCGAACACCGCGTAGCCGTACTGCTGGGGCATCTCGCCCCGGTGGTCGAGAAACGGGTTGTCGATCGAGTTGATGAGGAATTCACTCGTGGCGCTTTCGATGGCCGATCCTCGCACCAGGGCCAGGGTTCCCCGGCGATTGCGGAGGCCGTTCCGGGCCTCGGAAGGCACCGGAGCAAAGGTGGCCAAGGGGTCCCCGTTCCGATCCACCTTTCCGCACTGGATGAGCTGGTGGCGCACGACGCGATGGAAGAGGGTACCGTCGTACTTTCCCGCCCGGGCATAGCGAAGGAAGTTTGCCACCGACAGCGGTGCCTTCTCGGGGAGGAGCTCGACGAGGATGGTTCCCTCGGTCGTCTCCAGGAGCACCGTGTCGTCCGGGAGGGAGGGCTGCTCCCTGATCGACGGATCCGGCAAGTCGCCCGAGCAGCCTCCCGTGGAGAGGAGAAGGGCGGCCAGGGCCGGAAGCAGTCGAGGGGTCTTCACCCGACGGAGCATAGGACGAGGGGAGGAACCAAGCTAGCCCAACTTGAAAGGTTGCGGTCGCAAAACCTCGCCAATCGGCCAATGGAGGCCGAATCGGCTCCGGGTTGGCACTACACTTCTGCAGGAAGTGAGGTCGGCGGCCGCAGCCGACGGGGAAGG